>Ga0134126_10005712_pt1 | contig 15560 bp, 15 predicted proteins | sample KB31752_FD_96881 | JGI IMG/M metagenome (GOLD analysis project Ga0134126, IMG submission 96881) | Terrestrial soil microbial communities with excess Nitrogen fertilizer from Kellogg Biological Station, Michigan, USA - KB3-175-2 | ecosystem: Environmental > Terrestrial > Soil > Unclassified ...
CGGGCAGTTGCAGCACTATGCGGCCGGGATCAACGGGGTCATCACCCAGCAGGGCATGCAGATTTCGTTCAACCAGATCATGGATGGACTGGCCGTCGGCTTCTTCCTGCTGATCGCCGTGGTGTGGTTGGCCAAGCCGCCGTTCGTCTCGCGCGGCGGCGGCGCCTCGGGCGGGCATTGACGCCTTTCGCAACCTTAGCACTTGAGTTGAGCGGCGCGAGACGTAGGCGAGCGCCCGCGTGGACGAATAGTCAGACAGCAGCGAATGTAAACCTGCTGAAACTTGTTTTTCTTAGTACGTAATCTTGTAAGCGATAATACACGCCACAATTACGGAAACAAACAACAAATACGGCGCAAATATCTTTGACCAGGTTAGCTTCCAACGACGCTCCATTAAGTAGTTTACGTACTTGCCTCGCCAAAAATATTCGCCGGTCAGCCAAAGGGCCAGAGCGAAGCAGCTTGCGACGACAGCAACGGAGCTGGACCAAAGATTTGCGAAGAACCCGAGGCGACCATCTTCGTATATGTGGAGCGAGATGACCGCGGTAGCAATAGCTAAAACGCCGATTGCCGGTGGAATTTTGTCTCTGAAGTCTGGCTGCTGTACAAGCGCGATTTTGCTGCTGTCGTCTCGCGCGCGGCAGAGCTTGCGAACGGCACCCACAAAGCTCGCGACATCTTCCAGAACCGAGCTTGGGCGAGGCTGGACTCTGTAGCCGCGGGACCGACAACTACCGGTGAGGTGCACCGGCCGGAGTCGACCATTGATGTGCCGGAAGGTAATCTGACCACCACAATATCTACAAGTTTGCATTGCGCCCCCTGCTGTCTAACGCTTGAGGTAGCCGGCGCAAAGGCCGTGTAGCGGGATTTGCGCCCGGTTGACCGAATTGTTAGTTTTCGGCCGACGCCGTTGGCGCCGAACCGTCAGGAGAAATCGACAGCGTGCCGGGCATGAGTGGCACATAACCGAGAATCTTCCAATCGTAGTAGCGAACCGTTTCTTTCTTTTCCTCGTCCTTGGTCTGATAATCGAACGTTTGGATCGTACCGAGGCCGTCTTGCAGAAGAACTAACGCGCGCCACGGCTCCCCTGATTTCTGTTGCTGCTTGGCGGACACCCAAACCACGAAGTTGCCCTTAGCAAGCCGTGGATCGCGGGTGGCGAACGTGCCGCGACCACGATATTGGACTCCGCCGTAGGGTTGACTCTGGCGATCCAGCGAAAAGTCACGAATTTCGAAGGCCACAGGTTGTGTCGGTGCGGTAGCCACGCTGGTACTGGGAACCTGACTCGCCAGAGTGTGGCCTGCGGACGCGGTGCTGCTGGGTTGTGCCGGCGCGCTCGGCGCGTACTGGCTGCAAGCTGCAACACCGGCAGCCAGCATGAGCAACGCTGCGACTTTTTTCATCTCAATTTCCCCTGTGATTGATTGACGAAAACTAACTACAAATAGACGTCAAGTTGAAACATAACACCGAAAGCCCAAACGTTTCGGCGATTCACCGCAATCTGTCAGCCAGACCTCTTGTTGCGCAAGCGTTCGACCAGCGCGTGCAGCGTGGCCTGTGCTTCGGGCGCGAACCAGCCGTCGAGGAATGCCTCGACCGGTAGCGAATCGGGATCTTCGAACAGGCGCGCGAGATCAGCGCGCGCCATCGCGCGCGTCGCCAGCATCGCGTGGCGCGGCAGGTGCAGCAGCGGTTCCAGCCAGGCGAGCGTGCGCGTGACGACGTGGTCGACGTCGGTCAATTCGTCGACCAGGCCCGCGGCGAGCGCGGCGTCGGCATCCAGCATCGTGCCGGACACGAGCAGGCGCTCGGCGCGATACGGCCCGACCAGTCGGCGCAGCGCGGCCTGGATGCAGTCCGGCACGATCAGACCGACCTGCACTTCGTTGAGACCGATCCGGAATTCGCCGCGCGCCATCACCCGGTAATCGCAGAAGATCGCGAGCACCGCGCCGCCGGCCGGGCTGTGGCCGGTCACCGCGGCGGCGACGGGTACGGGCGAACGCGCCAGCGCGGCGCACACGCCGAAGAAGTCGCGCCAGAACGCGCGCATCGCATCACGGTCGAGTTGCAGCAGCGCAGGGATGTCGAGGCCGGCCGAGAACAGTCCCTGTGCTCCGGACAGGACCAAGGCGGTGGCGCCATGGGTCGGCGCACGCTCCACCGCCTGCTTCAAGGTCGCGATGAGCGCGGGGTTGAGCGCGTTGACGGGCGGACGCGCGAGCCGGAATTCGCGGATGCCGTGGTCGTGTTCGATGATGTCGAGCATGCTTGGGCCTGGCTATGAGGTGGTGATGCGGCTTGAACCCTCTCCCCCGAATGCTCTTGTTCGGGGGAGAGGGCAGGGTGAGGGGGGCATGAGCCATGCAGTGAATGCGCGGTGCGATGCGGTGCGCACGCCCCCTCACCCCAGCCCTCTCCCCCAAGCGATGAAGCTGCTTGGGGGAGAGGGAGTTTTCATTGTTGCAAATCGTGTGCAGTCCAGGTGTAGCGCACGCTGTAGGTCAGCGTCGCGCTGCCATTTGCGGGCACCGGCACCTCGAATTCCAGCACCTGCGGCGTCTGTTTCGAAGGCTTGATGCTGGACGACGCCAAGCTCCATTCGCGCCAGCGGTTCGGGTGTTCGCGCACGGTCACCGTGCGTGCGGCGTCGCCGCCGTTCGTGAGCGACACTTTGTAGGCCTCCGTCATCGTGTGCGCCTTGGCATCGACGTGGAACGCGGTGCGCTCGCGGTTTGCGCGGAGATCGAAGCTCTCGCCCAACTGCACCGATACGCGTTGGCCCTTGGGCGTGTCGGCAACGCTGCCTTCGCCCAGCAGCGCGGGCGCACCGTTCCGGTCCGCGATCCACGCACGCAGGGTGCCGGCAGGCAGCGCATCGGGTGCGTTGAACGCCAGCGTGCTGGCGATCGGGCGATCCTGATAGTCCTGCGCGCCGTAGTCGTTGGTGTTCGGCTTCGGCGGAAAATAGGTGTTGCCATCATCGATGACGTATTCGCGTGCGCAGGCAAGCGCCTGCGCCGGATACAGCGGCGTCAGCGTCACCGTGCCGTTCGGAAGGCTCACTGCGCCGGCGAGCGTGAAGCTGCGGTAGTCGCCGAGCGATGCCTGCACGGGCATCGCTTCGGCGGCCATCGGCGCGGGCGCCTTGGCCATGCTGTACATGCGCACGCCGCGGTTTCCGAGGTTGGGCTGGCCCGCGACTAGCTGGATGTCGGCGCCGTCGTAATCGCGGCCGCTGCGGTTGGCGATGCTGGCCTGCGGCTTGAACTGCATGTGGCAGGCGCTGCCGCCTTCCAGCGTCGCCGTATACGCGGCGCGCCAGCCGAGTCCCGAGGTGGTGTAGGTCAGCAGCGCATTGCGCTGGCCGCCGGACTTCGCGTCGACGTCGAGCAACAGACTGCTGCCGCCCGAGACGGCATCCTCCGGCAACGTGACCGAAGCGTAGTCGTGCACCAGGTGCACCTTGCCGTCGGTCGTGCGAATCAGCACACCGTTGTCCGACGCGCCCAGCAGTTCGCCCGTGAATCCGCCGCCGCTGGCTTGCACCTCGACCTGGCTGCCGATCGCGCCGTCCAGCGCGCCACTCGCGCTGGCGTTGGCCAGCAGCACGCGCTGGCCGAGCACGTTCACCGTGGAACCGGAACCGAAACCCACCGCGACGGCTTCCGGATCGATCGTCGCGGGCAGGCCGCCGATGCGGACTTCGTGGCTGCCTGCGGCAACGTCGAGCGTGCGTTTTTCGTGCACCAGCGCGTGGCCTGCGTCCAGCGTGCCTTGCGAGCTGCCGGAAAACAGCGCGTCGTTGTCTGCGGAATAGATCGTCAGTCGAGTGTTGTCGGCCGCGAACGCGCCGGGCGTCGCGAGCAACGCGGCAATGGCCGCACAGAGCAGTCGGCGTGGCATGGAGCGTGTCCCTGGTCGATGCGTGCGCCGATGATAAACGCGATCGCTGAACGGAGCGGGAGACCCGCCAGGCAGGAGGGCCGCGCTTTGATGCTACGCTCGAAGCCCGCGCCGGTTCGGCCCGCTGACGAACGCTCAAGGAGATGGCCATGCCATCCTGGTTGACCGCGACCATTTGCGCCGTCGTGGTGGCTTGCCTCAACGTGCTGTTCATCGTGAGGGCCGTGACCCGCCCGAATCGCGAACCGGCTTCGCGCGTGGCGTGGGTGATGGTGATCCTGCTGCTGCCGGCGGTCGGCATGGTCGCCTATCTTTTTCTCGGCGAGACCAGCGTCGGCAGCGCGCGTCGCAAGCGCCTCGCCGCCGCCGAAGCGCGCATGCCGCTGCCGCCGGACGAAGCGTTCGTGCCTGCGGCACTGGCGCCGCGGGAACGCGCCTTGTTCGAGTTGGGGCAGTCGATCAACGGGTTTCGTCCCGTCACCGGCAACCGTTTCGAGTTGATGGCGGACTCCAACGCCGGCATCGACGCGATGGTGGCCGACATTGCCGCGGCGCGCGATCACGTCCACATCAGCTTCTACATCTGGCTGGACGACCACAACGGCGGCAAGGTGGCCGACGCGGTGGCGGCCACCGCTCGGCGCGGCGTAGCCTGCCGCGTGCTGCTCGACGCGTTCGGCTCGCGCGCCTTCATCAAGTCGGTGCGCTGGCGGCAGCTCAAGGACGCGGGCGTGATCGCGGTGCCCGCGTTGTACGACAGATCGCGACTGCTGCGGCCGTTCCAGGGCGGACGGATTGACTTGCGCAACCACCGCAAGATCGTCGTCATCGACAACCGCATCGCGTACTGCGGAAGCCAGAACTGCGCCGACCCCGAGTTCCGCGTGAAGCCGAAGTTCGCGCCCTGGGTGGACATGCTGCTGCGCTGCGAGGGACCGGTGGTGCTCCAGGAGCAGCATCTGTTCGCGACCAGCTGGATGGCCGAACGCGACGGCAACCTCGACACGCTGATGCGCGCGGACGATGTGGCGCCAGATGTCCAACCCGGCGTGCTGGCGCAGATGTTCGGCACCGGCCCGACCACGCGCGCCAACGCGATGTCCGAGATGTTCACGGCGGCGATGTTCGCGGCGCACGGGGAACTGGTCATCACGACGCCCTATTTCGTGCCCGACGAGGCGATGCTGCGGGCCTTGTGTTCGGCGCCGCGGCGCGGCGTGAAAACCGTGGTGGTATTCCCGCGCCGCATCGATTCGATGCTGACCGCGTTGTCGTGCCACAGCACCTACCAGAGCCTGCTCGATGCGGACGTCGAATTGTTCGAGTATCCGCTGGGACTGTTGCACACCAAATCGCTCACTCTCGATGGCGAGATGGCGCTGGTCGGCTCGGCCAACATGGACCGGCGCAGCCTCGAGCTCAACTACGAGAACAACGTGCTCATTTCCGATCGCGCCACGGTGGCTGCCATCCGCGGGCGCCAAGCGGAGTATCTGCGCGAATCCGTGCGCGTGGACAGGGCAGCGGTAGATCAATGGCCGTTGGCGCGCCGGTTTGCGCAGAACGCTGTGGCGATGCTGGCGCCCGTGTTGTGATCCTCTGTCGCGTCATTCCGGGGCGCCTGCAGCTTCATCGCCCGCAAACAGCGCGGGCGGCCCGGGATGACGACAATTCTTTGCTGGCATGCGACGCCAGTCAGGCAAGCTTTTGATCCGCGATGACCCGCATAAATCCGCGCCTGCGGCTTTCTTGCGTCGCGAAGGAAAACCTTCAATTCACCGCCACGGCATCCTGCAGCAGCGCCGCGACTTCATTCCGGTCGCGCGCGCGCAACAGCTTCGGCGCCAACGCGCGCAGGCCTTTTCGTTCGCAGCGCGACAGCGCGTCGCGTTGCGCGAGGATACGGTCGGGCAGCATGCTGAAATCTTCGAGGCCGAGCGCGATCAGCACGCAGGCGAAGGCGGGATCGCCCGCGATTTCGCCGCACAGGCAAACCGGTTTGCGCGCCATGCGCGCGCGCCCGATCACGTATGCCAGCAGGCGCAGCACCGCGGGATGCGCGGGCTGGTACAACTTGCCGAGCTGGTCGTTGTTGCGGTCGGCGGCGAGCACGTACTGGGTGAGGTCATTGCTGCCGATGGCGAGGAAGTCCGAGACTTCCAGCAGCGCGCGCACGTTGAGCGCGGCCGCCGGCACCTCGACCATCGCGCCCAGTTCGAACTGATCGGGAATCTCGTGGCCCGAGGTGCGCAGATCGCGCGCGCATTCCTGCAGCAGGCGGCGCACCTCGGCCAGTTCCGCGGCTTCAGTGACCATCGGCACCAGGATGCGCAGCGGGCCGTAGCAACTCGCGCGCAGGATCGCGCGCAGTTGTGGCACGAACACATCCGGCTGGCGCAGCGACAGGCGCACGCCGCGCACCCCCAGCGCGGGGTTGGGTTCCGCCGCCATCACCAGGCCCGCGGCATCGGCCTTGTCGGCCCCGAGATCGAGCGTGCGGATGGTGACCGGCAAGCCGCCCGCGCCCAGCACGGCGTCGCGATAGGCGTGGAACTGTTCGTCCTCGGTGGGCAGGCCGTCATGGGCGAGGAACAGGAATTCGGTGCGATACAGGCCGATGCCGGCGGCGCCGAGGCTGCGCGCGCGTTCGATGTCTTCGGGGCGTTCCGCGTTGGCGTACAGGCGCAGCTTGCGGCCGTCGCGGGTGCGCGTTTCGGCGCCCGCGAGTTGCGCGAGCCGTTGGCCCTCGCGCAGCGCCTCGCGCTGCCAGTTGCGGTATTGCGCGAGGTCCTGCGCGGCCGGATGCACGATGACTTCGCCGCGCACCGCATCGACCAGCACCAGGTCGCCGTCGCGCAGATCCTCGAGCACGCCGTCGGTGTTGACCAGCATCGGCAGGTGCAGGCTGCGCGCGAGGATCGCGCTGTGCGAATACTGGCTGCCGGAACCGGCCACCACCGCGAGGATGCCGTGGCTGGCCATGTGCGCGAGTTCGCCGGGCGCAATGCTTTCGGTCACCAGGATTTCGCCGACGCGCGTCGCGAGTTTCTTTTCCTCGCTGCTCGACTGTCGCGCCAGCGCGCCCTGCACGCGCGCGATCACGTGGTCGACGTCTTCGCCGCGGCTGCGCAGGTACGGATCGTCCATGTTGTCGAACACGGCCACCAACCGGTCGCGCTGCGCCTTGAGCGCGGCGGTCGCGCGATAGTGGCCCTTGCGGATCATCGCGCGCAGGCCTTCGATCAGTTCCGGGTCATCGAGCAACTGCGCGTGCGCGTCGATGAATTCGCCGACCTCGCGTGCCAGCGCGCCGTGCAGCTTGCGGCGCAGTTCGGCCATGTCCTCGCGCGCGACCGCAAAGGCGCGTTCGAGGCGCGCGACCTCGCTTTCGATTTCGTAATCGGGCAGCGGCGTGTTGTCGATGCTGAAACGCGCGGGCCGTTCCAGGCGCACCCGTCCCAGCACCATGCCGGGCGCGGCTGCGTAACCGGGAAAGGCGCGCCTCATGCGCCCTCGTCGAACTTGCGGTCGAACAAGGCCGCGACCGCGTCCAGCGCCTGCGCTTCGTCCGGGCCTTCCGCGCGCAACACCAGCGGCGTGCCGATGCCGGCCGCCAGCATCATCACGCCCATGATGCTTTTCGCGTTGACCGCGCGGCCGCCACTCACCAGCCACACCGTGGCCTTGAACCCCTGGACCAGCTGCACCAGCTTGGCCGAGGCACGCGCATGCAGGCCGAGCTTGTTGCTGACCACGATTTCCTTTTCGACCATCGGGACGTTCCGGGTTGGCGTCCCGCTACGTTACCAAAAGCCGGGATCGGATCGGCAGATAGCAGAAGATTCGTCATTCCGGCGAAAACCGGAATCCATTTTCACTTCGGCCAAGAGCAACGTCAAAATGGAATGACGGTAAATACGCTCTTCCCGGGTCCCGGTCCCGGGTCCCGAGTCCCGGCTCTCTCACACCTTGTCGATGCAGATCCCGCCGCGCCCGCCGCTGGCCGCGACTTCGGCCAATTCGTCCAGCGGCTTGTCGGAATAGTTGAGCACGCGCAGCAGCATCGGCAGGTTGAGGCCGGACACGCAGCGTGCCCGCACGCCGAGCCCGGCGAGCTTGTTGGCGATGTTGCACGGCGTGGAGCCGTACAGGTCGGACAGCACCAGCACGCCGCCGCCGCGATCGAGCGCGCGCGCGGCGCGTGCGGCGGCCGGCAGCAGCGTCGACGGATCGTCGGTGGCGCTGACTTCCAGCGTGTCGAGCTGGCAAGGCAGGCGCGGCATCACATGCTTGGCCGCGGCAATCAGCGCGTGGCCGATTTCCTCGTGGGTCAGCAGCAGGATGCCCGCCGTCGCGGCGGGGTCGGTGTGTTGGAGGGCGGTAGCCGTGGTCATGGCGATATCGGCGAAGGGATAACCGCAGGCCTGCAAGATTCAGTCCAGAGGACGGGGTTATTCCAGTTCGCGATGGAAAGTGAGTACCTGTTCACGGCTGGCGCGATAGTGTTCGGCGAAGCGCTCGGCAAGGTAAACCGAGCGGTGCCTGCCGCCGGTGCAGCCGATCGCGACGGTCAGGTAACCCTTGTCCTCGCTTTCGAATCGCGGCAGCCATGCGTCGAGGAAACGCTGGATGTCAGCAAGATATTGTACTACGAGACCCTGCCCATCGAGGAATTCGCGGACGGGCGCGTCCTTGCCCGAAAACGGGCGCAAGCGCGAGTCCCAGTGCGGGTTGGGCAGGCAGCGCGCGTCGAACACGAAATCGCAGTCGGGCGGCAGGCCGCGGCCGTAGGCGAAGGATTCGAACATCAGCGTGAGGGCGCCCGAGGTGGCGCCGAAATCGGTGGCGATGCGGCGCCGCAACTGGTGCACGTTGCTGTCGCTGGTGTCGATAGAACGGTTGGCAATCGCAAGCAGCGGGCGCAGGCGGCGGCGTTCCTCGGCGATCGCGTCTACAAGCGAGCGGCCTTTTTCTGAAAGTGGGTGGCGGCGGCGGCTGCTGGCGTAACGCTTCAGCAGGACGTCGTCGCTGGATTCCAGGAACACCAGTTCGGCGTCCGCGCCGGCTTCGGCGAGACGCGCCAGTGCTTCGGGAAGCCGTTCGAGATCACCCCGATTGCGCACGTCCACGCCGACGGCGAGGCCGCTCGGCGCTTCGCGCCCGCCGTCGATCAGCGCGCGATACAGCGACGGCAGCAACGCCGTCGGCAGGTTGTCGACGCAATAAAAGCCGAGATCCTCGAAGGCGCGCAGTGCGACGGTCTTGCCGGCTCCGGAGAGTCCGCTCAACACCACCACGCGAATCGCTTCTTTGGTTGGGCCGTCTGTTGGCATGGCGTCTATCCCGGGTGACGTTGCAGGCGCGCGGCCTGGCGGTCCATGAAGATGCGGGCCTGATCGATGCCCTGCGATTTCAGCATGTGGCTGCGCACCGCGGCCTCGACCAGCACCGCGAGGTTGCGGCCTGGCGCGACCGGAATCGTGATCTGCGGGATCTTCACTTCCAGCACTTCATGTACGCCTACGTCGCCCGTGAGGCGCACCATCGCGTCCTCGGGTTCGTTGCCGGCCGGGCGCAGGTGCACTATCAGGCGCAGGTACTTGGATCGTTTCACGGCGGTGTGGCCGAACATCTCGCGCACGTTCAACACGCCGAGGCCGCGCACTTCCAGCAGGTCGCGCAGGAGTTCGGGGCAGGTGCCGTCGAGCACATCCGGCGCGATCAGGGTGAATTCGGGCGCATCGTCCGCGACCAGGCGGTGCCCGCGCGTGATCAGTTCCAGCGCCAGCTCGCTCTTGCCGCTGCCGGGCGTGCCGGTGATCAGCACGCCGATGGAATGCACTTCCATGAACACGCCGTGCAGCGTCATCTGCGGCGCGAGTGCGCGCGCGAGCTTGTACTGCAAATACGTCAACAGGTCATGCCCGCGCCGCGCGCTGACCCACAACGGCGTGTTGGTTTCTTCGGCCGCCTCGCGCAGGTCCGCGGGCACCGCCTGGTCCTTGGTGATGATCAGCGCGACCGGTTGCTGGCCGAAAATCTTCTGCACCGTTTCCCAGCGTTGCCGCGAGTCGAGGCCATCGAGGTAATTCAATTCCTCGCCGCCCACGATCTGCAGTTTGTTGGGATAGATGATGTTGAGGTAGCCGATCTCGGAAGGGCGCCGCTGGCCCGCACCGCCGGCCTGCAGCGCACGCTCGGCGCCGGACTGGCCCGCAACCCAGCGCAGCGCCATGCGTTCCTTGATGTCCTCGAAAAGTTCGCGCGCGGTGAGTCGGTTCACGTCTTGTCCCCGCCCGCAAGAGCGCGGGCGAGGACATTGTGCCAGTGTCGATGCGCGACTGCTCCTAAAGGCCAATCGCCGGAACGGCTACGAAGCGGCTTTTGGTGAAAAGTCAGGCCATGGATGGCCGAGGTGATGTATGTGAACCCTCGACCATGACGGCTGCGACGATGCTCACCGGAGCAGCGTTCATGGATGAACGCACAAATCAACCCTACGCCATGTTGCGGATATCGTCCCGATCATGCGTGGCTTTCTTGTCCTTGTGCTTGCGCACCTGCGCATCGAGCTTGTCGAACAGCGCATCGATCGCCGCGTACATGTCCTGGTCCACGGCATCCGCGTGCAATACCGTGCCGGCGGCGGCGAGCGTGCCTTCGGCGCGGTTGGCCAGACGATTCTTCTCCACTTCCAGCACCACGTTGAGCGAAGTCAGGTGGTCGAATCGCCGCACGAGGCGTTCGCGGCGGGCGTCGACGTAGTCGCGCAGGGCCGGAGTGATTTCGATCTGGTGACCGCTGACCTGTGTTTGCATGATGGACTCCTCTGCAACGTGGTGGAAGCGCGGGGACGGCCCCGCACCGGATGCCGTATCGACATCCTCGTGACGTTTTGCGTCTGTACTCCTTGTGATCGTGGTCAGGATGGAAAGTTGCACGCTTTCGTGAAAAGTCCGGCATGAATGCCGGGTTTGCTTTTGCGATCAGGATGATTGCTGAAACACAGCGTGCCAAACGCGGCGTGAACTTTCCGTTTCAAGTTCACCCGTTCACGTCCGTTCGCGCTGAAAGATTTCGTCAGCGCGCGCGCAGGCGTTCGCTGGAGCTGGGAATGCGCATCTGCTCGCGGTATTTCGCGACGGTGCGGCGCGCCACTTGAATGCCGCGGCGATTCAGTTCCGCGGTCAGCGTCTGGTCGGAAAGCGGCTTGGCGGCGTCTTCCTCGTCCACCAGTTTGCGGATCATCGCCTGGATCGCGGTGGCCGATGCGCTGCCGCCATCTTCGGTGGCGACGCTCGAGGAGAAGAAATGCTTGAACTCGAACGTGCCGCGCGGCGTGTGCAGGTATTTGCGCGTGGTGACGCGCGAGATGGTGGATTCGTGCATGCCGAGTTCTTCGGCCAATTCGCGCATCACCAGCGGCTTCATCGCCTCGGGACCATAGTCGAGGAAGGCGCTCTGCGTGCGCACGATGGCGGTGGCCACCTTCAGCAGCGTGTCGGCGCGCGCTTCCAGGCTCTTCATCAGCCAGCGGGCTTCCTGCAACTGCCCGCGCAGCCAGGCGGCGTCACTGCGCTGCGCGCGCGCGATCAGGCCGCAGTAGTGCTGGTTGATCGCCAGCCGCGGCTGGCAATCGGGCGACAGCGACACGCGCCAACGTCCGCCGACCTTCAGCGCGTACGCGTCGGGCGTGATGTATTCGGCCTGCACGGGTTCGAAGCGGGATCCGGGCCGCGGGTCGAGTGCGCGCACCAGCGTGATCGCCGCGATGACTTCGTCTTCGGGTGCGCCGAAGCGGCTCGCGAGTTTGCAGACATCGCGCCGCGCCAGCAGGTCGAGTTCGCTCGCGACGATCGCGCGCGCCAATTCGCGGCCTTCGACGCCGGGCGCAAGCTGTTCGATCTGCGCGTCGAGGCAGTCGCCCAGATCGACGCTGGCAACGCCCACGGGGTCAAAATGCTGGATGCGCTTGCGCACGGCTTCGGCTTCATCGCGCGTGACGGCCGGGCTGAGCGTCTGCAGCGCGGCCAGCACGGGCTCCAGTCCCTCGCGCAGGTAGCCGTCGTCGTCGAGCGCGTCGATGATCGCGGCGGCGATGTTGAATTCGCGCACGGAGAAACCGCTCAGGTTCGCTTGCCACTGCAGGTGGTCGCGCAGGCCTTCGGGTGCGGCATCCTGGGGATCGAGCGCATCGTCGTCGTCGAACCCGCGGCTGGATTGCGCCCACTCCATGACCTGCGGCGAGTTTTCATCCCAGTACTCGCTGTCGTCGGCTTCGGCGGGCGCGCTTTCGGCCGGGATGTCGCCATCGGCGGTCGACGCTTCGGCCGGCGCCTCGTCGTCGGCAGCTTCGCCGTCGAGTTCGATCAGTGGGTTGGCTTCCGCCAGCTCGCGCAGTTCAGTCTGCAATTCGATCTGCGACAACTGCAATAGCCGGATCGCCTGCTGCAACTGCGGCGTCAGGGACAACTGTTGCGATTGGCGAAGCTGGATACCGGGTTTCATGGCAACGATGCTGGTCAGGCGCTTGCATCGTATACCACGGCCATGCGCGTGGATAGTGCGCGGGCACGGTTTATGCTTGTGGCGGCGATGCGAGGCTCGGTTTCCGCGGGCCGCGTCGCGAAGCAGCTGTTGGTGAAAAGTCAGACCACGGAGATCTTCGCCATGGATGGCGGTTTCATGGTCGTTCTGGTGTCACATGGCCGCAAGCCGGCCAGCGGGTGATGAACCACAACGATGCAGCGAGCAGGGATGATCGCACTACATTCTGAACTCGTGACCCAGATAAACCTCGCGCACCTGTTTGTGCGCCAGGATTTCGGCGGGCGTGCCGCGCGCCAGCACCTTGCCTTCATTGAGGATGTACGCGTGCTCGCAGATGCCGAGCGCCTCGCGCACGTTGTGGTCGGTGACCAGCACGCCGATGCCGCGGTCGCGCAGGTGCCGCACGATGCGCTGGATTTCGCCCACTGAAATCGGGTCGACGCCGGCGAACGGTTCATCCAGCAGCATGAAGCGCGGGTTGGCCGCCAGCGCGCGCGCGATTTCCACGCGCCGCCGTTCGCCGCCGGAAAGGCTGATGCCCTTCTGCGTGGCGATGTGCATGATCTTCAGCTCATCCAGCAATCCGTCCAGTTCGCGCTGGCGCGCATCGGCAGCAAGGTCGGTGCGCAGTTCGAGCACGGCCATGATGTTGTCGGCGACCGACAACCGCCGGAACACCGAGGCTTCCTGCGGCAGGTAGCCGATACCCTTGCGCGCGCGCTGGTGCATCGGCAGGCCGGTGATGTCCTCGCCGTCCAGCGTGATGCGGCCGCCGTCGGGTTCGATCAGGCCCACCACCATGTAGAAGCAGGTGGTCTTGCCGGCGCCGTTGGGGCCGAGCAGGCCGACGACTTCACCCTGGCGGATTTCGAATCCGAAATCCTGCACGACCTGGCGCGAACGAAAGCTTTTTTGCAGCCCCTGCGCGGACAACATGGGTCAGTGCGTTCCTGAGGTCGAAGCAGGCGCGGGCGTTGATGGAGTTGCAGAAGCGGGCGCGCTGGTGGTGCTTGCGCTGGCCGGCGCGGAAGCCGGTGCATTCGCTGACGTCGGCGCCGGCTTGGCGGTCGCCGGTTTGCTGCGCGGTTGCAGGGTGATGTGCACGCGGCCACCGCTGACGGGCGAGCCTTGGATTTCGCCGGTGTCGGTGTTGTAGACGAGCCTTTCGCCGTGGAACTCACCCTTGCCCTGCTGCACGACCACCGCGTTGCCGGTCAGGATCACCGTGTTTTCGGAAACCTTGTAGTCGATGGTTGCGCCCTGGCCATGCACCTGCGTGCCGTTGTCCTGGGTTTGCTGAAAATGTGCAGGCGAACCCACCAGCACCACGCGCTGCCATTGGCTGGTGTCGTCGGGATCGGTATAGCCGGTGGCCTGCGAGCCGTCGGCCTTGAACGTCCCCTGGTCCAGGGTCACGTTGCCGGTGAAGATGATCTTGCCGCTGTCCTGACTGCCGGCGAAGGAACTCGCATTGATGTTGATCGGCTGATCCTTGTCCGATTGCTTCGCCTGTGCCACACCGCACGCGCAGAACGCGGCGACGAGGAGGGCCAGCCATTCAACGCGGGTGCGAGTGCGGTGCAAGGGTGCCGTGGACATCTGCGAGCAGCTCCAGTGAACGGGTATCGAAGTCGGCCTTCATGCCGACGCCGCGCAGTATAGAGCCGGGCTCCTGAATTACGCTGGGCGCCGCCGAAGCCATGCGCTTGTCCTGCGTCCACACGGTGGCATCGGCGGTGTGGATTTCGGCTTCGGAAATTTTCGCGGTCGGCGGCCGGCGCATATCCACCTTGCCGATCAGCTTGACCAAGTTGTTGTCGGAACTGATCCAGGCGTACTGCGAGGTCCCGTCCCAGGTCGAGCCATCACTGGCGACGAAGAAATATTTCGGCGCGTTGACGTACAGCGAATCATTGCCCTCGCGACGCTCGAGGTGCGGAGAAGTCATCGTGAAGGCGAGCTTGCCGTCCTGCGCGAACGCGTGCAGGGTGAAATTCTCCAGCACGTAGCTGGAGCGCGGCGGCCCCACGATCGCGACCTGCCTGGGCGGCGGCCGCAACCACATCACCAGCAGTTGCGTGATGCCGGCGGCGACCGCGAGCACGATCAGCCAGAACAGCGTGCGCCGATCCCTCATGAAGCTTGTGCCGCCAGGATGAAGTCGCACACCTCACGCGCGGCGCCCTGGCCGCCCTTGGCGCGGGTGTGCCAGTGCGTCGCGTCCAGCACTTCCGGGCGCGCGTCGGCGACCGCGACCGCAAATCCGCACGTGGACATGGGCGCGAGATCGGGCAGGTCATCGCCCACGTAGCAGGCTTGTTCCGGAGCCAGGCCCGATGCGTGCAGGAGATCCTCGAGGCAGGCCAGCTTGTCGTCCGTGCCCTGGTAGACGTGGTCGATGCCGAGCTGCTCGGCGCGCAACTCGACCGCGCGGCTGATGCGCGAACTGATCAGCGCGACTTCGATGCCGTGTGCGCGCAGGCGCTTGAGGCCGAGGCCGTCGTGCACGTGGAACGCCTTGATCTCGCGGCCGTCTTCCGTCATCCACAGGCGGCCATCGGTGAGCGTGCCATCCACGTCGAACGCGACGAGTTTGATTTTCGCGGCGCGGGCGCGGAGGTCGGCGGGGATGTCGATGGACGCGGACACGTGGCGGGCGTTGCCTTGGAGGGAAATCACAGATTGTAGGTGAGGCGAGGGGCGAGTCGTGAGGGTGCTTCGCCTGCATGTTGGCGCAGCGTGTCCCGTTTAGTGAACCACGATGTTGAGGGTTAGCGCGGGTTCGGTCGGAGCGCCCTCGCTACTCGCCCCTCATCCCTCGCTTAGCTCAGACCACGCGCGCGCGCAAAAGGTCATGGATGTTCAACGCGCCCATCACGTGGCGTTCGGCATCCACCACCAGCAGCGCGTGGATCTTGAACTCTTCCATCAATTGCGCCGCTTCGGCGGCCAGCTTGTCCGGGCCGATCACCTTGGGGTTGCGGCTCATCGCCTCGCTGACCGAAGTGGCGCGCATGTCGACGGCATGGTCGTCGAGGCTGCGGCGCAGGTCGCCGTCGGTGAACACGCCCTGCAGGATGCCCGCA
>Ga0134126_10005715_pt1 | contig 15557 bp, 13 predicted proteins | sample KB31752_FD_96881 | JGI IMG/M metagenome (GOLD analysis project Ga0134126, IMG submission 96881) | Terrestrial soil microbial communities with excess Nitrogen fertilizer from Kellogg Biological Station, Michigan, USA - KB3-175-2 | ecosystem: Environmental > Terrestrial > Soil > Unclassified ...
AATGGCATGGTGTATGACACGACGGGGTTGTCGTTGGCGGGTCATTCGCTGGTTTACCTTGCCATTAAGCCGCAGAATTCCGACGTGTTCACGCAAATCGCCGTGCCCCTCAATGTCGGCTGATGCCGATCGGCGACGCTCTGGAGAAGAGCCAAGAAGTAAGAATCTGTTCCAAAAAGCCGCTGGCGACTTATACACACGCTCGGTGATGCTGTCCGATTTCGGCGACCAGATCCCATGATTTCCGGGCATTCTCGCGGGTAAACTGGGCAGGCTTATCGGGCGTGTGTATTAGAGCATCGATACAGGCTAAGTCGCCAGCGGCTTTTTGGAACAGACTCTTACCCGATTGACCTTTCGGGCCATCGATAGCATCTCTACTATTGGTAGCCGGGCGGGTTGGCGAACAGAGTTGAGCCTCGGAACGCCGGCGGGTACAGGTCGATAGGGATTTACAGAGGACAGTCTATGCGGAAATCGGTGTTGTGTCTTGCTTATTACTTTCCGCCTGATGCCACCAGTGGGACGCATCGGACCCGGGCTCTAGTGCGCCATCTGCCCGCATGGGGCTGGCGGTCCATTGTGGTGACGGCCGATAAGGAGTCGTCAATGGTTGCAGATCCCGCTCTCCTACACGGACTTCCCAGCGACTTGGTTGTCTACCGGACGCCGGCACCGTACCTGTCGGCCCGATGCCGGCGATTGTGGTCCATGGTACAGAATTTCCCCAGGCGCGTGCGCGGTGGGACTCCCGAAATTGACTCAATGGCTTCCGCAGCGTCTCGCACAAGCTCGGACAGGGGATGGGTCGATTGGTTCAGCCGTTGGCTCCAAGTTCCTGACATGGCCATCGGCTGGCTGCCCTGGGGACTACGAGCTACCATCAAGGCTATCGGTCGGCACAACTGCGCGGCTATCTATTCCTCCGCCCCGTGCTGGACGACTCATCTTATCGCTCTGCTGGCCAAGCGACTGACCGGTTTGCCGTGGGTCGCGGATTTCCGCGACCCTTGGCGAGGCACGCCGATGCGGCGTGACATTCCTTATGCCTCGATTGACCGCGTTGATGCTTGGCTGGAAAGCCAGGTGGTGCGCGGTGCCGACTATGTCATTTGCAATACCGAGCCTGCTCGCCGGGATTTTATGAGCCGGTTTCCCCAGCGGAAAGGCCGTTTCGTTACGGTCCCGAATGGCTTTGACCCCGAGGATTTTATTGACTTGATGCCCCGGCGGACTGTCGATGAGAAATCGTTTGTTCTGACCCACGCGGGAAATTTCTACGCCACGCGGCGTCCGGAGCCTCTCTTCAAAGCGGTGCGGATGTTGCAAGATAGAGGGGAACTAGGACGGCCTATCTGCCTGCAACTGCTCGGGCAACGGGATTTCGAAGGCGAACCTCTCGATCAACTCGCAGGCCAGTATGGGATCGGATCGTCCGTCCGCTTGCTCGGCCAGGTGGCCCATCGGAAGGCGCTGGAATACATGCTCGGCTCGGACGTGCTGCTGGCAGTTGGTCTCTGTGGAGGGATCGTCGAGCCGCAAGTCCCTGGGAAACTTTACGAGTACTTCGGCGTCGGAAAACCCGTGGTGGCCATCGCTGCCCGAGACGGGGCCATTGCCGACATTATGACGCGAGCTGGCTTAGCGGATCAGGTTGGTGATCCCGATCACCCTGAGACGATCGCGGATATCCTATTTCGTATAGCCTCGGATCGCAGAGAGGACTCCCTTGTTCCAGCCGATCCTGCAGGGACTTTGCGGCAGTTTCACAGACGCTACCAGGTCGGCAGAATCGCTGCCTTGCTCGGTGCCCGATACTCCGGAGATAAGCGATTCCCTCAGACCTCTCCCCGACCGGTGGCTGTACCATCCTCATGTGGGCTATTTGAGCGGCCTCAAGATCCCGTCTAGGCAGCGGTGTAATGGCCCGCTTCCCTCATAACCCTTTGCGAGACTCCACTTGTCCATTTTAGTTTACAGTCTTCCTTCGGTGTAAACGAATTCGACCGACAAGCTTTCAATGTTTCTAAGAAGATATGATTTGCAGAAGTCGTTAACAGGTAATTATTTACAAATTTTTGGCCCTCCGAAACAGCTTCTGCCCCACGGTTGGCCTCTGTTTTGCTCTTGTAAGGGCAGTTATCTGACATAGGTCGATGTCCTTGCTTCACCCTAATACGGCGGGTTTGCTGAAGTGGCTTTAATCACCTGGGATGAGGGACTATGGATCATCCTTGCAGCGGCCATCCTTCTTGTTACGTATGTGTACCTCGGCTACCCTTTGTTGCTTGGCGTTTTGCATCTGTTGGGGGCAAGAAAGCAACATCAGACCGATGAGATCAGGCCTCGCGTGACTCTGATCATTCCCGCCTACAACGAGTGCAAGATCATACGGGAGAAGGTGGAGAACAGCCTGAAGATCGACTATCTAGCCGACCGCTTGGAAATCATTGTGGCCTCCGACGGCAGTGAAGATGGCACCAACGACATCGTCCGCGCGTACGAGTCGCGGGGAGTGAAACTGCTGGCCTCGACCCCACGGAGCGGCAAAATTTCCGTGCTGAACCGGGCTGTTCCTGCCGCTGCGGGGGAGATCATCGTTCTCTGCGATGCCAACGTCTTGTTCCGGCCTGACGCGCTCAACCGCCTGATTCGGCACTTCGCCGACTCCTCGGTTGGAGCCGTTACCGGCGATGTTCGCATTAAAAGCGAGGATGCGCCCTTCGGCGAGGGTGAGGGACTTTATTACAAGTACGAGCGCTTTATCCAGCTGCGTGAGTCGGAACTAGGTTCGACAGTCACCGTGGATGGTGGCATGTACGCACTCCGCAAGGAATTATTCCGAACCTTGCCAAGCGATACAATCCTCGACGACTTCATCATCGGCATGAACGTGGCCTTGGCTGGTAAGCGGGTTCTCTATGACCCGTCGGCTATTGCCACCGAAAACGCCACCATGGATGTCTGGCAGGAGTTTCGCCGCAAGGTACGCATCGTGGCCGGGGCGTTCCGCGAGTTGCTCCGCGGACAGGGTGTGCCCGGTCCGTTTCGCCCGCAATTGTTGTGGTCGTACCTATCGCACAAGGTTCTCCGTTGGCTGGTGCCTTGGTGCCTGCTGGTCATCCTTGGCGTCAACATCGCCTTGGCCTGGCGACCAGGGCCGGATCTTGTCGCCATCGCGCTCTTGCTTGCCCAGGTAGCGTTTTACGGCTGTGCCCTGATTGGCCTGACGAGAGCGAACGCCCGCTGGCCGGCGGTGGTGGGGGTTCCCTTCTACTTCTGCATGGTCAATACAGCGGCCTGGCTGGGAGCCTTGCGCGGCGTCACGGGAATCGAGCGCGTCACCTGGAAGAAGGCGGAACGATGAAAGATCAGACCATAATTTGCCTGGCGAACAACTACTTCTTCGACCCGACCAGCAAACACCATGTTATGCGCGAATTGTCGAAGTCGAACAATGTCCTGTGGATCAACTGGCATGCCTCGCGCCGGCCATCGCTCAACCGTCGCGACTTCAGTTCCATCCTCGAAAAGCTGAAGCAATTTCGCCGAGGGTTGGTGCAGGTCGATGAGCGTTTCTGGGTTCTCACTCCGTTCGTCGTACCGCTGCCCAGTTCGTCGCTGGCGCGAAAACTGAACCGCTGGCTGCTCCAGGTTCAGACTCGCAGAGCCCTTCGCCACTTGCCCGGCCGGCGCCAGGTGTGGAGTTTCACTGCCGATGTCGGGCCCCTAGTCGGCAGCTTCGGCGAGGAGCGGGTGATCTACTATTGCGTGGACGAGTTCGCCGCCTTCTCCGGCTATGATGTGGAGACCACTCGCCGGCTCGACCGTGAATTGTGCGAAATGTCCGATCTGGTCCTCACCACCAGTCAGGCGCTGTACAACTCGAAGCGGGTCTATAACTCCAACACTCTCTTCGTCCCACATGGCGTCCTGTACGACCATTTCGCCCAGGCATTGACTGCCGACTTCCCGGTGGCTCCGGATCTTGCCGACCTGCCGCGGCCAGTCATCGGCTACTATGGTTTGATCCAGGACTGGCAGGATCTCGACTTGCTTGCGGAGGTCGCTCGGCGCCGTCCGCAGTGGTCCATCGCGCTGGTCGGTAAGGTCCAGATCGACATCGCGCGGTTCCGGTTGATCCCCAACATGCACTTCCTCGGTCAGAGGCCACATGCGGATCTGCCGCACTATTCTCGAGGCTTTGATGTGGCCACGATCCCGCACAAGATCAACGAACTGACGCGGAACATGAATCCGATCAAGCTGCGAGAGTATCTGGCCGCTGGCCTGCCCGTGGTCTCCACTCCGCTGCCCGAAGTACGGGTGTACGAGCCGGAGGTGCGGATCGCCGAGGGTGCGGACGGCTGGGTCGCCGCTCTGGAAAAGGCGATCACTGATCGTTCTTGCGAGAACGACCGGCGTCGTTCAGCGCTGGTGGCGACCGAGGGCTGGGCCGTCCGGGTGCGGGCAATCTCCGAAGAGTTGACGCGGCTCGACACGGAAGCGCCGGCACGGACGCGGGTTCGACGACCAACGACATCTCCCCGCCTTGTGTCCTCGTGAGGAATTCGGCTGGAAGGGGTGTTCCTCATTCCTCATTAACCATACCCAAGCATCTGAGAGCTATGCCCACCTACCTCCTTGCCCCGGTCTCCTACCACACGGGCTCGCTGGCGACCCAGAGCCGAGATATGACGGTAGCAGTTCTGGAGCGGGCTGACATCGGCGAGGCTACAGGCGTGCTGGATGTCGGTTGCGGTGCCGGCCAGACGCTTCGCGTTATTGAAGAGCTAAACAAGACAGCCTTACTGGTTGGTGTGGATCCCGATGAGACTTCGTGCCGCTGCGGTCGGCAAGAGAGCGGTCGCATCCACTTTCTCAAAGGCGAGGGGGAGCGACTGCCCTTAGCCGATGCGACGTTCAGTCATGTTGTCTGCCGGGTGGCTATCAACTACATGCACCAGGAAACGGCTCTGCGTGAGTTGGCACGTGTGCTGGCACCTGGGGGAACGATGATACTGGCGTTTCATGGCATTGGCTTCAACCTGCGGCAAGTGCTGCGACCCTGGAGGGGTGGGCTGCGGCAATGGCTGGGCGACATCAAGGACTTGTTAGCTGGCATGGCCCTCCAGTTGGGGCAGATCCAGGCGAGACGGGGAACATTCTGGGGACATAGCGCCCCCTATACCTCCTGTCAACGGCTACGCCATCAACTCCGTGAGCGGGACTGCACGATGACTTGGCTCCGATGCGAACGGCGTTTCCTGGGGACGGCGGTGAGTTGGTGGACTATTATTACCAAGAGTTGCTCAGCGGCCATCGTTACGAGCAAGTCGGCCAAGGTCGGTCAGCCGGAATCGGCATTCCGCATGACTGAATTTTCAACTGGCTATGGGTGTTGTGGTGAGAAGGTTGCGTGCGGGAGATGAGGAATGTCACACGAAGAAATACTGAAAGCGAATGAGGTCTACCACGATGTCGAAGCGGGCGCATATGACGCGACCATGCCGTATATCAGGAATTCATTCGCCCAAGCAATATTCAATGCGGATATCGCAACAATCATGGGCTTGCTCAAGCATGCCCAGAAGCCACTTAGTGTACTGGATTGTGGGGCGGGGACTGGAAACCTGACGCTACTAAAATTCCTGGCTCTGGGCTGTGCCGTTACAGCAGTCGATATTTCGAGAGGTATGCTTGAGCGACTGCGCGGCAAAGTATCAAAGGCAGACGAGAGCCGCCTCCAGATCGTTCATGGAGATGTTGATACTTCCTGGAACGGACGCCCGAACGGTTTGACATCATTTGCTCATCAAGCTTCTTACATCATCTGCCAGATTACCTGGCCACTTACCGGCACTTTATCCGCGTTTGTAAGGATGCGGGAGTAATCTATACGGCGTTTGAGCCTTCCCCCCAGGCGCGCTGGGGACGTGTTCAGAAGGCGTTATCCAGTTTGGACGTGGCCATGTACGAGTTCGTGCAACGGGAATATTACCGGCCGGATGTTCTTGGCAGGGGATTGCTCCGAAGGATGGGCCTTCTCTCCACTCCCGCACGATCGCAGGCGCAAGTTGCGGTTGATCAAGGTCTGGTTGAACGCCCACAACTCGGGATTAGCGCTGAAGTCCTTACCGGGTTGCTCAGCGAGAACCACTTTGACAACATAATCACTCACTGGCGGTCCATTAAACGCTTCTGGTTGACGTACACGCTCGACAAATGGTTTGTCCGGTCCAACAATGCACTCTTCATGGTAGCGCACCGCAGCGGACAAGCCCCAATCCCGGCATGAACGGGGCAACACCGGCGGGCCAGTGTCCTTGCTACTGACTGTGACTCTGGGTTGAGGCTCCGATGAAAGTTTTCTTATACCTGACGCTATTTGGCGGTCTCGGGGTGGCAAGCCTCAACGCACCACTCGTCGGGGCCATCAACTGTATGCTCGCGTACTTCTTGAACCCGGTGATCTTTGGGCCGGAGGTCCGATATCAACTCCTCACCACTAGTGCGTTCCTTGCAGCCTGCTTAATCCACCGGCCCTGCGGGGTGGATGCCGTTGGTAGGGAAGGCGTGTTACTGCGTCTGCTGTGGGCCTTTCTCGCTGTGGGGGCGCTGAGTGCTTGCTGGGCCGTCGTAAGTTCAGAGGTCGCGATGGTACGCATCTGGGAGGTGGCCAAAACGGTACTCTTGGCTTCCCTCTTGCCCCGTGTCCTGCGCAACGAGCGGCATCTCTCCCTCCTCATGGTCGCCTGTGTGATTGGGGTCTGGCATGCCGCGTTTATGCACACCTTCGGTATCTCGTGGGGGTATGTGCCAGGGTCACTCGGCCGTGAAATTGGTGTCCTTCCAGACGCGCAAAGCTCCGTCATGATCCTCTTCGTCCCGACCCTCTTCTTGTTCGTTATCTTCGGCAGCACCTTCGAGCGCGTCCTCTGTTGTTGCGCCTTGCCCTTCGTCCTGAACAGCATTGTCGTGTCGTATCAACGAACCTATTTTCTCGCCCTAATTGGGCAAGCGATCGCGCTACTCTTCTTGCTGCCCCGCAGGGTCTCGATCCGAATCCTCCCTGTATTTCTCGTGGTCGCCCTTCTTTACATCGTGCGCTTGGCACCGCCCGACTATTGGCAATGGATCGCCACGATCAAGGATCCAGAGGCAGAGGCATCGGCGAATTGCCGGCTGGTCACGAATGAAGCGAGTTGGCAGATGTTTCAGGACTACCCGCTGGGGGGAGTTGGCTACCGCAACTACCCCGACGTAAGCCCCCAGTATCTCGATGCTTCGTATCTCACGGAGGGGCGTCGATCCGCTCATAACTCTTACTTAACCATCCTGTGCGAGACCGGACTTGCCGGCTTCATCCCCTGGATGTGTGCCTTCGCAGGCACCATCTGGTGCCTGCGGCGGATTCGGCGGCAGGCAACCTCCACGACGGTAACCCGAGTCGAATGGTTGGCGATGGGGATCGAAGTCGGTTTATATGGGTGGTTCGTCGGAGGGCTTACTATGGCGGATCACGAGATCGATCCGGCCTACTGGTTCGTGGCCCTCGCCGTGGTGTTGGTCCGCCTTCACGCCAAGCAACGCCAGGCGCTCGCTCAGCCAAACCACCAGGATGCTGATTGTACCGGCGAAGAAAACGGATGGAGTTCGGAATATCCCGCCGTCTCTTGTGAAGCCCTCTCACAGGGTCAACTGCTTGAGCAGGATTCCGCTGGGGTTCAGCCCAGTCGTGCGCTTGAAGCGGCTGGACCTCGCGCCCATACGCACCCGAGCGCATTCCGTGACGAAGCCGGCAAGCCTCTCGCGGCCTGGCGCACTACCCACGGTTAGATGGCAGACCATGCGATGACCGAAGACTTCCCGATGAAGGACCAAGATCTGCAAGAGCTGTTTCTCCTCAAGTACAGCCGCCCTAATGGGATGGGCTGGGGGCCTCGACTGCGTCGCCGCTTCAATTACTACACCCCCGACGACTACTACGAGGCGATGGTGAGCAAGCTCGTACAGGCGGGTTGCGCCTGGGCCGATCTTGGCTGTGGACGAGAGATTTTCCCCGATAACCGGACCTCTGCCCAGATACTTGCCGATCGGTGTGATATTCTGGTGGGTGTTGACCCCGACATCACCCTGGAGGAGAATAATCTGGTCCACCAGCGCGTTCGCAGCAGCATTGAGGATTTCCAGACGGACCAGACCTTTTCATTGGTGACACTCCGCATGGTTGCCGAACACATCGCCGATCCAGACCGGACTCTCCAGGCTCTGTCTCGTATCACTCGCCCAGGTGGGAAGGTCGTAGTCTTCACTGTAAACCAATGGACTCCTCTCGCGCTGCTGGCCCGATTCATTCCATTTCGTTTCCATCACGCCATCAAAAAATTTATCTGGAAGACGGAGGAAAAAGATACTTTCCCAGTGGCCTATCGGATGAACAGTCGAAAACAGTTAGCCAAGCTCTTCCTTAAGTATGATTTCAAAGAACGCTACTTCGCGTACCTGGACGATTGCCGGACGTCATTCCGTTTTCGCCTTGGTCAGCTGGCCGAACTCTCGTTATGGCGAACACTCAAACTCGTGGGTCTAAGGTATCCGGAAAACTGTTTACTCGGTGTCTACGAACGGCTTTGAGCCAAGATCCCCCCTTTCCCAGGTTTTCCATGAATGGCGCAACCTATTCCCGTTCTTCAGCCGGCCCCCAGCAACGCTTGTTGAGTGACGCGGAAGATGCCGATGCCAGCCTGACCCGAGAATCCCCTCGCCAAGGACGGAAGCCGCACATCGGTCATGTAGTCGATTGTTTCGGTGCCGGCGGCATTGCTACCGGGGTGCTGGACCTGATCCGCGCTTCCCAGGGTCTCGTTGAACACTCGATCATCAGTCTGGTGGATGACCTTCGGCTGTCGGCCCAGCTGCCGACGAAGCCAGCCGCCTACGTGATCGAACCAGGCCGCACTCGTCTGCTCGGTTTCAGCAGTCGCCTGGCCTGGCTGGCCTACCGTAAGCACATCGACATTCTGCACTGCAACAACCACTTCGCTTGGCTCGATAGCAGCCTAGCCGCCCGCCTCACCGGCGGCGTCTGCCTCCAGACCTTTCATGGAGTCGAAAAGCCGCTCGCCGACATGCCGCGTGACATTCGCATCAAGTGCCGCCTGGCGGCTCGCTTCACGGCTGGAGTGACAGCCGTCAGCGACGCCAGTCGCCATATGGTCTGCACCCTGGGCGGACTGTCGGAAAGGGCGGTCGAGGTCATCCCCAATGGTGTCGATCTTCATCGCTTCCGCCCTTGTCCCGTGGAAGGTCTGGAACGAAAGGCTCTCCGCCAGGCATTGGGTGCCTCCGAGGCAACGCCCTTGATCGTCCACGTAGCCGGGCTGCGCCCCATCAAGGACCAAGCGACGCTCCTGCGGGCCTGGAGACTCGTTGTACAATCCGGGCGGCAGCAGCCTTCTCCGACGCCCCTCTTGTTGATCGCCGGCGAAGGTGAATGTCTCCAAGCGCTCCAAGATCTAATCGGCCAACTACAGATCGCGGACACCGTCCGTTTCCTTGGCCAGCGGCGCGATTTGGATACGTTGCTGCCCGCTTGTGACATCTTCACGCTCAGTTCTCTCAGTGAGGGGATGAGTTTTGCTATCCTGGAAGCAATGGCCGCTGGCTTGCCCGTGGTCGCCACGCGGGTCGGCGGAAATAGCGAACTGGTGGAGGACGGAGGCAGCGGTTTGCTGGTGCCGGTGAAGGATCAGGCGGCGCTGGCCGGTGCCTTAGGGCGGCTGCTCCGCGACGCGGAGCAATGCCAGCGGATGGCCCGTCGTGGGCGGCAGATTGTCGAACAGCGTTACGACCAGGCGCGTTCGGTTGAGCGCTACGTCGAACTTTACCGCCGCTTGACACGACGCCCGAAGACACGGAAACCTGCCCTCGTCAGGGCGTGAAGTTAAGGCCGAGACCCTGGGCGGTTGCTCCGGTGGTTGCAGTCTGGTAAAGAGTGGTTGCCGGAAGGACGCGAACGAATCGTGCGGATCATCAGCGTGAGTACGGATTACCCCAGCCCGCGAAATCCGCGCAGGGGTCTTTTTGTGCAGCGGCGCCTGGAGGCACTGTCTCGGATCGCGGACGTTCGCGTCATCCACCTGGAGCCGTGGTTCCCCGTGTTGCGTCCTCGGACGGAGACGATAAGAGCGAACGGCTATTCGGACGCTCTTCCCACTATCCGGCCGGGCATGTTCTACCTGCCAGGCGTACTCAAAGGGCTGGACAGCTATTGGGTCAAGAGAGCGGTCGTGCCTGCAATCCGCGCCCTTGAGGGCCCGAATCCGGCTGACGTACTCGACGCTCACTTCGGCTACCCTGACGGCGTGGGCTGCGTGAAGGCAGCCCTTCGGTTGGGCCGGCCGGTGTTCATCACCATGCGCGGCCTGGAGCGGCCGATCCTCCGCTATCGCTGGCGTGGCTCCCAGTTGCGGTGGGCTCTCAAGCAATGCACGGGCATTATCTGCGTATCCCACTCCCTGAGGGAGTTAGCATTCGCTCACGACATAGATACCAACAAGGTCCACGTTATCCCTAACGCGGTGGATCGGCAGTTGTACCAGCCGGGCGACCGTGACGAAGCGCGGCAGACTCTCGGTATCGATCCGTCTGCCCGCCTAATTGTCTGTGTCGGCATGCTCGTTCACGGTAAGGGCCAGCACTTGCTGCTACAGGCGCTGGCCCGCCTGCGGGCCCACCACCCCGACTTGCGGCTGGCGCTGATCGGTGGGCCGGCCCACGAACCCGCCTACCCAGCCCATCTCCGAGAAATCGTGGCTGAGTTGGGTTTGGCGGATGCCGTCCTGCTGACCGGCTCGTTGCCCCCGCAGCAAGTAGTGACTTGGCTGCGTGCGGCGGACCTGTTTGCTCTGCCGACATTCGATGAGGGTTGCTGCAACGCCATCCTAGAGGCGATGGCCTGCGGTCTGCCCGTCGTGACCACGCCGGCCGGGGACAACGCCCTCCTCCTTGAGGCTCCGAACCGGGGCCTACTGGTGCCCATGGACGATGCGGAGGCTCTCAGCGCGGGCATTGAGGCCGCGCTGGCAAGACCGTGGGATCGAGACAAGATAGCCATGTATGGTGCGGGCCACAGCTGGGACGAGGTGGCCCGGCAGACCGTCCAGTTCTTCCGGCAGCGACTATCCGCAGGGAATCCGTGAAGGATGCAGGAAGTTTGCGCAGGCAAACCCATTGTGAAGGACGACATTCATGTGTGGAATCGCGGGCATCCTGGGACCGAGCGCTTCGGCTGAACTGCTGGGCCGCATGGCTCAATCTCAGCGCCACCGCGGCCCCGATGACGAGGGGATCGAGGTGCTGCCGACCGCTATCCCAGGGGTCGGGCTGGCTCTGGGGCAGCGGCGTCTTTCAATCCTCGACCTCAGCCCTGCCGGCCATCAGCCGATGCACGATCCGACTAGCGGCCTGTGGACTGTCTATAACGGTGAGATCTATAATCATCTCGATTTACGCAAGGAACTGGGCGGGCAGTACCGCTCCACCTGCGATACGGAGACGCTCCTGACGGCGTTAGGGCGTTGGGGTGTCGAAGCGGTGCATCGATTCCACGGGATGTTCGCGTTCGCCGTCTGGAACCCCGCCCGGCAGGAGTTGTTCCTTTGCCGCGATCGCCTCGGCATCAAGCCACTTTACTACACGCAGGTCGGAGCCAATTTCCTTTTCGCCAGCGAGTTGCGGGCCTTGCTCGCCACGGATTTGGTTCCGCGGCGGCTGGATTCGGACGGCCTAAATGGCTTCTTGGCGTTCGGTGCCGTTCAGGAGCCTTCTACTATCGTCCGTGGCGTCCGCCTGCTGCCGGCCGGCCACTGGCTCCGCGTCTCCCCGAGCGAAGGTGCCGGCAAGCCGCAGCGCTACTGGACCCCGCCGTTCCGCCTTAACGAGAGTGCGGCCTGCAAGGGTGAGCCGGAAGAAGTTATTGGGGGAATGGTGGAAGAAGCAGTCCAGTGCCGGCTGCTAAGCGACGTTCCCTTGGGGGCGTTTCTCTCCGGCGGGATCGACTCCAGTGTTATCGTCGCCGCTATGGCTCGCCGGCAACATAAGACGATCGAGACATTCACGCTGCACTTTACCGAGAAGGGATATGGGGAGGGGCCTTACGCCGAACAGCTGGCCGCCCTGTACAAAACGCGGCACACCACCGAACACGTCTCCGCCAATGACTTGCTGGCCCACTTCGACGAGGCGCTCGACGCGGCCGATCAGCCGAGTACCGACGTAGTAAATAGCTATTACGTCTGCAAGCTGGCCCGCCGCGCCGGTTTGAAAGTGGCGCTGTGCGGCCACGGTGGCGACGAGTTGTTCGGCGGCTATGATAACTTCCGACTAATCCCCCGCGTGCTGCGTTTGTGTGCCGTGCCGCGACGGTTGCGGAACCTGATGGGGCGAGTTGTCGGCGCGATGGTCCCCCCACGCGTCGCCACCCGCAAGGCCGCTAATCTGCTTTTCAGCCGCGCCGACATCTACGAGACCTATGCCCTCGCCCGCTCCATGTTTTGGGACGAGATCCGCGCGGAGTTACTGGAACGTCCCGAAGAGTTGAGGCCGGCCGCGGACATAGTACGAGCCGCGGTCAGCGAAGAGGAGCTAGCCCGCGATCCCGTGAACCAAGTCTCGCAGATGGAACTGGTTCTCTACTTGCGCAACACCCTTCTGCGTGACGCCGATGTCTGTAGCATGGCCCACGGGCTGGAGGTCCGTGTGCCCCTGTTAGACCACCGCTTGGTGGAATATGTCGCCGCGCTACCGGGCCGGCTGAAGGTGGGCGGCATCGCCCCCAAACGCCTCTTGGTGCGGGCGATGAAGGATTCGCTGCCTCCGGAAATCCATACGCGGCGAAAGCAAGGCTTCCTCATCCCCTACGCGATCTGGATTCGAGGTGCCCTGAAGCAACGCTTCGACGAGGTCCTCACTTGCGGAGATTTAGCCCGTAGTGCCGGCCTTCGTCCCAGCCGGGTGGCCGAGGTCTGGCAGCAGTATCTGGAGGGTTATCGGGGGATCAATATGCAGCACCCTCTGGCCCTCTACGTCCTGCTGCGTTGGTGTGCGCGGCACGGGGTGGCGGCGTAGCAACATCCGCAGCCACTTTTCACTGTTCAACTCAGCAATCTTGGGTGACAAGCGTTAACAAGCGTTAACAAAAGCTAACAAGCGAGTTAACGAAAGCGAACATCTTAAGCCGCAAGGACTCGTTCAGGAGAACCGAACGAGAATTGTGGCCCCTATCTCTTTTTGGCCCTGCTCAAAATATTATAACCGTAAATTATTTTATTGTCATAAGTTATGGCATTTGCAGACGGCTAAACATTGGGTATTCGGCTGGGAAAATGCTCACGGGAGTTTACAGTGATGATTTCGGCATGATGATTGCGGTATACATAATCAGATTTGGAGTGGTGGTACATTTTGACATTCTTCGGCTCGGCGTTTCAGGTAGTGAGGGTAAACGATACCCCCTACAAGGTCTGGACGAAACTTGACATACCACCGCTAGGAGATAACCTGCATAGGATGGTTTTTCACGAATTGAGTATCCCCTGAAGTAGTATCGAAGTGTCTTGCTCCCGCTTGGCAGCACTTCGGTATCTTATCGATGGAGTAGCTTTCACACGGAATGGTGTAAAGCTGGTTCCACTTCCTTTGCTCGGAGGAAGCTTTTGCCGCTGTTCGCCAAGCGGATTCCACATCCTGGGTCATTCCAGGTGTTTCCAGCCTACTCCGTTGAGTGAGTAACAAGGTTTCAATCTTCGTTTTGATTGACTCCAGGGTTTCCGAACATGCCTACACCGACAGTGCTGTTGGTTAGTCGAGATGCGTCTGTCACCCAAATCGTCCGCGAATTATGCGATTCGATTCCCCAACTTAGCTTGGAACTCTGCCGGGGACTCGATCAGGCGCGCGAACAACTCCATCGCGGTGCCGTCACGGTTGCTCTCGTTCACCTCGGCGTTGGGCAGCCGGAGGAAAAGGTTACGAGCCTACTCCGGACGATGACGGTCGAACGTTGCCCCTGCGCCACCATTGTTCTCGTGGAGAACTCGGACGAGGGCCGGGTCAGCGCCCTACTCCGTGCCGGGGCAACGGATTGTCTACTCCTTCCAGCCGACCGTAATCGACTGGCCCACCTTCTCGAAACGCTCACCATCCGAAGCCGTCTCGCCAGCACGCCAGCCCCTGTTGGGGATGGGGAGGATTTTTTTTTCGACGCCCTACCTCCTGGACTGGACCAACTAGCCGAGCAGGTGCGGCGGGTAGCGCCTCAGGATACCACCTTGTTGCTGAGTGGAGAGACAGGGACGGGCAAGACCCGCCTGGCCCGCCTCATTCACCACCTGTCGCCTCGCAGAGACGAGCCGTTTCTGGTGATCGACTGCTGTGCGCTCTCTCCCGCTTTGATTGAAAGCGAAATGTTTGGGCACATCAAAGGTGCCTTCACGGGGGCCGACCGCGACCGGGCCGGTAAATTCGCCACGGCCCGACGAGGCACACTGCTTCTGGATGAGATCAACTCGCTGCCCATCGAACTCCAGGGCAAGCTGCTTCGCGCGGTGGAAGAGCGCGTCTTTGAGCCGGTGGGAAGCGATCAGCCGCAACCCCTGCGCGCCCGGATTATCGCAGCAAGTAACGCGCCCCTGGAATGCGAGGTGGCATCCAGTCGTTTCCGTGCCGACCTGTTCTACCGGCTCAACGTGGTGGGCTTCCACCTGCCGGCTCTACGCGAACGTGAGGGTACGGTGGCCCCGCTGGTGATGAAGTTCCTGACGGAGTTTAGTACACGAAATCGGCCTGACTTGCGCGGTATCAGCAGCGAGGCTCTTCAGTCCTTGAAGGAGTACCACTGGCCGGGCAATATCCGTGAACTGCGCAACGTGGTGGAGCGACTAGTAGCGCTCTCTCCAGGTCCAGAGGTTCAGCTGCGTGACTTGCCGGAGTCCATCCGCGCTGCCACGCCCTGGCCGTCGAACTCTTCGCTGAGGCCGGGATTCACCCCAGCAAGAGACGGTTTAGCCACGGGCACGCTCAGTCAAACAAAGGAGGAAGCAGAAATTCGCCGCATTCTCCAGGCGCTGGAAAAGCACGGCAATAACCGCCTGCGAGCCGCTGCTGAATTGGGCATCAGCCGCATGGGACTCTACAAAAAACTGCACAAGTACAGACTATTCCGCGATACGCAACCGCTGCCCAGCCTTCATTCGGGTTCATCCACCCTCGTCGCCGTCCGGTAGACGGAATCTCCGGCCGGAAGGATGAGGTCAGCGATGAATAGTGGCTCCCCTTTGCCGGGGGCGCATGGATCGCTTGGGCGGGTCACGCTCTACCTTGCGTTCGCATCTCGGTGGAGCCTGGACCGAAAGATAAGGACTTATGGAAATCCCTGGACTTCCCCACGGATGGTGAGCGCTCAGAAAAGAGTGTAAGCTCTTTGTGAGGAGGTCTTTTATGAGCGAACCCCGGCGTATTTTCACCCGCGAGTTCAAGATCGAAGCTGTCAAACT
>Ga0134126_10005716_pt1 | contig 15555 bp, 8 predicted proteins | sample KB31752_FD_96881 | JGI IMG/M metagenome (GOLD analysis project Ga0134126, IMG submission 96881) | Terrestrial soil microbial communities with excess Nitrogen fertilizer from Kellogg Biological Station, Michigan, USA - KB3-175-2 | ecosystem: Environmental > Terrestrial > Soil > Unclassified ...
CCGTTCTCGGGCGCGGCGCTGATCGGCGTGGTTGCGCTCGCGACCCTGGGCGGCTTCCTGTTCCTCAATACGCTCTACCTGCAAGACGTCCGCGGCTACAGCGCGCTGCGCGCCGGCCTGCTGACGATCCCGATGGCGGCGATGCTCGGCGTGCTCTCCATCGTCTCCGGTCGGCTGGTGGCCCGCCGCGGGCCACGGTTCTCGCTGGTCGCGTCCGGCGGGCTGATCGCCGCGGGCGCGGTGCTGCTGGCCTTCCTGACCGCGCACACTCCGGTGTGGTACCTGATCGTCGCCTACCTCGTCTACGGCGCGGGGGCGGGCCTGGTCAGCGCTCCGATCACGAATACCGCGCTGTCGGGCATGCCCCGGGACCAGGTCGGCGTCGCGGGCGCGATCGCCTCGACCTGCCGGCAGACCGGCGCGGCCGTCGGAGTCGCGGTCACCGGCGCGATCATCGCCTCCAGCTCAGCCGGCTTCGTCCACGCCAGCCACGCGGCGTGGGCGGTGGTGGCCGGCTGCGGAGTCCTGGTCGTCCTGCTCGGCATGGCCTCGACCGGCCGCTGGGCGCTGGGCACCGCCGAGCGGAACGGCGCGCGCCTGGCCGCCGCCGCGGACCCGGCTCCGGAAGGAGCCCGGTGACTACCCCTCCGGCCGATGCGTCCCGGGTGTGGACGGCGCTGTACGAGTACGTCACCGGGAAAGACCGCCGACGTGCGCTGCGGGCTGCCCTCGACCTCGGGCCCGGCAAGGTCGAGGTGCTGATCAAACTGGCCGGCGGCCCGATGACCCTGCGGGAGATCGCCGCCGCGGTCGACGTCGACCCGCCCGCCGCGACCGTCGGCGTCAACCAGCTCGAAGCGCGCGGCCTGGTCCACCGCACCGCCCACCCCGACGACAACCGCCGCAAGCTCGTGCACCTCACCGAGGCCGGGCGCGACGCGGCCGGGCGCGCCCAGGAGATCCGCGCCGAGCCGCCCGCGGAAATGGCCAGCCTGGACCCCGAGGACCTGGCACGGCTTGACGAGATCCTCGCCCGGCTCGGGGCGGGTCGCCCCGACCACCCCGCTCGCTGAACGTAACCCCGAGCGCAGACCAGCCAGACACGAAACAGAAGGAGCCAGCAACATGCCCGCAAATCCCATCGGGGTCGCGCTGCGCGGCCGGCGCGTCGGCCACCACACCCTCGTGTGGGCCCGCCCCGATCTGCAGGCCCCGGAGAACTTCACCCTGACCAGCCCCGCCTTCGATCACGGGGCACCCATCCCCGAAAAGCACCGCGGACGGCTGTTCGGCGCGAACATCTCACCCGCGCTCAACTGGACCCAGCCGCCGCCCGGCACCGCCGAGCTCGTCCTCATCGTGCAAGACCCCGACGTCCCGTTCGGCAAGCCAGCCACCCACGCGCTTACTCTCGGCATCGATCCCGCGCTCAGCGGCATCCCCGAAAACTCCCTGACCAACCCCAGCCCCGTCCCGGGAATCCGGCACGGGAAGGGCGCGATGGGAAAGCGCGGCTGGGCCGGCCCCCTCCCGCCGCGCTCCCACGGCTCCCACACGTACGCCTTCCAACTCTTCGCCCTCGACCAGGCCGCCGCCCTGCCCGGCAGCTTCACCCTCGACGACGCGCTCACCGCCATCGAAGGCCACGTCATCGGCCGCGCCCGGCTGGACGGAACCTACGAAATCCGCTAGCACCCGCACTCCAGCCCGGCAGGCCGGTCAGTCCGTGGCCCGCGCGAGTCCCCGACTCCGCGGGCACAGAAGAGCATTGCGGTCGGCCTTCTCGCCGAGCGCATCGCGAACCCCGCCGCCCTGCCGAAGCACCTGCTGCTATGTCCTCCCATCTCCCTAAGGGACAGCGTCACGCGAGTACCGGCCCGCGCCAGCGATGCATCCTAGAGCACGGGTACGAATCGATTCGAACGGCGGGCAAGCTCGCGCAGGCGGTCGTCAACCCTGCGCCTGCGACCCAGGACAGCTCCGTCGAGTCGGCACGCCGGTTACGAATAGCGCTCGCGTAACGGACGCCATGTAAGTTTCACCAGGCAATTGCCAATCGGCGCATGTGCGACCAGGGGTCCCAGCTTGGCGTTTGAGCAGGGACGCCCAGGCTCGGCGCCCATGCGTTCGTAATGTGCTATTGATCCTTCTTGCACCCAGTCGTAACATGCGATCTAACCGATTGTGCGAATCGATTCGAAGCAAAGCCGACAAACGCCTAGGAGCGAACGCGACAGGGCCAGGCCGCCACGCATGAGTTACCGACGGACCTAGGCAGTGGCATTCGCTCGTCCGCCACCGCGGCAGGGCCGGTGCCCTGGCCGCGGCCGTACCGCACACCTCGCCGCGAGCCGTCGGGCGCTCCCGGCGGGCAACCCCCAGCCCGAGCGGTGCTGATGCCACACTCGGCTGTGCTCGCATCCGTGCGCCGTGGCGCGGCATGCGAAGAAAGGAAGGCCACAGATGACCATCCAGTCACGACTACGGTACGTGAGGAGGGTCTTACTGCTGGCGGGGGGCGCGCTGGCGCTCACCGCGGGAGCGCTCGCGGGCGCCAGCGTCGGCGCCGGGGTGCCCGTCGCCCGGGCGGCGTCATCGCTCCCCTGCGACATCTACGCGGCCGGGGGCACCTCATGCGCCGCGGCGTACAGCACCACGCGGGCGCTGTACGCCTCCTACAACGGGCCGCTGTACCAGGTGCAGCGCTCCTCCGACAGCAGCCACCTCAACATCGGCCTGCTGTCGGCGGGCGGCGACGCCAACGCCGCCCCGGAGGTGTCCTTCTGCGCGGGCACCACGTGCACGATCACCAAGATCTACGACCAGAGCCCCAACCACAGCGACCTGCCGATCTCCTCGGGCGGCTTCTGGGCCGGCCCCGGCCCGAACGGCTCGGACGTCGGCGCGAACGCGATGGCCCTGCCGATCACGATCAACGGCAACCCGGCCTACGGCGTCAAGATCACCCCCGGTACGGGCTATCGCGTCGACAACATCACAGGGCTGCCGACCGGCTCCCAGCCCGAGGGCAACTACGAGATCACCTCCTCCAACCTGTACAACAACCAGTGCTGCTTCGACTTCGGCAGCGGCGAGACGTCGCATACCGACACCGGCAACGGCCACATGAACGCGATCGAATGGGGCAGCGCCTGCTGGTTCGGCGGGTGCACCGGATCCGGCCCCTGGGTGGAGGCCGACCTGGAAAACGGCATGTACAGCACCAGCACCGGGCCGAACACGGCCAGCAACCCCGGCGTGAACTACCCGTTCGTCAGCGCCTGGGAGAAGAACAACGGCACGAGCAACTTCACCCTGAAGTACGGCAACGCCACCAGCGGCGGCCTGACCACCACCTACTCGGGGTCGCTGCCGAACGGCTACTCGCCGATGCGCGAGGAAGACGACATCCTGCTCGGCACCGGCGGCGACAACAGCAACGGCGCCTCCGGTGAGTTCTTCGAGGGCGCCGTGATCAACGGCTACCCGACCGACGCCACCGAGAACGCGGTGCAGGCCGAGCTCGCCACGGCCGGCTACGCGCAAACCAGCGCGCCGACCGGGCCGATCAAGGCCGGCGACAACAGCGCCAAGTGCGTCGATGACAGCGCCTTCTCCACCGCGAACGGGAACAAGATCCAGATGTGGGACTGCACCGGCGGCGTTAACCAGCAGTGGACCGTCGAGCCCGGCGGCACCCTGCAGGTGTACGGCAAGTGCCTGGACATCACCGGCGCCAACTCCGCCAACGGCACCCTGGTCGAGCTGTGGCAGTGCAACGGCGGCGCCAACCAGCAATGGCAGGCCACCAATGGCACCCTGGTCAACCCGGCCTCCGGCAAGTGCCTCGACGACCCCAACTTCAACACCGCCAACGGCACCCAGCTCGACCTGTGGACCTGCAATGGCGGCACCAACCAGAAATGGACAGTGCCCTAGCGCAGACATGAACGGCCAGCTAACCCTGGCCGCCGCAGCGCGGCGGCCAGGGGGCTAGCTGAGACGTCCCACCCCGGCGACTTACTTTTAGCACGCGAGTTTTCCGAGCGAAGTTGTTAGCGCTAACAGTTCGCACCGCGCCACATCGCAACCCCCCATGACCGTGGCGCCATCACCATTCGAAATCCGACTCATATCGCCTTATCCCATTCATGAGCGGCGTTCGCAGGTAGCGCCGCGCCGGAGGAGCATTCCATGAGAAAGAGAACCAGGCCACTCCTTGCGACGGCAGTCGGAATGCTGCTGGCGCTGGCGATACCGCTGCTGGCGCCCGCCGGTAACGCGACTGCTGCCGGAAACGCCGCGGCGGCCGAGTCGCTGAGCGTGAACCTTGCTTCCGTCACGGGACCCGCGTCCGGCGTTGGCGAGGGCTTCTTGTACGGGGTGAGCCAGGACGGCACCCAGCCACCGGACCAGTACCTGGAGCCGCTGGGCATCACCGCGTTCCGCGGCGGCGGGCACGTGACCGGGGGGTGGATCGGCGACGGCTACACGTACGGGTCTGGCACCCAGACCGATGTCGCGACCGTGATCGCGCAGGCCAGGCGGCTGACCCAGTCGCCGAATCACGCGCAGTACCAGGTGCTGCTGAGCGACATCTTCGGCGCGGACGGCGGCCAGCCCTCGAATACGACGTATCCGTGCACCAGCGGGAACTGCTCCAACTGGGTCACCTTCATCGCCGACGTGGTGGGCGCGCTGCAGGCGACCGGGCTCCCGTTCGCGTACGACATCTGGAACGAGCCGGACATCTCCGTCTTCTGGCCGGGAGGCGCGCAGACTACCCAGTACTACCAAATGTGGAACAGCGCTTACCGGGAGATCCGGAGCGTCGCCCCGAACGCGACGATCGTCGGGCCCGATTTCGCCTTCACCCCGCAGCAGAACCAGAGCGAATGGCAGGGCTTCCTGGCGCAGGCCAAGTCCAGCGGGACCGTGCCTAACGAGATCACCAACCACGAAGAGGGCGACGGCGACGATCCCGTGGCCGACTCCCGCGCCATCGAGAGCGACATCACCGCCGCGGGCATCTCGCCCGCCCCGAAGCTGTCGGCGAACGAGTACCAGCCCGCTGACCGGCAGACCGCCGGCGTGACCGCCTGGTACCTGGCCCGCTTCGCCCAGTCCGGCTATGCCAACGCCATGCGCGGCAACTGGGCGTGCTGCCTGACGCCCAACCTGACCGGGGTCCTCACCAACGTCAACGGAACCTATGAGCCGAACGGGAACTGGTGGGCGATGCGCGCCTACGCCGACATGACCGGTTCGCTGGTGTCCACCTCCGGCGAGGTCGGCTCCACCGCGATCTCGGCGGCCGAGGACGGCTCCGCCAGGCGTTCCGTGGCCATCGTCGGAGACGACAACGGGTACACCGGCGCGGCGTCCGTGACGTACAGCGGGCTGGCCTCGGTGCCCTGGCTGGCCAGCAACGGCAGCGTCAACGTGACCGTGGACCGGATACCGGACCAGTACCCGCTCAGCGCACCGCAGGTGGTCTACGACCAGAACGTCAGCGCCTCCAGCGGCTCGATCACCGTGCCGCTCACCTTCCAGTCCGCGCATGACGCGTTCGCCATCTACCTGACCCCCGCTACCTCGACGGGCGGCGGGTTCCCTGGCGGCTATCACCGACTGGTTGTGGCCAACGACAGCCTCTGCCTGGACGTGTACGGGAACACCACGACGGCCGGGGCGGCGATCGACCAGTGGACCTGCAACGGCCAGTCCAACCAGCAGTTCCAGTTCGTGGCCGGCTCGGGCGGCTTCGGGGCGCTGCAGGCGCAGAATTCCGGCGACGACATCACCGTCTCGGGCAGCGCCACCGCATCCGGTACTCCCGACATCGTCCAGGAGCCCGCGAGCGAGTCCGCGAGCGCCCAGTGGCTCCCCATGCAGCAGTCCGACGGCTCCTGGGAATTCAAGAACTCCGCCAGCGGCCTGTGCCTGGACGTGTTCGGCGCGGGCAGCAACCTCGGCCAGCAACTGGATCAGTGGTCGTGCAAGAACGCCCCCGGCGCCAACCAGGACTTCACTCCGAACTGAGACGCGAGGTACACGACCATGAAATGGCGAGCCATTTTCCGCAAGCCCGTCATCGCGGGCGCGGTGACGCTGCTGGCAGCGGCCGGGTGCGTCGCGACCGCGGTGCCCGCGACCGCGGCGACAGCCAGTATCACCGTCAACGGCACGCAGGGCGGCCGGACGTTCGACGGGATCGGGGCGATCAGCGGCGGGGGCGGCAACTCCCGGCTGCTGGCCGACTACCCGGCCGCCCAGCAGCAGCAGATCTACGACTACCTGTTCAAGCCCGGATACGGCGCGGACCTGCAGATCCTGAAGGTGGAGATCGGCGGTGACACCAACTCCACCGACGGGTCGGAATCCAGCATCGAGCACTCCCGCGGCTCGGTCAGCTGCAACGCGGGATATGAGTGGCAGCTGATGGAGGCGGCCAAGGCTCGCAACCCGAACATCAAGCTGTACGGGCTGGCCTGGGGCGCGCCGGGGTGGATCGGCAACGGGAACTTCTGGTCCACCGACATGATCAACTACCTGGTGAGCTGGCTCAACTGCGCCAAGTCCGACGGGCTGACGATCAACTACCTGGGCGGCTGGAACGAGCGCGGGTACAACATCAGCTGGTATGAGCAGCTGCGCTCCACCCTGAACGCCGACGGTTACTCCAGCGTGCAGATCGTCGGCGCCGATACCGACTGGACCGTCGCCAACGACCTGGTGTCCAACAGCGCGTTCTCCCAGGCAGTGCAGATTATCGGCTCGCACTACCCGTGCGGGTGGATGACCAGCGAGACCTCCTGCCCGAGCAGCTCGAACGCGGAAGCGACCGGCAAACAGCTGTGGGCCAGCGAGAACGGGTCGCAGGACTACAACAACGGGGCGGCCGCGATGGCCCGTGCCGACAACCGGGACTACCTGGACGGGAAGATGACCGCGACCATCAACTGGCCGGTCGTCGCCTCCCTCTACCCGGGCTTCCCGTACGCGACCGATGGGCTGATCCTGGCCAACCAGCCGTGGTCGGGCTCGTACTCGGTCGGCAAGCAGGCATGGGTCACCGCACAGACCACCCAGTTCACCGCCCCGGGCTGGACCTACATCGACTCCGCCAGCGGGTACATCGGCGGCAGCGGGAGTAACGGCAGCTACGTCACGCTGAAGTCCCCCGACGGAACCGACTGGAGCTCGATCATCGAGACGACGCAGGCGTCCTCGGCCCAGACGGTGAACTACACGGTCACTGGCGGGCTTTCCGCGGGGACGGTGCACGTGTGGACCACCAGCGTCAGCTCCTCCGACCCGTCGACCTGGTTCGTGCACTCGCAGGACATCACCCCGGTCAACGGCAGCTTCTCCCTGACGCTGCAGCCCGGCTACGTGTACTCGCTGACCACCACCACCGGGCAGGGCAAGGGCACCGCGGTTTCCCCCGCCCAGGGCTCGCTGTCCCTGCCGTACTCCGACAACTTTGATTCCGACACCGCCGGCCAGCAGCCGCCGTACCTGTCGCAGATGCAGGGCGCGTTCGAGGTCGAGCCGTGCGCGGGCGGCCGGCCCGGCCAGTGCCTCCAGCAGCAGGCACCGGTCCAGCCCATCGAATGGGACGGCAACGCCAGCCCGTTCACGATTGGCGGGGGTCCGGGCTGGACCAACTACGCCGTGTCCGCGGACGCGCTGATCGAGCAGGCTGGTGCGGTGCGGCTCATCGGGCGGGCCGGCTCCGCGGTCGGCTACAACCCGCCGTCGGCCAACGAGTACTACCTGCAGCTGTCCAACACCGGCGCCTGGCAGGTGGTCCGCGACAATAGCGGCGGGAGCACGACCACGCTGGCCAGCGGCACCGTGTCCGCACCCGACACGGGCACCTGGCAGCACCTGGCGCTGACCTTCAACGGCGCGTCGATTACCGCCGCGATCAACGGCACCAACGTCACAACCGTCAACGACTCCACCTACGCCTCGGGCTACGTCGGTTTCGGCACCTCCGGCTACCAGACCGACCAGTTCGACAACCTGTCGGTCACCCCGGTTGGCGGCTCCGGCGGTGGCGGGGTGACCGGCCCGATCACGGCTGGCGACAACGGCGCCAAGTGCGTCGACGACAACGGCCAGTCCTCCGCCAACGGCGCCAAGATCCAGATGTGGGACTGCAACGGCGGCGCCAACCAGGCCTGGACCGTCGAGTCCGACGGCACGCTGCAGGTTTACGGCAAGTGCATGGACATCACCGGCGCCAGCTCCGCCAACGGCACCCTGATCGAGCTGTGGCAGTGCACCGGCGGCGCCAACCAGCAATGGCAAGCCGAGAACGGGCAGCTCGTCAACCCCGCCTCCGGCAAGTGCCTCGACGACCCCGGATCCAACACCGCCAACGGCACCCAGCTCGAACTGTGGGCCTGCAACGGCGGCGCCAACCAGCAATGGACCATCCCCTGATCCGTTAACCCGCCAACGCGGCCTCCCGCCACCCACGGGTTCGGCGGGAGGCCGCCAGGGAGGCATAATGCCCGCTCTCTACCGGCAAAGACGCACGCTACTCGCGGTGGCGGCAGCGCTGCTGCTCGCCCCGCCGCTGGCCATCATGGCCGCCCCTGTCCGGCCCGCCGCCGGGGCCAGCCTCACCACCGCATGGCAAAACGATGGCTTCTCCCTGAACACCGCCGGGGTGGTCGGGCGGTCCGATGTGGTGCTCGGCGTGCCGAATATCTCGCCGTCGCAGTTCCTGCCGCTGAGCAACGGCTCGCTCGGTGTCGCCGCGTGGGCGGCGAACGGGTTCACCGCCCAGCTGAACCGCAGCGACACCATGCCGGACCGGCTGTCCCCCGGGCAGCTGCAAATCCCCGGCCTCGCCGCGATGACCTCGGCGTCGAACTTCACCGGCACGCTGGACCTGTACAACGGCGTGCTTAACGAGTCCGGCGGCGGGATGACCATGCAGGCGTGGGTGCCGGCCGGCAAGGACGAGCTGATCGTCAATGTCACCGGGGCCAACCCAGGTACCCAGCAGACCGCGACGCTCAGCTTGTGGAGCGGCCGTTCCCCCACTGCCGTCGCGTCCGGGGCGATCGGCAGCTTAGCCCAGACGTGGGTGGACAGCTCACAGACCGGTGCCTCCGGGCAGACGTTCGGCGCGATGGCGGCGATCACCGCCGGCGGCCAGAACGTCAGCGCGTCGGTGGTGAACTCCACGCAGGTGCAGGTTTCCCTCACCCCGCACTCCGACGGGTCGTTCCGGATCATCGTCGCGTCACCGTCGTGGACTGGCGGCAACGCCACCTCCACCGCCTCGAGCCTGATCGGCGGGGATACGACCGCCGCAACGGCCTCGCTGCTGTCTCCCCAGTCCTCGTGGTGGAACAACTACTGGGCCAACAGCGGCCTGATCGAGGCGAACTCCTCCGACGGCACCGCGCAGTACATGGAGAACCTGCGCACCCTGTACCTGTACGACGAGGCCGGGCTGCTGCACAGTGGCCAGTACCCAGGCAGCCAGGCGGGGCTGGCGGACCTGTACGCCTACGACAAGGACCAGCAGGACTGGTACCCGGCTGGATACTGGCTGTGGAACCTGCGCGGCGAGATCTCGGCGAACATGTCGTCCGGGAACTTCGCCCTCAACCTGCCGATCTTCGACATGTACCTGAACGACCTGCCGGCGATCGAGTCCTGGACCAAGGCCCAGATGAATGGCAAGTCCGGCGCGTGCGTGCCGGAGACCATGCGGTTCAACGGCAATGGCTACTACAACGGTGGCGGCATCACCTCCGACGCCTCCTGCGCCACTGCCTCCAACCCCGGCTTCAACGCCGAGACCATCACCTCCGGCGCGGAGATCGCGCTATGGATCTGGCAGCAGTACCAGGACACCGGGAGCCTGAGCTTCCTGCAGAAGTACTACCCGATCATGGAGCAGGTGGCCACGTTCCTGCTGGCCTGGCAGACCGCGGGATCCGACGGGTACCTGCACGCGGTGGCCAACGCGCACGAGACGCAGTGGTCGGTGCAGGACCCGGCCACCGACATCGCCGCCGACCAGGCCCTGTTCCCGGCCACGATCAGCGCCGCGACACGGCTGGGCACCGACTCCTCGCTGGCCGCCCAGCTGCGCACCGCCCTGGGCCAGATCGAGCCGTACCCCCGCACCGATGAGAGCACTCATTCCCAGCTGCTGAACCCCCAGCCCACCTCAGCGAGCGCGGCCGCGAACGCCGACGCCCAGGGCAATGACGTGATCGCCGACTCCTACCAGCCATCCGCATCCAACCACAACGTAGAGAACGTCGGCCTGGAACCTGTCTGGCCCTACGGGGTGATCGGCGACAGCACGGTCGTCAACGGCGACAACCTGACCGCGCTGGCCGACCGGACCTATGACAGCCGGCAGTACACCAACGAGCCCGACTGGACATATGACTCGATAGACGCCGCCCGTCTGGACATGAGTTCCCAGGTGGAATCGGACCTGGTGGCTAGCGCCGAGAAGTACCAGATCTACATCTCCGGGCTGGCGGCGTGGAACCCCAGCTCGCCGGACGAGCCGTACATCGAGCAGACCTCCAACGTCGCGACGACGCTGGATGAGTCGCTGGCCACCGACTACGACGGCACGCTGCGGTTCGCCCCCGCGTGGCCGTCGGGCTGGGACGCCTCCGGCACCGTGGGCATCCAGGGCGGATCTAAGGTCGACGTCCAGGTCGAGGGCGGCACCCTGGCCACCGCCGCGATCCAGGCCGGCACCACCGGCACCATGACCGTGCGCAACCCGTGGTCCGGCCAGCAGGCCGAGGTCGTCAACGGCGCCACCGGCACCGTGGTCGTCGCGCCCACCAGCAGCTCCACCCTGAGCGTCCCGGTCACCGCGGGCCAGTCGTACCTGGTCGAGCAGCCGTCCTCGCCCACCACCTCACTGCCGTTCGCCCAGGTCACCGGGACCCAGGCAACCGCGGCCAAGCACCTGGGCAGCGTCCAGATCGGCCTTAACGGCAGCGCCAGCGGCGGGGCAACCGGCCCGATCACGGCCGGCGACAACGGCGCCAAGTGCGTCGACGACAGCGCCTTCTCCACCGCCAACGGCAACAAGATCCAGATCTGGGACTGCACCGGCGGCGTCAACCAGCAATGGACCGTCGGGTCCGGCGGCACGCTGCAGGTTTACGGCAAGTGCCTGGACATCACCGGCGCCAACTCCGCCAACGGCACCCTGATCGAGCTGTGGCAGTGCAACGGCGGCGCCAACCAGCAATGGCAAGCCGAAAACGGGCAGCTCGTCAACTCCGCCTCCGGCAAGTGCCTCGACGACCCCGGATCCAACACCGCCAACGGCACCCAGCTCGAACTGTGGGCCTGCAACGGCGGCGCCAACCAGCAATGGCACCTGCCCTAACGCGGACATGTGCTGGCCAGCCCAACGCCACCCGGTGGCGTACCCCCACACACAAGTCCCCATCAAGTACCGGAGGTCACCGATGATCTTGAGATCCCCCCTGTCGAGGCTTCACAGGACGCGAGTGAGAGGTCCCGCCGCCCTCGCCGTCCGGCCGCGTCAGCAGCTGATGGTGGCGGTCGCGACGGCTGCCTGCCTGGCGGGCGGCACGGTTGCCACGGCGATGCCGGCCACGGCGGCCGCAAGCACGCTGCGGGCGGCGGCTGAGGCCCAGGGCAAGTACTTCGGCACTGAGGTCACCGGGAGCATGATCGACAACTCGACGATCACGAACCTGGCCGGGCAGCAGTTCGACATGGTGACCCCGGGCAACGAGATGAAGTGGGACACAACCGAGCCGTCCAACGGGTCCTACAACTTTGCCCCGGGCGACGCGATCGTGGCCTTCGCCAAGGCGCACGGCATGCGGGTACGCGGGCACAACCTGGTCTGGCAGAGTCAACTTCCGTCGTGGGTGTCCAGCCTGCCGCTGAACCAGGTGCAGCAGGCGATGGAAAGCCACATCACCACGGAGGTCGGCCACTACAAGGGCCAGGTTTACTCCTGGGACGTCGTCAACGAACCATTCAACGGCGACGGCAGCTACGTCAGCGACGTGTTCTACCGGGCGATGGGCAGCGGGTACATCGCCGACGCGTTGCGCACCGCGCACGCCGCCGACCCCAGCGCGCAGCTGTACATCAACGATTACAGCATCGAGGGCGAGAACGCCAAGAGCAACGCCATGTACAGCCTGGTGCAATCGCTGCTCGCCCAGGGAGTGCCAATCAACGGCGTGGGCTTTGAGAGCCACTTCATCCTGGGCCAGGTGCCCTCATCGATGCTGGCCAACATGCAGCGGTTCGCCGCCTTGGGCGTCAACGTCGCGGTAACCGAGCTCGATGACCGCATCCAGCTGCCGGCCACTACCGCGGACCTGAACCAGCAGGCCACCGACTACGCCACCGTGGTGAGCGACTGCCTGCAGGTCTCCCGCTGCGTCGGAGTGTCGCAGTGGGGCGTCGGCGACGCCGATTCCTGGATCCCAGGGACCTTCTCCGGCTGGGGCGCGGCCACCATGTACGACCAGAACTACCAGCCCAAGCCCGCCTACGCCGCCGCCTTGTCCGCCCTGGGCGGCTCCAGCAGCGGCGGTGGCGGCAGCGGCGGCGAGATCCACGCGGTCGCGTCGGGCAAGTGCCTGGACGTGCCCAACGTCAGCACGACCCCAGGCACTCAGCTGGACATCTGGGATTGCAACGGCGGGTCCAACCAGATCTGGACCGACACCTCGTCCGGTCAGCTGGCCGTGTACAGCGGCAACAGCCAGATGTGCCTGGACGCCTACGACAACCAGACCACGCCGGGCACCAAGGTGGAGATCTGGTCGTGCAACGGCGGCGCGAACCAGCGGTGGAACGTCAACTCCAACGGCACCATCACCGGCGTCCAGTCTGGCCTGTGCCTGGACGTGACCGGCGCCAGTACCGCCGACGGCGCCCTGATCGAGCTGTGGACCTGCAACGGCGGCTCCAACCAGCATTGGACCCTCGGATGAGAAGGGCAGATTCAACGATGATCGTCCAGTCACGACTTCGGAACCCGAGAAGAGTGCTGCTTGTTCTGGCAGCGGCAGCGGCGCTGGCCGCCGGGGCCACGGCGGCCAGCGCCGGGCCGCAGGCCCGCGCGGCGACGCAGGGCCCATGTGACATCTACGCGGCGGGCGGCACTGCGTGCGTCGCCGCGCACAGCACCACGCGGGCGCTGTACGGCACCTACGACGGGCCGCTGTACCAGGTCCGTCGCTCCTCCGACAACACCACCACCAACATCTCCCCACTGAGCGCCGGCGGGGTCGCCAACGCCGCCGCGCAGAACTCCTTCTGCGCTGGCACCACCTGCGTGATCACCGAGATCTACGACCAGTCCGGCAACGGCAACAACCTCACCGACGCCCCCGGCGGCGGCGCCGCCCGCGGCCCGGACGGCCTCGCCAGCGCCACCGCCGCGCCGGTCACCGTGGACGGGCATCCCGCCTACGGCGTCTACATCGCGCCCGGTGACGGGTATCGCGACAACTCCACCAAGAACATCGCCACCGGCAACAACGCCGAGGGCATCTACGACGTCGTCGACGGCACCCACTTCAACGGCGGCTGCTGCTTCGACTACGGCAACGCCGAGACCAACAACGACGACGACGGCGCCGGCACCATGGAAGCCGTCTACTTCGGCAGCATCAAGGTCTGGGGCTTCGGCTCCGGCAACGGCCCGTGGATCATGGGCGACCTGGAGAACGGCCTGTACTCCGGCTCCAACGCCGGCCTCAACTCCGGCGACCCCACCACCAACTACCGGTTCACCACCGCCATGGTCGAGGGCAGCACCAGCAACCAGTGGGCCATCCTCGGCGGCAACGCCCAGTCCGGCACCCTCGCCACCGACTTCACGGGCACCCGCCCCTCCGGCTACTACCCCATGAAGAAGCAGGGCGCCATCATCCTCGGCACCGGCGGCGACAATAGCGATGGCGCCGACGGCACCTGGTACGAGGGCGTCATGACCTCCGGCGAGCCCTCAGCCGCTACCGAGGCCGCCGTCCAGGCCAACATCGTCGCCGCCGGCTACGCACCCGCCTCGGGCGGCGGCGGGGCCACCGGCCCGATCACGGCCGGCGACAACGGCGCCAAGTGCGTCGACGACAGCGCCTTCTCCACCGCCAACGGCAACAAGATCCAAATGTGGGACTGCACCGGCGGCGTCAACCAGCAGTGGACCGTCGGGTCCGACGGCACGCTGCAGGTGTACGGCAAGTGCCTGGACATCACCGGCGCCAACTCCGCCAACGGCACCCTGATCGAGCTGTGGCAGTGCAACGGCGGCGCCAACCAGCAATGGCAGGCCGAAAACGGGCAGCTCGTCAACCCGGCCTCCGGCAAGTGCCTCGACGACCCCAACTTCAACACCACCAACGGAACCCAGCTCGAACTGTGGGCCTGCAACGGCGGCAGCAACCAGCAATGGCACCTGCCCTAGCACGGACATGAACCGCTGACTGGCCCGCCGCCGCGTCCTAGCGGCGGCGGGCCAGCCACGCCACCTGTCCTATGCCCTCCGTTCAAATCTGCCGAGTCCCAAGGAGGATGTGCATGTTCCACGTCAAGAGACTGCGGGCAGGCCGCGCCATGACGGTCGCCGGGTCGGCCCTACTGCTGCTGGTCGCAGCGGCGGTTCCGGTGATGGCGGCGAGCGCCGCGCCGTCGGCGGGCGTCGTCAGCCTATATGTGGCCCCGCGAGCAGCGGGCATGACGGCCACCGCGGCGACAGGGTCCGCGCAGGAGCCGTTCACCAGCGTCACCCAGGCCGCGCAGTCAGCTCATCAGCTGTCGGCCAGTTCCAACGTGGTCGTCCACATGGCCGCGGGAATGTACCGGCTGACCCGGCCGCTCACCTTCACCGGCGCCGACGCCGCCCAGAACGGCCATACCATCACCTATGCCGGCGCGGCCGGCCAGGCTACGGTCATGAGCGGCTCTGCGCCGGTGACGGGCTGGACGCTGCAGAACCAGGCGAGCAACATCTGGGTGGCCAGCGTCGGCGCCGGGGTGAACACCCGGCAGCTGTACGTCAACGGCGCGGAGGCGCCCCGGGCCGCGATCGCAGTGCCACGCTCCGATTTCACCTTCACCCAGAGCGGGCTGACCATCACCAGCTCGTCGCTGAGCTACCTGGACGGGCTCACCGACCAGAGTCAGGTCGAGGTAGAGAGCGTCGACTCGTTCACTGACCGGTACGCGCCGGTCGCCTCGATCAGCGGCAACACGATCACGATGCAGCAGCCGGCGTGGGCCAACAACAACTGGGGCTACGACGTGCTGGCCAAGCCGTTCGAGGGCGGCACGATGTACCTGGAGAACAACTACTCCTTCCTGCAGCAGGCCGGGCAGTGGTACCTGGATTCGCCCACGGGCCAGCTGTACTACAAGGCCGCATCGGGACAGAACCCGAACAGCCTTGACATCGAGCTGCCGAAGACGCAGACCCTGATGCGGGTCAGCGGCAGCTACAGCAGCCCGGTCTCCGGCCTGAGCTTCAGCAACGTGACGTTCACCGGC
>Ga0134126_10005717_pt1 | contig 15554 bp, 19 predicted proteins | sample KB31752_FD_96881 | JGI IMG/M metagenome (GOLD analysis project Ga0134126, IMG submission 96881) | Terrestrial soil microbial communities with excess Nitrogen fertilizer from Kellogg Biological Station, Michigan, USA - KB3-175-2 | ecosystem: Environmental > Terrestrial > Soil > Unclassified ...
AGATGTCGAATTCGGGAAGAACCGCCAGTATTGGAAGAGCAGGTTGCGAGCCGCCGCTTTTGCGTGGGCTTACAGCGAGCAGTTTGAGATTGGGCCCTTGAGCGAAGCGAGTATCGGAAACGTCCAAGCCTTCTTTCCGCAGCAGGGCTTTGTGGATCAGGTCGCCACTCCCGCCATCGGTATGGCATGGATGATCGCAGAGGACTCGATGATTCAGTATGTCATCAAACGTATTGAAGCCCGTGCACACAATCCTTATTTGCGCCTTCTGGTTCGGAGCGGGCTCAATCCTACGCGCAGCATGGCGAACATGCTCGCGGCCCGGGTACCCTGGCATCGCGCGGCGATTCGCTTACATACTTGATCGGGCGGCGTTGGACTGCTGCTCCTCTGAAACGTTGGGAACCGTATGCGCAGATCCTGGTGGGAGGAAGGACGCTGACCCATGAAGAAATCGATCTCGCAAAGAAAGCCCAGATAGAAGCGACCGCCGCGCAAGAAGGCAGGCAGCTCAGCTTCCCCGATCACTACCTCTACACGCGGCAATCGGAGACCACCGGTTTTGCTGTATCGGCGAGCGTGGGTCTGGACGTAAAGCTGACCTCAGCCATCGCGATCCGTGTTGCCGACGTGGGATATAGGCATTCCTGGCACTCAAATCTAGACGGCATCAACTACTCCGATGCGCTCCAAGTTACATCTGGGCTGATCGTTCGCTTCGGCACGTGGTGATTGTCTCAGGATCCGTCGACGCCACGCGCTGGGTCGCCAACCGCCAGTGGCTGCGTGACCAGTCGGGTTAAGACAAGAATGGGGGATATGGCGCATCCCGAGCGGAATGTGGGTCCCCGTTGTCACTAAGTCCCCTTGTTTCGCTGCGAATGGAAGCTCTATCGTCGCCGAACGATCCAATAACGTGAATGGATTGAGGGATTCTTATTGTGGCCTACCGATTGCCCTTAGGGGCAATGGATGGTCAAAGTGAAACGCACCGTCCGAAGGAGAATACCATGAAGAACTATCGTGAAATGGCGGGCTTGGTAACGCTGACGCTTCTTGTGGCGGGCTATCTCTCTATACCCACAACAATGAAGGCGGCAGAAACTGGCGACTCCGCACACATCAGCCAGCTCCTCGCAGACGCCAAGGCGGAGGCGGTCGAGCTGAAAAACGACTCCGCGGACATGGAGTCGTTTACAAGGTCGAAGCTCAGTTGGGAGAGTTATGCCAGCAAGGTCGAGATGATCAAGGGGCACGTCAACAACACCGGAAAGCTCCTAACGAAGCTCAAGGACGCCGAGGCGACCGGCGCGGCTTGGCAGCAAACCGCAATCAAGCGAATAGAACCATTGCTGAAGGAACTCGCGGCAAATACCGAAGCAACCATCAACAATCTCAACGAAAACAAGACGAAGGTTCACTTCACGGAGTTCAAGGACTATGTGAAGGCGAATTTCGAGTTGGCGACGGATTTTGAAGCACTGATCCGGGACTTCGTCAACTATGGAGAGGCCAAGGAAAAGGTCGATCACCTTGGAGGAAAACTGGAAGTTAGCCACTGAGTTAGCCTCGGCCGCTCGCATAGTAAGCGATGCAACCACAGCCGTCCCGCGCTTTCGGTCGATTGTGCGGGTTGCAGTAAGCGATGGCGAATTTGTTTAGTAAGCTGATTCGCAAATTATCACTCCTGGCGCCTGACTTCTCGTCATTCGCGCCAGGAGTCGACTCTTCATCCTAATCCTTCGTCCTCGAAGCCCTCGTGTTGAGCAATTCAAACTGCTTCGGCAACACCGTCCCGACAATTTGATAAGCGATCGGTTAGCCCAGTCTTGGTGCCAGCCAGACAGTCGTTTCCCTTCCGAATACTCGGAATGCGCTCGTCTGGACATCTGAGGACATCTGCCAATCACGAGCGTCGTTATCCCGAGCGCGGACTCCGATTATTATTACCCCTCGTCCGTATGTTCGTCGGCATAGCCTCGTTCTGTTTTGGGTCGCCACCATTGGAAACAATGATCAGTTGTTCGCCATCGCCTCTCGCGACCGGTATGTCCCCAGATGTCCACAGATGTCCTCCGCAGCCGCCAGGCTGAATTGCTCCCGGATAAAGACGCCCGCTCGGTGCATCCGTCCAAATGCCTGGTGTCCTCGCCGCCAGTTGCTCGCCGCGGATTGCCCCCGAGGCCCCGATAACGAGATCTAACCGTGTGGTTTGCAGGGGCGCGACGAAAACCGTGGCGCCGGAGTTCGCTGCTCTATTCGGGAAATCTCCGGAGAGCCGGTATTGTCCGTAGGGCAATGTGAGGATGAACTCGCCTCGTGAATTCGAGTGAATGAGGGTGCGGAAACGAACGCCGTCTGTAATGAGGATCCCCCCGCCTGGCGGTGGATGACCATCCATTCCGAAGGAAGTCCCCTCGATGGTGCCGGTAGTTAACTGCGCCAACAGGGCTTCTGGAACCCAAAATACAATCGCCAACAGAAACCCGAGTCGGACTTCTGGGGAAATCCGGCTATTGCTGGAGCACGGTGAAACGGCTGATCGAGTATCCAAGCGCACCACCCATGAATACATCTGATAAAAAATGGGCCGACAGGGAGAGTCTTGAGAATCCGACCACCGCTGCCAGGCCGTACGCAGCATATGGAACCCAGCGGTGATTTCCATAGCGCCGGGCGACGACTGTGGCCACTGAGAATGCCGCTATGCTGTGACCAGAGGGGAAGCTTCCGTTTCCCCGCAAAAGTGAGCCGCTGCTCTCAAACCAGGAGTCGTAAAGGTTCCCTTGGGCCGGGAAGGCGGCCGGACGAACACGCTTGGTAGCGTCCTTGAGAACCGTCGTCAGGATCTCTGCATCGGCGACGGCTTCGCCCGCGAACAGCGCCGTTTGTTCCATTTTCGAGTCTTTCCGAACGAGGCCGATGACGTAAAGCGATGCGGGGGCCATTATCGTGCCGACGACCGTGGCATTCCCGGTAAAGATATTGTTGAACCCCTGAAATGTTGTGTTGCGGCGGAAGTAGTTAGCCTCGATCGGATCCAGCGCTACTAGTCCAGCCGTCGTTCCGAGCACGGCGGTCGTGGAAATCCAGTTCTGTCCCTGCACGAGTCTGGCAGGAAAGGTCCAAATGCGTTCCTGATCATTGATCAGGTTAGGAAGCAGCAGTTTCCACGAGACTGGCCTGCCAACCGACGGTGTCGGCTGCGGGATCGGGGAGGCGGCCGGCGGCTGAGGTGGAGCGCTTGGCGGGGAAACGACGGGTGGCGATGTCTGATCCGGATCGGTCATTTGACCTGCGGACGGGAACGGAATCGCAAGAGTAGACAGCACCATCAATGCAACAGAAAGCTTCGCATAGAGTCGCTTCATAAACACTCCTTTATCCAAAGCCAGGGCTGCGAATCGCCGTTTGCCTCGCGATTTCGGAAGGCCAGAACGACGGACACCTTTTGAACGAGTAATCACAGTCGGGTCCAGCTCTCCACTAACTTCCGGCTTTTCGCAATACCAGCGCCGAATTCTTACTTCCGAAAGCAACACAATTCGCCAGCGCGTACTCGCAGTCGATTCGCCTCGCTTCGTCCGGAATGTAGTCGAGATCGCACTCTGGATCCGGGACCACGAAACCCGAACCGCATCGAAATTTCACTCGCCAGCGTCCCGATTGTCGACGTCGGAATCGTATACACGCCGCACTGCTTCTCGTGCCCGCTGTAATATAGCCGGTATTGTTCTTCGGTAAACTCCTGCGAGCCGCCGCCCGAACCGATCAGCACTCCGATCGTCCTCAACTCCTCGCGTGACATACGCGCAGGCTCGATCCCTGCTTCCGTTACCGCCTCGACCGCCGCCGCAATCGCGAGCGGAACGGCGCGAGACACATGCTGCCGTTCCCTGGGCTCCACGTAAGCGGATTCATCAAAGCCCGTCACTTCGCCGGCGATCTGAACCTGGTGGCGAGATGTGTCGAACCGTGTGATGCGGCACACCCCGCTCTGCCCCCGACGCGTGGCATTCCAGAAAGCCTCCCGGCCGATCCCGTTAGGGCTCACCGCGCCCATCCCAGTTACGACCACACGACGCTTGATTGCCGACATCGTACCCATTCACCCTGCTCTCTTTTTGCCTCGCCGCGAGCAGCGAGTAACAACAAAGCACGTCACCTTACGCCTTACGGGGAAAGATTTGAAAATCGATCTCCACTTCGTTCTTCACCTTGATCATTCCGCCACCTATACTGATGGGCTTGATTCCGAAATCGGTTTGCTTGAGGACGGTGCGGGTGGTGTAAGAGTCGCCGGTTTGCTTCACGGTCAGGCTGACCGGCTTCGAGACGCCGTGCAGCGACAAATCACCGTCGACTTTCCATTGTCCGTCGGCGACCTTTTCGATGCGAGAGGAGCGGAACGCGATCTCCGGAAATTTCTCTGTCTCCAGCGTCATCTCCTCCATATCTGTTTGGATGGTGGCCTGAGTTTTCGCATCAACCTTCGGGTCGGGCTCAACCGTCATCTTCGCCGTTTCGACGGTGAACTCTATGTGAGGGGCGGTAGACTCGCGGATGGTGCCGGAAGAGATGGGTGCGTTGATCGTATGGTCATGGGCTGCCGCGGACAACAGCCCGGATTTGCCGACGTGAATTGTGATTGTGCTGCGCTGGGTGTCGATTGCCATATCCTGCGCTTTTTCCTGAGCAACGAGAGGCACAGCCGCTACAACCGCCGCACAGAGAGTTAGGCTGAGGCCTCCATAAAGAGGGCCGGTCAGGGTGCTAAGCCGCATAAGAATAGACCCTCCTTAGATTGCGTTCAAAGATTTTGGCCGGAAGCATACTTGTCACCATTTGGCGTCCGCCCGCGACGAGCCGATTCTCCCATTGCCCGATATGGCCCATCAGAAGCGAGCGTTGCTGCACATGGCGGGTTCGCCCACGGCGCAGCGATTCGTAGCGGCGCAGAGCTGATTCGGGAGAAGACTCTTTGCAAAACGATTTCGCAAGGACAAGCGCGTCTTCGAGAGCCATGCAACCTCCCAATCCGAGATTTGGCGTACACGGATGGGCGGCGTCGCCGAGCAACATCACTCGTCCATGTCCCCAGCGCTTCAGCGGTGCGAGATCGTAAGCGCCATTTTTCAGAATGTTGCCTTCGTCCGCTGCACCGATCAGACGCTCTACCGGCTCGTGCCAGCCGGAGAACATCCGCAGGAGTTCACTTTGGCGCCCTTCGGAAGAATCGATGTGGCCCGAATCGGTGTTTGCTGTGGCGTACCACGTGAACCGGTCGCCGCCGGTATTGAGGATGCCGAAGCGTTTTCCTCGTCCCCAGGTTTCGCTGTTCGAGCCGGACGGAACAGCGCCCATAAGACGCGCCAGCCCGCGCCAGACGGTGTAGCCGCGGTAGATGGGTTCGTGGACTCCCAATAGCTGAGAACGGACGCGCGAGCGGATACCATCGGCGCCGATAACGACGTCGTGCTCCGCAGAGACACCTCCTCGTGACACACTCCCGGAGAAGTTAACTCTGACGCCAGTGTTTCGGTGCTCGAAGGATTCGAAATTGTGGCCGAGGCGGATACATTCAGGCGGCAGCGCAGAGAGCAATGCATCCAGCAGGTCCGAGCGGCGTGCGCATAGCGCGGGCACCTCAAACCGGCCCAGCCCAATATCCATCAGGATCGTGCCCGCACTAGAGCGAACTAGGAAATGCTGGTTCGGACCGCTCGATGCCGCTACCCTCTCAAGCAGGTCCAGTTCGTTTAGTACGCGCGTCGCGTTGGGCCAAAGCATCATACCCGCACCGACCTCGTGAAATTCATTAGCCCTCTCGTAGACTGTCGCCTCAATGCCCGCGCGGTGGAGCGCCACAGCCGCGGCAACGCCGCCAATTCCGCCACCGATGATGCCGACATTCAATTTATAGAGGGTCATTAATTCACGTCTACGTTTTCGAACTTGTTGAGCGAGGAGCCACATAGATTTTCTGAGCGTCCAGGAGCACGAAAGTAACGTGTGCAACGGCCGCCTCCGCTGCGCTCTGCTGGCTCCGTTTGCTGGATGGCCTTCTGGCGCCGGTGTCAAAGTCCAAAGAGACTTGCGCTTCCACTGAGCCTCGCCATTTCGTAAAGCATTCCACGATGATGTGAAGGATCACTCTTCGGTTTTCGATCATCACCTTGAACCAGGCGAGCGATCCCTTTTGCGGGAAATAGATACCCCGAAAACACAATCGCGCAATCAGGTGGCTTATCTTGTTCAGACGCCCCTCCGTGGCCAACCGTTTGTATAGCGGGGTGGAAGGAAACGGCGTAATCTGACCGAACACCGGCAACCCCGGAGGCCACTTCGCGATCTCCGCAAGCGTGCGTGCCGCGACACCCGTCGAATCGTTATCCAGGCCGAAGATGAAGGACGTAATTGCATACACGTTGCGGCGTGCTAATCGCTCGAGTACCGCCGCATACTCGGATGGCTTATTGAAGCTCTTGTTCACGTCTTTCAGGTTGGCCGGGTCCAGCGAATCCATGCCGATGAATATCCACTTACCCCCGGATTCGGCGATGAGATCGACCAGTTCCTCATCCCGCAGCAGGTTGGCGCTGATCTGTCCGACCCAGGCCAGTTGAGCGCCGGCGGCGACGATCTCCCGCAGAAGCGACTTCGTGCGCTTCACATTGATGGCGAAATTGTCGTCAACGAAGAAAACCGCGACCTTGCCCCGCTCCCGGCGGGAACGAGCCTTGAGGCGAAGCATTTCATCCACGACGCTCTCGTTCGAACGAAATCGGATTGAATCCCCGAAAAAGCCGGTGACAGTGCAGAATTCGCAACCGTAAGGACATCCGCGGCCGGACTCAATCGGAATGAGATGAAATCCCTCGAACTGTATTCCAAAGCTTTTGAAGACGGGCCGAAGGAACTTCGGGATCTGGTTGAACTGTTCAAGATCGAGCGACTCCCAGGCGATTTTCGGATATTCCCCGAGGTTCGGTTTATGCTCATGCCCGAATGCGTCAACCGGCGCGTACACGTCCTTGAGGCAGCCGTGGGCTGCGTCCTCGATAATGCGGGGCCAAGTCTCGTCCGCTTCACCCAGTGCCACTGCATCCGCGTGGCGAATGCCGCCGTTGCGCCCCAAAGCTTCATCGAAAAGTTCGGTCACGTGCGGTCCGCCCTCACCACCGGGACACCGGCGGCCCGAAGGGCATCGGCGACGCGGTACGCGCGCGCGATCATCCGGGTCATGGCTCCGATACCGACAAGATCGATGGCTTGATCCTTCACGAACTGGACAAACTCCCCGTCGTTCATGGGTTTCGCGTTGCCATCCAGCAGGATGACTTCGTGCGGCGATGGCGTTCGCGCCTGCAGTAGGAACATCCACAGATGTGGCATGAAATTGCCAGTGATTCCATTGTCCGGATTGTGAAGAAGAATTTTCATAGAAGATGGCGAATGGTAATCCGATTCTAGTCAGGGGTGGACCAGCAACCAGGGGTCAGGGTTTTACGGATGTGTGTTTGCGTGAAAAGTTTCGCTCCGATCCGGCCACAACTCCTTGAGGAGTTTCGACGCCATGTCGACACCAAGCTGACTGCCAAGTTTGGATAGGGCATCGGCCACATCGCGATTCTCGGGATAGTAAGCCATTGAAATTGCGACGGCAGTCGAGTTACCTGCGATCTCCGAGAAATTGAACTGCCGCGGCCTGAATCGTTGTGGGTCCAGAAAACCTGACCGGCAGCGTATCCAAGTCTCGACCAGCCACTTCCCGTGCCGCGCCGGAAATAGCGCGGGTCCTGATGCAGGATCGTCGGAAAGACGGCTTCGGTCATGTAATCGCCGATCACATAGTCAGCGTAGGCGGTGCCGAAATAACGGGCGTAGCCGCGAACTCCCTGACCGAAAGAAGGATTCGAATTCATCAATTGGGCCTCGGTCGCAAAGAGCACCCCCAGCGCCACTGTCCCGCGGTCAAATAAATCCAGAGTCGCGATCCGGAATTTATCGCGTGGGTTGAGCGGTTTGTATTCCGCAAGGCTGGGAGATATGCGGAAATTAGGGATGATCCAGAGAACGTGTTTGGGCTCCGGGTCGGGCGATGAGGTCGTCGCAGGTACGGCCTGCTGACAGAACGCCGGGATCGGGAGTAAGCTCATCAGCAAAACGACTGGGGGATATCTCTTCCGGCAGTAATTCCGGAGACGGAGGCGCCCGTTCGGCGACGGGCCGTTCTGGTCAGGAGTCGCAGTCGTCGGAGTCACGTTCTTCAGGATGCAAGGATTCACCTTTGTAAGGAGACGCCTGCGATGGACTTCCGTTAATGACGATTCGTTCATTTGGGCCATGATCGAACCCGACCGGCTCATCATTTACGTTTATATCGTGCGGAGATGACCCCTGAAGAACCGCTTGATGACGAGATGTTCATTAACTCGAACTTTCTCGCAAATGGGCCGATACAGAGAGCAGGAGTCAAGACCTATATGATCAGTCCAGTTTCTTCCGCATCGGCAGTATCGCAGGCCGTTACCCCACAGAATACGGCGCAAGCCAGGCCACAACCGGCTTCGGCTTCCGAATCGAAGGACTCGGTTCAACTGAGTCCACAGGCGCAGGCGTCTGGAGACGTCGATCACGACGGCGACAGTCACTAACCGGAACGCCACCTCACGAAGTGGGGTGGCGAACCCGCGAACCGAACGGCCACAGGTGCCGATTCCCGAGAGAAACCCTGCACGAATGCATTAACATCGAGGCATGCGGCTGCTGCTGGTCGAGGATGAAGTCGAAATTCAAGGCTTCCTGCAGCGTTCACTGGCTGAGGCCGGATACCAGGTAGAAGCGGCGGGCGATGCCAAAACGGCTGAGCGCATGACCATTGAGAGTACGCATGACGTGCTGATCGTGGATCTCGGCTTGCCGGACGAGGACGGCCTCAGCTTGATCCTGCGTCTGCGACAGCTTGGGCTGCGTGCACCAGTGCTCATCCTGTCAGCACGGCGTTCGGTGGATGACCGGGTGCGCGGGCTCGAACAGGGGGGCGACGATTACCTGACCAAGCCATTCGCGCTTGCCGAGTTGCTGGCAAGGTTGCGCAATCTCGTGAAGCGAAACAGCTCTTCGATCACCGAGGCCACTCGCCTGCGAGTGCTGGATCTCGAACTCGATCTGCTCAGGCGTGAAGCTTCCCGAAGCGGGGAGATCCTGAATTTGACGCCGCAGGAATTCGTTCTTCTGGAATATTTGTGTCGAAATGCGGGCCGCGTTGTCACGCGATCCATGATCCTCGACGAAGTCTGGGGTATGCGAATCCAGCCGGATACCAACGTCGTCGATGTACATATCTACCGTCTTCGCGGGAAGGTAGACACGGATGGGCGCCGACCCCTCATTCGAACGCTGCGAGGAGTGGGCTATGTTCTCAAAGACCGCTAAGCCGATCATGCGAAGTGCTGCCTGGCGTATCTCCCTGTGGGCCACTCTGGCGTTCGCCTGCGGCACCATGGCCGTATTCATATTCCTGCACCAATTTGTCGCCGGGGACATCCAGCGGAGGACCGATGCCTGGCTGGCGGGAGAGGCCGGAGTTCTGAGCGATGTGTCAGGCCGAACGCCAAAAGGGTGGCTTTACGGACGCGTCGTCGGAGAGGTTGCCGAACTCGCCAGCAGGGAGGTACCGCACAAGCGGGGAGCCAACGCGGGGCTGAACGATTCCGTGTTCTTCCTTCAAACCGCCACCGATGGCTCGGTGGCATTGTGGGTGGGGGCAGGCGACGTGAACGCCCATCGCGCTGCTGTCAGGAACAGCAAGATCGTCCCGGATACTCCAACGAGCTTGCACATAACCGGTTTTGACACGCCCTTTCGAGTGGTCTGCGTCAGGATGGACAACGGAAGCCAGATTTACCTTGGCCTGTCTGAACGGGATCAACTGCGAGTCCTGGCGAAGTTGCGCCTTCGCTTTGTTCTTCTATGGTTACTGATCGTCTTCATAGGGTCGGCCATCGTGTTTTACAGTACCCGGCGGGTGCTGCGTCACATTCAGGAGATCACGGAAGCTGCTTCGAGGATCGGTGAGGCTGACTTGAGCAGCAGGGTTCCTACCATGCGCAAAAATGATGAAGTCTCACAGTTGGCGATCACTCTGAACCGTATGCTGGATCGCATCGAGAGATCGGTTCATCAATTACACACCATCACTGGGTCGCTTGCCCACGATCTTCGGAGCCCGTTGACCGCGATACGTGCCAAGCTGGAGATGTCCCTGACCGCAGGTGCGCGAGACGAGGAATCGGAAGCGATAGTGTCGGCCATTGAGGACATGGATCGTCTTACAGAGTTTCTGGATAAGTGCCTCGACGTTGCCGAAGCCAAAGCAAATGCGCTCAGGCTGAATCGCGTTGCTATCGACCTGGACGATCTTCTGAGAGTCATGATCGACCTGTACGAACCATCCATGGCTGAAAAGGGACTGCGCGTGAAGCTGTGCAGCGCGGGGTGGCTTGAGGTCTCCGCGGACACCGCTCTCCTCCATCGGATGATCGCTAACCTTTTCGATAACGAATTGAAGCATTTGCCTGCCTCATGCACCGTGACCATTTCCCTGCGAACGACTGAAGACGCGGCTGTCCTCGTTGTAGAAGATAATGGGCCGGGATTCGAACCCGAGGTCCGTGCGCAGATCTTCGAACGTCGGGTGAAGGGACGAAACTCGACCGGTCACGGTTTGGGTTTGGCGTTCGTCGAAGCTGTCGTGCGCGTTCATGGAGGAACCGTTGAGGCTTCGAACCGGCACGAAGGAGGCGCCCGGTTGACCATCACTCTTCCGCTCGCGGTTCACTCGAGCAGTGCGCTTTCCCCCGTCGTGGCTCACGCTTCCGATTGAGCCTGCTTCGTCGCCTCCGCACGGACAGCTTCTTTGCTTATCTCGGCAGAAAATGATTTCTGAATAACCACAAAATGACGAGTTGTTCATTTGGCGAAAAAGCACGTGTATAGAAGCGTCAATTTGTTAAGCTGAACATCTTTATGACCCAGCGAGTCGAGAGCCCGGCCGCGAGAGTTCTCTGCCCGGTAGTACACATGCGCCTATACTGGTTAGCAATCGCGTTGGTGGCGGTCCCTGTGTTCGTCTGCGCGCAAACCGATGAGATTCAGGTATATGATGCCGCTATTGCCGAGCAGGGCAAGTTCAATCTCATGGTCCACAACAACTTCACTCCAGATGGTCGGAAGACGCCGGCATTTACCGGCGGCGTCGAATCCAACGGAGCGCTGGTGGGCGTTGCAGAATGGGCTTACGGTGTGACCGATTGGTTCGAGCAGGGACTCTACCTGCCGCTATACAGTTTTTCCAAGAACGATGACGCAACGTACAACGGCCTCAAGCTTCGCTGGCTGTTCGTTAAGCCACATGCGGCAGAACAGAAGTTTTTCTACGGCGTGAATTTTGAATTCAGCGTCAATCAGAAACAGTGGGACCCGCGGCACTTTACATCCGAGGTCCGACCCATCATCGGATGGCATTTACATCCCGTCGACATCATCGTGAACCCGATCATGGATACCTCCTACACGGGCGGCTTTAAAAGCCTCGACTTCGCGCCGGCAGTACGAGTGGCTTATAATCTCACTCCGAAGTGGGCCGGGGCAATAGAAGAATACGCCGACTACGGACAGTTTCGCCAGATCTACTCGGCAACGGAACAGTCGCATCAAATATGGGCCGTTATGGATCATGGCGGAAAGTTTCTCAATATCGAAACGGGTATCGGGTTTGGCCTGACGGCAGCATCCGACAAGGTGACGCTAAAGCTGATGCTGTCACGCGATCTCAACAAACCGACGATTCACGAGGCTCGATGAAACTCCTGAAATGGATACTACTCGCCGTCGTCTTGATTCAGTTCCTTCCTTACGGCCACACTCACACGAATCCGCTTGCCAGCGGCGAGCCACCGTGGAATTCACCGCAGACGAGAGAACTGTTCCACCGCGCCTGCTTCGATTGTCATAGCAACGAAACCGTCTGGCCCTGGTATTCGAATATCGCGCCCATATCCTGGCTTCTCGCCAGGGATGTCAATGGCGGACGGAGCCATCTGAATTTCACCGAGTGGGAGCACGCACAGAAGCACGCAAAAGACGTCGCAGAGCAGGTGAAAGAGGGTGAAATGCCGCCGTGGTTCTATCTTCCGATGCACCCGGCTGCCAGGCTCACTGAAGCGGAAAAGCAGGCGGTGGCGGATGGCGCCGAGAAGTCGCTGGGTCCACAGGCCGGGCCTGAAAAGCGTTGATCTTGAATATTCCCCCACTCGGCAACCGGCGCGAGCAGAAGAGCGTCGAACAATAAGAGCCCCTTTTCCGATGCGCAACGCCGCCGGATTCACTGTCATCGCCGTACTGGGCGCCATCACATTTGCCTTCCCCCGTCCGGCTCGGGCTGCAGGCGCTGTTCAGGAAAAAGACCTTTACGCGGGGTGGCTCAAAATGTACGACCTGAAGTTCGACGACGCCCACCGGAGCTTTGCGGCGTGGAAGCAGAACTATCCTGACGACCCCCTTGGCCCTGCGTCCAACGCCGCGGCATATTTATTTTCCGAACTGGCCCGCTTGGGTGCGCTCGAATCTGAATTGTTTGTGGATGATTCCGGATTCAAAGAGCGCGCCAAATTGCGGCCCGATTCGACTAAAAAAACGCTTTTCGGCCAGGAGATCGCCCGGGCGGAACAGCTGGCCGACGCCGCGCTGCAGAGATTCGGCAACGATTCCAATGCATTGTTTGTGAAGTCTCTTGCATTCGGTCTGCGCGCCGATAACGCGGGACTGATTGAAAAGCAGTCCCTGGCCGCGTTGAGTTATACGAAGGAGGGTCGCGTCTACGCCGAGAGATTGATGCAGTCGAATCCGGATGCAGCCGACGCTTATCTCGGGCCGGGCGTGGAAAATTACCTGCTGAGTCTAAAGCCGGCGCCTTCGAGAGTTCTGCTGCGGATGACAGGCTCGAACATTGATCGGGAGCGGGGTCTGGAGGAAATTCGGCAGACGGCATCTCATGGGCATTACCTGGAACCCTTTGCAAAGCTGCTGCTGGCAGTGGCGGCGTTGCGCGATAACAATCCCGTCCGTGCACGGGAACTGCTGGCGGAGCTGCACGTGCGTTTTCCGGATAACGAGCTGTACATTCGCGAGATGGGCCGCATCGATAAAGGTCTGCGTTAGAGCCCATGCCGGTACACCCTGGAAGTGACACACCTCCGGTTTCCAGTGGATCTCGATCGCGTCCGAAAGCATTACGACCGGTTGTCTTTTCTCTACAGAATGTTCTGGGGAGAGCATCTTCATCACGGTTATTGGAATGGCGGAGAGACCCCCGAGCAGGCGCAGATTCAATTGATGGAGCAGCTGGCCCGACGGGCCGCGATTCCCCGAGGCGCGAACGTATTCGACATCGGTTGCGGTGTTGGTGGTTCAGCTCTGTGGCTGGCGGAACAGTATGAATGCCGGGTAACCGGCATGACCATCAGTCCGGTGCAGGCGGGGATGGCAAGGAGAAAAGCAAAGTCCAGAGGGCTGGATGGAAAAGTACTCTTCGAAGTGAAGGATGCGAACAGATGGCGACCCGAGCCGGCAAGTTTCGACGCGATCTGGATCATGGAAAGCAGCGAACATTTCCCGGACAAGAAGCACTTCTTTGAGCGCTGCGCCCTGGCGTTAAAACCCGGAGGCACGCTGGCTGTCTGCGCTTGGCTCCGGCGCGACGGAGCGATGCCGCCCGGTGAACAACCGCTCGTGGCGACCATCGCCGAAGCCATGATGAGCGCGAGCCTCGACAGCCTCAGCAGTTACAGGGAGTGGATGTGCGAAGCGGGCCTGACGGTGACCGCGGCGGAAGACATCACTCGGCACGTGGAGCACACCTGGGTGCACTGTGCCCGTTTCGGGGCAAATCCCGTTCTCAAATTTCTGGTACGTTTCACCGGCGGCCCGACGCGGCGCTTCGTTAAAGCCTTCCCGTTAATGGTAGAAGCCTATTCAAGTGGCGCCATGGCTTTCGGCCTGTTTGTCGCGAGGAAACCTTAGCCGGGCGCGCCTTACTTGCTAACCACCAAAACTGAAAACGAATCCGGCACCATCGGTCCTCTGCCGGCAGCTGCTCCAGCCGGTGCCGGAGAGGGTGCCGGACCGTAATCCGCTGCGACCGGTTGCGGTCCCTGTGGCGGCGGCGCCAGCAGCCCTGGTTCCCGCTGCGGCCCCGGCCGCTACGGCCGCAGCCCCACCCGATGCCTGCGCTCCCTATCAGGCCTCCAATCCACACTTCTCGCTCGTCTGGACATTTGCGGGCAGCGCGCGGTTCGAGATATATTTCCCGAGATACGGGTCGTCGTTGAGCGGTCGCATCATCACTTCATCTCGCGCCATGGCCGCTCTCGGTCCCAATAGACTCCCGGCGCGCGCGGGAACCAGTCCGTCAGTCTGAAATTCTTAAGACCGACCTCGCCGAGCATGACTTTGCCCTCAATCGTCTGGGGCAATGGCCGCCGGGTTTCGCGAGGCTGTTTGTCCTTTTTGAAATGGCTTGAAAGGGCGGTTTCACCCTTTCCGGCATAGTAGGAACATGCCCGAAGCGGAGAGAACTGTCAAGGAGGGCGACGAAGGAGCCATCGAGCGAGCGGCGCGCAGCGTCCTTGACTGGCTCGTGAGCGGAAGGCACTCGCGTTGACGGGGCGTGCGCGTTCTGCGTTTACCCTTCTTCCAATCCCGTGGGCGCGTCGTTGAGGAGAACTTTTTCGCGTTGAGAGGCGAGTTTTTCACGCTCCTCTTTTCCGAGCGTGTCGAGATTGTGTTGCCGCCAGCGGACTGCCGGGAGATCGCTCGCGCCCGGCAGGCCCAGCAGGGATCAATCCGGCTCGCCGCGTTTGAAGGAAATCAGAAATCGCCGATGCGGCTCAGGCATCTCTCCGACAATGGTGTGAATGAGTGTTTCCCTCGCGGTCGTGAGCTCCTCCAGTGAGACCGGCTCCGCGGTCATCCCTTCGAATCCGCGCAGGAACTCATCTGAGATCGACTTCCGCTTGGGAGCAAGGATTTCCGCCATCGGACGGTTGTGACTCAAAAGGTAGACGATAAAGGCGCGCCGCAAGGAGTCGCTCATGCCTTCGTTTGCGAGAAGATCGCGGACGTCGAATAGATCGCGCGGATGCTGCCTGTCGAGCGCGGCGACCATTTTCCCGGCGTAGAGATCGGCAAACGACACGATGCGGGCTTCCGCAAACCAGAAGGCAGCTTCGACGGAGGCAGAGACGCTGCGAAGCTCGGGGTCCCCAGATGTCCACAGATGTCCTCCGCAGATGTCCTGCCCAAAAGAGCATCACATCCTTAACTGTCTGATTCTAAAAGGCATACTGCTCGAAGACTTCTCGCTCGTCTGGACATCTGAGGACATCTGCCCCACCTCAAAATCCGACGGTCTCGATCAAAGCGGGCGGGACACAATCGACCGAAAGATGCTATCTCGAATTACAAAAGAGAGCCGTGAAATGGCCTACTAA
>Ga0134126_10005719_pt1 | contig 15552 bp, 16 predicted proteins | sample KB31752_FD_96881 | JGI IMG/M metagenome (GOLD analysis project Ga0134126, IMG submission 96881) | Terrestrial soil microbial communities with excess Nitrogen fertilizer from Kellogg Biological Station, Michigan, USA - KB3-175-2 | ecosystem: Environmental > Terrestrial > Soil > Unclassified ...
GCGAGACCAAAGGAGCCACATGCTCGCAACCAGCTATCCGCTGCTCGAAATCTTCTGGACGATGCTGATCTTCTTCGCATTCGTCATCTGGCTGTGGATGCTGTTCGTCGTGATCGGCGACCTGTTCCGCCGCAAGGACATCAGCGGCTGGGCGAAGACCGCGTGGATACTGGTGCTCGTGGTCCTGCCGTACTTCGGCGTGTTCATCTACCTGATCGCCGAGCACAAGGGCCTGACCGAGCGCACCGCCGCGAGCCAGCAGCAGGCCGAATCCCAGTTCGCCGACTACGTGAAGGAAACCGCCGCTGCTTCCTCGCCCGCCGACCAGATCGCGAACGCGAAGAAGCTGCTCGACGAAGGCACGATCGACGCGGCGGAGTTCGAAAGCATCAAGCAGAAGGCGCTCGCCGCCTGAGCACCGAGCGGCAGCCCTCCGGCGGACGGCCCACGGGAGGTGGCGCCGCCGGAGGGCCCCGCCCCGCAGCGGAGCCGCCGCGGCGCGGCCCGCGCGCGGCGATCCGAGCTCTGGCCGCGCGCATCGCCGCGTTGGAGCGCGCCGTCGAGTCCGACGACGAGACGATCCGGCGCGAGTTCGAACGCCTGACGCGCCGTCACCGGGCGCTGGCGCCTCTCGCCTTCACGGTCACGGCGCTGTTCATGCTGCTGGACGGCCTGCGGCTGCTGATCGCCAATCGCCGGCTGCTGCTCGTCGCGATCCCCTCCGCGGCCTGGATCTGGCTCGCGATGTACGACCTCAAGGCGCACGTGCTGCACGGTCGCACCTCCAACGAGATCAGGGGCGCGATCCTGATCCCGCTCGGGCTCGGGATCGTCGCGGCCACGATCCTCAGCTTCTTCCTGAACGCGGTGTTCGCGTTCGCGATCGACGGGCCACGCCCGCCGCTGCTGCGCCCGGCCTTCCGGCGCGCGCGCACTCGCATCGCGCCGATCGCTACGGGCGGCGCGATCGTGGGGATCCCACTCGCGGTGGCCACGCTCGTCGCCCCGCGCTGGGGGCGTCCCTGGTTCGCGCTCTCGCTCGGCGCCGTCGTCGGCGTGATGATGGTCTCCTACGTCGCGGTCCCCTCACGGCTGATCGGCGTTCGCAGCGACGCGCCGCGACGCGACCGCCTGACCGCATCGGTGATGAGCACCGCGATCGGAACGACCGTGAGCGCACCCGGCTACGTGATGCTCCGAGTGGGGCTCCTGATGCTCGGCTCGCGCGTGCTGCTGATCCCGGGGATCATCGTCTGCGCGTCCGGCGCCGCGCTGCACGCGGGAGCGACCGGCGCCGTGCGGGCGATCAAGCTCAACGCCGCGCTGATGCCGGGCAGGGCCGGACCGCCACCGTCCCCGCCGGGCTGAGCTATCCCCCGAACGGGGTGATGCCGCCGGGTCGGCGAGCGGTGAGGATCGCCGCCATGGCGAGGCGAACGCGCGCATCGATGTTGCTGGCGCTCGCCGCGGCGGCCTTCGCCTTCTACGCCTGCGGGGAATCGAAGGAAGCGAAGGCTGAAAAGAAGGTCTGCACCGCACGTTCGGACATCAAAACCCGCGTCGCCGCGCTGCAGGCGCTGACGCCGACCACGACTTCCGTGTCGAAGATCAAAACGGAAGTGAACGGCATCGTCGAAGACCTGAAAACGATCCGCGGCGCGATTCCCGAACTCACGCCGGGCCGCAAGGAAGAAGTGACGAAGGCCACCGAACAGTTCAGCAAGCAGGCGAGCGAAGCAGTCGGGTCGCTGACGAGCACCGGTTCGATCAGCAGCGTGGAAACAGAGCTTCGCGCGGCGCTGAAAGGGCTCGGGCAGGCATACGAAACCGCGCTCGCCCCGGTCAAATGCAGCTGACCCACGCTCACCCCCTTGGGGTGATGTGACCGCGCCGCCCCGGCCATAGCTTCAAGGGGAGCGAGAACGCCACCGAACCCGGAGGGGCCGGGCCGTGAGGAGGGGGCGAGCGGAGGTCACGTTGGGCACACGGAGGGTTGCGAAGGTGGAACCGGCCCAGCGCCCGCTGCTCCTGCTGGCACCCGGCAGGCCGCGTGGCAGTCGCGCACGCGCGCGGCTGATCGCCGACGCGGAGCGGCGCGCGATGATCGTGGCCGCGCTGAAACCCGCCGATCGGCTGCGCGCCGTCGCTCTGATCGTCGAGGCGACACAGGCCGACGCCGTGCTCGTGTGCGCGGATCCGCCTGTACAGGCGGTCGTGGCGGCTGTGGCCGCCTCGCGAGACCTGCCGTTCGCCTGCATGCCGGCCGGGCCCGACGATCTGCTCGCGCGCGATCTCGGCGTGCCACTCGACGATCCGGGTGAGGCGCTCTCGCTGCCGTTCTCGACGGCCGAGCGCACGATCGATCTCGCCGAGGTCAACGGGGTCCAGTTCGTCAACTACGCGGCCGTCGGCGTCGAGCTGCCCCCGTCGATCGCGCACGCCCACCACGCGACGCACAGCAAGCCGCTTCCCGGCCCGGGGCGCGCGACGCGGACCGCGCGGGAAGCGATCGCCCACACGGAGACCGAGCCCGCGCGTGCCGTGCTCGTCTGCAACAACCGCTTCGAGCTGCGCGAGGATCGGCTCGGCGCGCGCGCCTGGCCCGACTCGGGCCTGCTGCAGGTCGTGACGTTCGACGCGCACGGCGGCGACCGGACCTTCGCCGGACTGCGGCACGCGGGCTTCCAAGAGCACTCGTGCGCCAGCTTCGAGCTTGCCGCGAGGTCTCCGCTTCGCGTCGAGATCGACGGTGAGCCCCGCGAGCTGAGCCCGCCGCTGCGCTTCCGCTGCGTGCACTCGGCGGTGAGGGTGCGCACCGCGGCGGAGGGGATGGAGGCGACCGCGGGGGCCCGGGAGGCGCTCGCGGAGCTCGAGTCACTCGGAACGGGTTAACCCCAAACGGGTGGTGCGTGCACGAGTGGCAGACACCGGCCTGCTTGCTTGCGGCCGGGCGCGGGCGGGATGATGCTTCTGTTCCGGACACACGACCGAGCAAAGGGGGGCGACATGCCTGCGCTCGACCAGACGAGCCACTCGATCAGCGAGCGCCGCCCTGGCGACGGACGCCGCCCGGAGCCGGCCGAGCGCCCGCGCCGCCGGCGCGGCGGCGCTCCGGCCCCCTCGCCCGCCGCCGAAACCTTCCAGGCGCTGCTCGACGCCGAGCTCGGAGCCGAGCATGCGCTGCTTCCGCCGCCGATCCCGGCTCGCCACGTGCCGCGCCCGCGGCTGCTGCGCCGCCTGCAGGGCGCCGATGAGGCGTCCGTCGTCCTGCTCGCCGCGCCCGCCGGCTACGGCAAGTCGACGCTGCTGGCCGACTGGGTCCAGCACGAGCGCCGTCCCGTCGCGTGGCTGACGCTGACCGCGCTCGACAACGACCCCGAGGTGCTGCTCGAGCGGCTCTCCCACGCCCTCGGAGCGCTCGCGTCGCCGTGGCCGTCGCAGGAGCTGGACGCGGCCGCCCCGGGCGGGGTCCCCGCCGGCATCGACCTCGCGAGGCTCCCGGCGCCGCTGCGCGCGCAGGCTGCGACGCTGAACGCGATCGGCTGCCACCGGCTGCTGGTGCTGGACGACGTCCACACGCTCCGCTCGCCGGACGCCGTCCGGATCCTCGCCGAGCTGATCGGCGCCGGCTGCGCGCAGTTGCAGGTGGCGCTCGCGTCCCGTGCCGAACCGGCACTCGGCCTCGGGCGCCTGCGCGCCTCCGGCCGGCTGCTCCAGCTCGGCCCCGACGACCTCGAGATGACCGCCGACGAGGCGCGGCGGCTGCTGTCCGCCGCCGGGCTGGAGATCGAAGACCCCGACCTGCTCTCGCTCGTCGACTACACCGAGGGCTGGGCCGCGGCGCTGTTCCTCGCCGCCGTCCTGCTGCGCTCGCAGCAGGACTCCGGCGTCGGCGCGGTCGAGACCGTTCGCGAAGCCACCGAGGTCGACGAGTACGTGCGCGAGGAGATCCTCGTGGCGCTGAGCGCCGCCCAGCGGAGCTTCATGATCCGCACCTCCGTGCTGCCGTGGCTCTCGCCCGGGCTGTGCGACGCGGTGCTGGAGACCGACGGCTCGGGCGAGCTGATGCGCCTGATCTCCCATCGCAGCCTGATGCTCACGCCGCAGCACGGGACGCAGGGATACCGCTGCCACTCGCTGGTGCGCGACGTGCTGCGCCGCGGGCTCGAGCTGCGCGAACCGGGCGAGGTCGCGGCGCTCCACATGCGCGCGAGCGATTGGCTCGTCGAGCAGGGCGACGTGGAAGGCGCGATCGACCACGCGGTCGCGGCCCGCAACCCGCGCCGGGCCGGGGAGCTGATCTGGAGCCAGGGGACGCGGTTCGTCTCGAACCTCGACGCTCGGCTTCGAGGCTGGCTCGCCGCCCTCGGTGAGGAGCAGATCGCCCAGGCGCCCGCGCTGTCGCTGGCGGCGGCGTTCGAGGCGCTGGCCCGGGGAGATGCAGCCGCCTGCGAGCGCTGGGGGCTGAGGACGGCGGCCGCGCTCGACCGCGACGAGGCCGCCGGCGAGCCCGCCGAGCAGTGGCTGCGCGCGGGCGTCTCGCTGGCGCGCGCCGCGGGCGCTCCGCGCGGCATCCCCGAGATGGCCGCGGAGGCGGGCGCGGCCTGCGAGCTGCTCGATGAGACGAGCACGATGCGCCCGCTCGCGTGCCTGCTGCGCGGCGTCGCACTGCAGCTCCTGGGCGAGGCCGGGGAGGGTCGCACGGCGCTCGAACAAGCGGTTCACGGGATCTCCGAACCGGCGGTGCGGGTCGAAGCGCTCGCGCTCACCGAGCTGGCCCTCGCGGACAGCGGGGACGGCGAGTGGGAGCTGGCGACGGACCGGATCGCGCGCGCGCGCGAGGTGCTCGACGCCCACGATCTCGAGCGCGACCCGACCTTCGCCATCACCTACGCGGTCGGCGCCCTGGTCGCGAGCGAGCTGGGCCACGGCGACGACGCCAAGCGCGACCTCGCGACGGCGGGCCGGCTGCTCGGCGAGCTGGGCGACTACATGGGCTGGTACGAGGTCCAGGCGCGCACCGTGATGGCCCGCACATGCGCACGGCTGGCCGACGTGGCGCGCGCCCGCACGCTGCTCGCCGAGGCCTCGCGGTGGGCGCGGCGGACCAACCGCGTCGAGAGCCTCGTGGCCGCGCTCGACACGGCCTGGGGCGAGGTCGACGACGTCTGCGCCGCAGCCGGCGACGGCCCCGGCCTGCTCACGATCGCCGAGCTTCGCATCCTGCGGTTCCTGCCGACCCATCTGTCCTTCCGCGAGATCGGCGAGCGTCTGCACGTGTCGGGGAACACCGTCAAGACGCAGGCGCACGCCGTCTACACGAAGCTCGGCGCGGGCTCGCGCAGCGAGGCGGTCGCGAAGGCAGCCGCGATCGGGCTGATCGACGTGACGATCGTCTAGCGGCGGCTAGGCGGCGGCGACGACGCCGCCGCCGTGAAGCGCGTCCTGAAGCTGCTTTTCGTCCTCGTGCGAGAGCGAGGACTTCAGCACCGTCCCGCCGAAGCGGCTGAGCGCCGCGACGGCCTTGTCCGGCGTGGCGCGCTCGACGATCATGAACAGGGCGGAGGTGCCCGGGCGGACCATGTCGCGCACCTGCTGCTGGAACTCCTTGTTGATGCTGGTCTTCTCGACCTTGCCCATCAGCGCCCCGAGGCCCGCGCCCACGGCCATGCCGAAGACGGGCACGAAGAACAGCAGGCCGAACAGGAGCCCCCAGAACATCCCCCAGCTCGCCCCCACGCCGACCGCGTGGTGAGAGGTCGTGACGTGGTACTCGCCCTTGGAGTCGCGGGTGATCACAGCCACCGCGTCAGGTTCGATCACCAGGTCCTGGCTGAGCCGCTTCACCTCTTCCGCCGCCTCGGCGGCGGTGCCTTCCTCGTCGTAGCCGATGGCTATCAAGGTCGCCATGGCGCCTCCTGTTTCTCTCGCGTTCGCGCCCGACCGACGTGCTCTCCGACGTTAGGCTGCGGCGCGGCGCGGGTCCTCACCCAATGGGGATGATCGTCCCGTGAGGACGGGCCGCGAAGGACGTTGGCCGTCCGTTTAACCCGAACCGTATTAGGGCTCGCATCCGATATCGTGACCACGCGGACCGGGGTCGATCGTCGATCGTGAGCCGGTCGAAGAACGGGGAGCAGCCGCGGCGCCTCACGGGGCACCGGGAGGCTCAGTGGGGGATCCTCGAAGCGGCACACGAGGCCGGGAGGCTCGGTGAGCGACTTGGGGGGCAGGGCAGAAGGCAACGGACGATCCGATCACCTGGCAGCCGGCCGGGTGGCCTTCGCCGGAGGCGCGAGCGCCATCCGCCACCGCGTGGCGGGAGCGATGCTCCATGGCGCGGAGGCGCGCTCGCTCTGGCAGCGCGTGCCGCTCGCGACGGTCGCGGTGCTCGGCGTGCTTTCGGCAGCGGTCGTCGGCGGGCTCGCAGCCGCGAACCCCGACGCCCTCCCCACGCACTACGCCGCCGCCTTCCGTGTAGCGGTCATCGTCCTGCTGCTGTTGGCCGGGCTGTTCGCCCGCACCGCGCGGCTGCACGCGCGCATGGGCCTCGCGCTCCTGGCGGCCGTCCCGGCGCTGTCGCTGTGGCTGCTCAACGGATCGAAGCTCGCCCTGCCCTTCACGATCGGCCTGCTCGCGGCCGGGCTGGCGCCCGCCGTGGTCTGCTACCTGCTGCTCGCACATCCGACGGGGCGGCTGCGCTCGCGCGCGGAACGCCGCCTGCTCGGTTGGTGCGGCGGCGCGATGGTCGCCGCCTGGGCGCTCGTCGTGATCACCCACGCGCAGCCGCCGTTCCACACACCCCTCGTCGGCTGCAGCCCCCACTGCCCGCGCAACCTCGCCTTCATCGAGGGCTCGATGACCGCGGGGCCCGCCGTGCGGGCGATCTCGCAGGTCGCCTGGGTCGCGCTCTGCGCCGGTACCTTCGTGCTCCTCGCGCGGCGACTCGCGGAGGCCACGCCTCCGGTCAGGCGCGTGATCGGTCCGACGGTCGCGGTCGCGGCCCTCAGCGCCGTGTTCGTCGCGTGCTTCTTCGTGGCGCGCACCGCCGGCTGGAGCACCGCGGGCTCCTTCGCCAACGTGTACGTGGCGGCCGGCGTCGCCACGCCGCTGGCGATCATGCTCGGCCTCCTGCTCGAGCGTCTCTTCATGGGCCGGGCCCTGACCGAGCTGCTCGAACGGCTCGCGGCCTCCGACAGCGCCGACGTGCAGCAGCTGATGGCGCAGGCGTTGCGCGACCCGACGCTCTCGGTCGCCTACGCGACCGGTAGCGCCGGCACATTCGTCGACGCCACGGGCGCACCGGTCCTCGTGCCGCCCGAGGACGAGAGCCGCACGGCGGTGGTGATCGAGCGTGGCGGCTCGCGGTCCGCCGCGATCCTGTTCGACGCCCAGCTCGCAGAGCAGGAGCGCTACGTGCAGGCGGCCGGTGAAGCCGCGCTGATGTGGCTCGAGAAGAACCGCCTGGAGTCCGACCGCGCGATCTCGCAGTTCGAGCTGGAGGTGTCGCGGCGCCGCGTTCAGGAAGCAGCCGTCGAGGAGCGGCGGCGCATCCAGCGCGACCTGCACGACGGGGCCCAGCAGCGACTGCTGTCGATGCGCTCGCAGGTCGCGCAGCTGCTGGCGGCGGAGAGCGGCTCCCCGGCGGCGCGCCAGACCCTGTCGGCGATCGAGCGGGAGCTCGCCGAGACCCTCGCCGAGGTCCGGACGCTGGCCGAGGGCGTCTACCCGCCGCTGCTCGCCGAGTACGGCCCCGGGCGGGCGCTCCGCGGCGTGAGCCGCGGCATGGCGGGCGCGGTGTCGATCATCGACCAGACGGACGCTCGCTTTGCCGGCCCGGTCGAGGGCGCCGTCTACTTCACGTGCCTGGAGGCGCTGCAGAACGCCGCCAAGCATGCGGGGCCCGGGGCGCGGAGCATGGTCCGCCTCTGGCACGAGGAAGCGATGCTGCGCTTCGAGGTCTCCGACGACGGCCGGGGGTTCAGCCTCGAGATGCTCCGCGGCAGCGAAGGACTGACGAACATGCGCGACCGGATCACCGCCCTCGGCGGGACGCTTCAGATCCACTCCACGACGGGCGAGGGGACGCTGGTCAGCGGCGCGGTGCCGGTGCTGGCGGACGATGACGACGCGGCCGCGGCCGCCCCACGCGAACGGACGCCGGCGCTGGGCCGCGATGGCTGAGCCGGCGGGCACACGAGCGGCTGCGATACGGGTCGCGCTGGCCGACGACTCGGCGTTGATCCGCGAGGGGCTCGCGTCGATGCTCGCCGGGAACGACAACCTGGAGCTCGTGGGAGCCGGCAGCGACGGCGAAGAGCTCGAAGAGCTGATCTCCACGGCGCGCCCCGACGTCGTCGTCACGGACCTGCGGATGCCGCCCTCGGGCGGGCGCGAGGGAATCCGGATCGCGACCCGCCTGCGGCACTCCGACCCGCAGATCGGGGTCGTCGTGCTGAGCCAGTACGTCGATCCCGATTTCGCGATCGAGCTGATGTGGGACGGCAGCAGCGGGCGCGCCTACCTGCTCAAGGACCGTGTGGCCGACGCGCCCGAGCTGATCAGAGCGATCGAGGCCGTCAGCGAAGGGCGCTCGGTGGTCGACCCCGCCGTGGTCGAGGCACTGATCGAGGTTCAGCAGCGCAAGCAGAGCTCGCCGCTGGCCGAGTTGACCGACCGCGAGCGAGAGGTGCTCTCGCTGATCGCCGAGGGCCGCAGCAACGCCGCGATCGCCGAGTCGCTGGTGCTGACCAAGCGCGCGGTGGAGAAGCACGTGAACTCGATCTTCGCGAAGCTGAGACTGACAGAAGCCGAGAACGTCAGCCGCCGCGTGAAGGCGACGCTGATGTTCCTCGCCGACGTCGAGGTGGCGGAGCCGTCCTCCCGGGCCGGCTAGGGCGCCGAGCCGCCCGTCGGGGTCGCGGAGCCGCTCGCGGGCGGCGCGCCGTCGGTCGGGGTCGCAGCGCCGGCAGCCGCGGCGGGCGCAGCGGCGGCACCGGCGGTGACCGGCCGCGGCCGGCTGAACATGGTCCGCAGCACCGTCATCGATTCGCCGCGCGCCGCGGAGGGGAACTCGAGGGCGGTCTGGCGTCTCAGCAACGTCACGCCGAGGGCGAACAGCGCCGCGAAGCCCAGGACCGGCAGCAGTTGGCGCGTGGCGGGCGTGGGACCCCACAGCACGATCAGCAGCAGCAGCACCCCAGCCATGACGTAAGAGCCGGCGGCGTGTTCGCGCAGCCATGGCGCGCCGGCCTCGCGGACGGCCGTCGCGGGGCGGGTGCTCCCCGCGAGCCACGCGGCGAACACGAGCGCGAGCCCGTAGAGAACCATCGCGACCGCGATGTCGTACAGGAGTCCCGTCCCGATCGACCACACCGCTTCCCCGGCCGGTTTGTTGGCCTGCACTTTGACGAGGCTGTTGACGATTTCGTGACCCGCGATGCGGCGTGCGAGCAGCAGCACGACGCCGACGCCGAAGAAGCACCATCCGACGGTGCGCAGCTCGCGCCGGCGACGGCCCTCCGCGAACCAGACCGCGAGCGCGTACAGCGCAAGCGCGACCAGCGGCAGCACGATCGCGAGGCCTTTGACCGCTTTGGCGATGTCCTGCGCCGTTTTGAGCTGGTTCGCGCGCATGATCGTGATCGCGCCGGCCCCGGCCGGCAGCGAGATGCCGAGACGTTGTTCGGCGGCCGATTCGGCCGCGGCTTTGCCGCCTGCGCCGAGTTTTTCGCGCGCGGAGCTCAGCTGGCTGGAGAGGCCGAGCTGCGCGGCGAGCTGCGTGAGGAGTTCGTGCAGGTTCAGCACCACCTCACCGCCCGAGGTCGAGACGACTTTGCCGCCGCCGTTGAGAATCGTCAGCAGCTGCTTGTGGGCGTTGCGGTTTGCCTGCTTCCACAGTTCCTGCACCTGCGCCGTCGCCAGCAGTTTCGGCACCGCCTGGCCGGCGAGGCCGCGCAGGCCGGCGGCCAGCGGCCCGGAGACACCCTTGACCGGTCCGGGCAGCTCCGATTCGAGCCGTTCCTGTACGTCGAGCGACGTGTAGAGCTGGTTGACGAGGTAGACGCTGAGCGCATCCTGCACGGCCGGGTTGCCGAGCAGTTTGCTGCTGGTGCTCGTCCAGTGGTCCGTGTTGAGAGCCTGCCGGTTGGCCCAAACGGCGAAGCACGCGAAGAAGGCGATGATCGTCGCCACCGTCACCAACGACGCCGTCAGTATGCGGTGAGAGCGAGCTTTCCCCGCCTGCGCCTCAGCGGCCATGGGCGCAAGCATGCAGTGCAAGGACGACGGCTTCTTCACCCGAATGGAGTGATGTTGGAGCCGGGCACCGGTCTACGCTCGGCTTGGCTCCTACCGTGCTCGGCGGGGGCGTCCCGAACAGGAGGTAGGCACTGATGAGCAGCATTTCCGATCCCTCGGCCGGACGGCCGGCGCGGGACGAGAGCTACGGCTACGAAGACGATAAGGGCTTCGGCTGGGTCGTCTTCGCGGGCGTGATGATCATGATCGTCGGAATCCTGAACTTCATCTACGGGATCGCGGCGATCGACGAATCGAAATTCTATGTCGGCAACACCAACTTCGTCATCACCGACCTCAAGACGTGGGGCTGGATCCTCACGATCATCGGCGGGATCCAGATCCTCGTCGGAGCGGGCATCTGGGCACGCTCGCAGGCGGCGCGGTGGGTGGGTGTGTTCATCGCCTCGCTGAACGCGATCGCGCAGCTCCTTTTCATCGCCGGGAACCCGTGGCTCTCGCTGGCGCTCTTCACCCTCGACATCCTCGTGATCTACGGGCTGATCTGCTACGGCGGCCGCTTGGAAGAACCCTGAGCTGAAGCCGCGACGGGCCTCCGGCCGCGCGCACACACGCTCGCCGCGCCGGGCGGGTTCGGGGGGTAGCCTCGGACCCGCCCGGCACGGGGCGGGCCGGTCTCAGAGCGGCTGGCGGGGCGTGTAGAGGACGACCGTCCGCGCGACGCGATCCTGGAAGCAGCGCCGGCGGTCGTCCCACAGCATGATCAGGATGCCGCCCAGCAGCGCCGCGGCACCCACGCACAGGGCGACGAAACGGAGCAGCGCGCGGCGTGGCTTCAACCGCCCTCTCGCCTGCACGTCGATCACCGTGATCGACATCACGCGGTTGCCGGGCGTCTGACCGGTCGTCGACCAGAAGAACACGAAGTACCCCAGCGACCACAGTGCCCAGATCAGGGCGCCGACGCCCGCGATCACCTTGTTGACGTCCGAGGGCAGGTGCAGAAGGGAGAGGCCGAGGCCCACCGTGACCGCGGTGAAGAGCGCGACGCCCTCGATCACCGCCGCGTCGATCGCGAGCGCGAGCGTGCGCGTCGCGAGCCCGGCGTAGGGGCTCGCGAGGCCGGGGTCGATCACCACCGGCGGCGCCGGCGGGCGCAGCCTGGCCGCAGCCGCGCGCTGCGCCTGTCGCGTGGCTCCGGAGACCTCGGTGTTCACGTCCCCGAGCTTTCCGGCAGCGAGGGACGGGGTCCCTCGTGCCCCGAGGCGCCGCGCCGGGAGAGCCTGCGGGCCACCCGTTCGAGCAGCGCGTCGGCGTTGCGCGAGCGCTCGCGCGCGCGCTCTGCGACCTGGTCGGCAAAGCCGGTTCCCTGATGCGCGATCGCTTCGGTCACCGACGGGCTCCGAGCGATCTCGTCCACGAGCACCCAGACGGCCTGGTTCTCCAGCAGGCGGGAGACCGCCTCCTCGACGAGCGGGCCTTCGAGCGCGCTCACGAGCATCCGCTCGGCCTCCGGCCCGGCAAGCACGCGTTCGGCCACCTGTTCGACGATGCCGTCGTCGAGCAGGCGCTCGGTCACGCGCTGGGCGACGTGCCCTGCCTCCAGCTGCGCCAAGACGCGGTCCACGACCTCGTCCGAGAGCAGCCGCTCCACGGCGAGGTCGACGGCGGCCATCAGCGCCCGGTCGGCCGCCGTGGCGAGCTCGTGCCGGCCGCGGCGCTCGAGCTCGGCGGCCCCTTCCACCGCCGCGAGCGCCGCACGCGCCGGAAGCAGGGCCATGCCCGCTGCGGTCTTGTAGGTCGAGTCGATGACCCCCATCGCGTCGGTCTCCGGGACGGGAGCGGATCGCTCGGCCGCGGGACGCTGCTCACGCTAGGGCGCCGCGCGGACGCACCCATCACCCGATGCGCATGATGACCGGTGCAGCGCCTGCGGCCATCGTCGCCCTCAGTCGCGCCTGCGCCGGCCGAGGTTGCCGACGATCAGGGCGACGACCGTCACCAGGTAGACCTGCCCGAGGATCGCCTCGAAGTTGGCCAGCGTGTGGCCGAGGTTGGATTTCGCCGTGAGGTCGCCGTAGCCGACCGTGGCCAGCGTCGTGAAGCTGAAGTACTGGGTCTGCGAGACCGACGGATCGGAGACCTGCGTGAAGAACTGCTCGCTGCCCAGCCGGTCGAGCGCGATGTAGACGAACGAGAACAGCATGCCGAGCAGCAGGTAGACCGAGAGCACCCCGATCACCGCCTCGAACGTCACAGCGCGTGTCGCGGTCAGCCGCCTCACCACCCCGATCAGGATCGCCAGCGGCGCGAGCGCGACGAGGAAGGCGTTGGCGATGGCCACCGTGGCGTCGTCCACGCCGCCCGTCAGCGCCTGGATCAGCGTCGTCGCCACCAGAGCGATGCCGATCGCGATACCGACGCGGAGCACCCATGTGCGGACATGCGCGACGTACAGCGCGAGCACGGTGGAGGTCGCCAGCATCGCGGTGAGGACGACCCTGACGGCATCGGAGGGCCGCGAGACGATGCCCTCGACGAGGAACACGACGGCGAGCAGCATCAGGAGCCACGCGTAGGGCGCGAGTTCGGGTTCGAGACGCACTTCTTTGAGAACGCGGCGGCTCTGGCCGCGGGCGAATCCGGCCGTGGGGGCGACCTCGGCCGCTTGTCCCTCGCCGCCGCTGTCCACTTGGTCGTCGCTCTGCATCAACACATCTCCGCTCCGCGGCAACTCCACCGTTCGCAGCGGCTGCCGGCATCGCCCGCAGCGGATGATCGGCGATCGACCGGTCATCCCTTCGAGGTGATGCGCCGCCGCGGCTCCCGAGCCATCCTTGATGCCGTGAGCGCCTCCCTCAGAAGCGAGGGCGTGCAAGCCGGCCGAGCGCAGGCCGGCGCGCTCGCGAGCGAAGGGGGCGTGTGATGCGTTTTCGACGCAGGCACCGCGAGCAGGAGGGCGCGATCGCGCCCGCTGCGCAGGAGAGCCCGCCGCCTGTGGCCGAGCCCTCCATCACCGGCACCTACCTGACCGACGGCCGCTCGCTGTTCCGCGTCCAGCACGCGATCACGGAGGCGGAGGGGCTGCATCTGGAGGAACCGCTGTTGGAGCTCGAGGACTGCTCCACGTTGGAGCTGATCCTTTGCTCGGCCGGCGCGCTCGAGCGGCTCGGCCTGCGGCCGGTGAGCCCGTCGGACCGTGGGGAGCTGCCGGCCGCCCGCGAGCGCCTGACACGCGCGCGCTGAGCCGGCTCGCTGGGGAGATGGCACCGGCTCCGCACGTATTGTCCGGACATGGTCACGAGCGAGGTGCGGCGGCGCCCCGAATCCGAACGGACAGTCGGATCATGAGCGACGCTCTGCGAGGGGCTGTTCGCGGCCAGATGGAGCGGGTGCGCTCGGACCTCGCCGCGCTCGTCTCGTTCAAGTCGGTCGCCGACCCGGATCAGTATCCGCCGGAGGAGTGCGAGAAGGCGGCCGCGTGGGTCAGGGACGCCTTCGCCGAGGCCGGCCTCCCGGAGATGGCGCTCTCGCGCACGCCGGATGGGAGCCTCGCCGTGCACGGTCACGCTCCGGCCCCCGACGGCGCGCCGACCGTGCTGCTCTACAGCCACTACGACGTACAGCCGCCTCTCGGCGAGGAGCAGTGGGAGTCGCCGAGCTTCGAGCTGACGGAGCGTGACGGGCGCTGGTTCGGCCGCGGCTCGGCCGACTGCAAGGGAAACATCGTCATGCACCTGGCCGCGCTGCGCGCGCTCAAGGACGTCCACGGGCGCTTCCCGACCGGCGTCAAGGTGATCTGCGAGGGCTCCGAGGAGCAGGGGACGGGCGGCCTCGAGGCCTTCGTCGCCGAGAACGCGGAGCTGCTCGCGGCCGACGCGATCCTGGTTTGCGACACGGGCAACTTCGCGGTCGGGGTCCCCACGCTGACGACGACGTTGCGCGGGGTGACGAACGTGGACATCAAAGTCACCGCCCTCGCGAGCGCGATGCACTCGGGCATGTTCGGCGGGCCCGCGCCGGACCCGGTGGCGGGTCTGCTCGCGATGCTCGCGTCGATGCTCGACGCGCGGGGCGACGCGACGATCGACGGCATCGACGCGACCGGGACATGGCAAGGCGTCGACTACCCGGCCGAGCGGTTCCGCGGCGACGCGCAGGTGCTGGACGGGGTCGAGCTCATCGGCAGCGGCTCGGTCGCGGACATGCTCTGGGCGCGTCCCGCGGTCACCGTCGTGGGGATCGACGTGCCGCCGGTGGTCGGCTCGACGGCCGCGGTCCAGCCGAGCGCCGCCGCACGGGTGAGTCTTCGGGTGCCGCCGGGCGAGAGCGCTCAGGGCGCGCAGGACGCGCTGGTCGCCCACCTGCAGAGGCGTGTCCCATGGGGGCTGCAAGCCGAGATCGAGCGCGTCGCGGTCGGCGAGCCGTTTGTCGGCTCGCTGGACGGGCCGGCGTTCGCCGCCCTGAAGGCAGCGATGGAGGAGGCGTACGGACGGCCGATGGCGACCCAGGGGCAGGGCGGATCGATCCCGTTGTGCAACGTGTTGGCGGAGACCTATCCGGCGGCCGAGATCTTCCTCATGGGTGTCGAGGAGCCGAGATGCCTGATCCACGCCCCCAACGAGAGCGTCGACCCCTCGGAGATCGAGCACATCGCCCTCGCGGAGGCGCTGTTCCTGGAGCGCTTCGCGTGAAGCAGATCAAGCTCATCCTCCTCTGCCTGCTCGCCCTGGTGCTCGGCGCCTGCGGGTCAAGCACCGCAAGCGACGTCGCGAGCTCCGCGAGCCAGGTGGCCAACAGCGTGAAAGCCAAGGCCGCGAGCGCCGGGGAGGAAACCAAGGCGTCGAGCACCGAGGCGAAGACGGACACGACCGCCGCGAAGACCGCAAGCGACACGGCGACGAGCGCCACGACGGACGCCAAAGAAGCAACGACGCCGGAATCGAAAACAGTCACCAAAACCGTCACCTCGCCGACCGTGACCAAAACGGTCACGGCGCCCGTGCAGACGAACACCGTCATCAAAACCGAGACCAGGACCGAGACGACGACCGCGCCGCCGACGACCACCGAAACGAACGGCAACGCCGCCGCAGCAGCAGCCGCGGCGGCGGCAACGAAAGGCAAGGAATCCGAAGACGACGGCGAAGGCCTGCCGGGTTGGGCCTGGGGGCTGATCGGCGCTGCGATCGCCGGGCTCGTCGCGTGGGCGATCGTCGCCCACCGTGCCCGCAACAGACCGCCGGGCGAAGGGCCCCCGGCGGGGCCCCCGCCACCGGCGGCGGGTTGACC
>Ga0134126_10005721_pt1 | contig 15551 bp, 11 predicted proteins | sample KB31752_FD_96881 | JGI IMG/M metagenome (GOLD analysis project Ga0134126, IMG submission 96881) | Terrestrial soil microbial communities with excess Nitrogen fertilizer from Kellogg Biological Station, Michigan, USA - KB3-175-2 | ecosystem: Environmental > Terrestrial > Soil > Unclassified ...
AGCGCACCGCGATCGATTTCGACAATGCGTGTCGCCAGCGCGCGTAGAAAGGTGCGGTCGTGCGTGATGAAGACGATGCTGCCGGCAAACTGCTTGAGAAAGCCTTCCAGCCAACTGATGGCCTCGATATCCAGATGGTTGGTGGGTTCGTCCAGCAGCAGGATGTCGGGTTTGCGGACCAGCGCTTGCGCCAGCAACGCGCGTCGCTTCATGCCACCGGAAAGCGCGGAAAAATCCATCTCGCCGGGCAATCCCAACAGGGTCAGTACTTCTTCAACACGGCGATTCAGATCCCAGCCGTGCTGCGCTTCGATTTTCGCCTGGGCGTCGCCCAGCGCGTCGAGGTCGCCGATGGCCAGCAGGTGGTGATAGTGCGCCAGCAAGCGACCGAGGTCGCCCAAGCCTTCCGCCACCACATCGAACACGCTGCCAGCGGTTTCTTGCGGCACCTCTTGCGGCAAGCGTGCGATGACAATCCCGTTTTGCACACGCACCTCGCCGTCGTCGGCGCGCAGCTCGCCGCTGATCAGCTTCAGGAGGGTGGATTTGCCTTCGCCATTGCGCCCGACAATACATACCCGTTCGTTCGCTTCGATGGACAAATCGACCCGTTCGAGCAGGAGCGGGCCGCCGATACTGAAGTCGACGCGTTGCAATTGGACAAGGGACATCTGCTCATTGTAATGGCTGGTGCGCTTCAAACTTCCTGGCTGGCGGCGGCAAGCAGTGGCCATGACGTCAACAACCAACCATCCATTCAAGGTCGCTGCCCGGCCGGATACCAGCGGCCAAGCGGAACGACCCTGTTTTGACGGGCAGCCCGTTGCGAACCAGCTGGGAAAACCTGTCCCCACCGGCCCGGAGCGTAAGCAGAACGAAGGCGCTCAGGATATCTCGCCGGTTTGCATGGAATGATGCAGTGGCATAACGTAAATACTCGCTCCACGAACACGGAAGTGACAGGAGTTGATCTTGAAGCGCGCCATCAGAAGCATGGTCCCGGAGTCTGCGCTCCATGTCGCCAGGCGCGCCTATCGCGGAGTGTTCAAGGCCGACCACTCCGCGCAAGCCCGGTTTGCGCATACGGCGGCGTTGCAGTGCACCGTCTCCTACAACAAGTACGGCGGCTATTGCGTGCCCTGGTCTTCCAGGCACCGGCCCGCGGCACAGCGGGTGCTCGCGCAGGAGGTGTACGAACCGCAGACCATCGAGTTCATGTGCGCGCATTGCGCCGACGGCGACATCATCCACGCAGGCACCTTCTTCGGCGATTTCCTGCCTGCGTTGTCCAGGGCCGTCGCAAGGGGTTCGCGGATTCTGGCCTTCGAGCCGAACATGGAAAATTATCGCTGCGCTCGCATCACCGTCGAGATCAATGCATGCGCGAACATCATGCTCGGCAACGCCGCGCTCGGCGCTGGCGCGGAAGAGCTGCAGTTGCGTACCGTGGATTCGGAAGGCACACCCCTCGGCGGCGCCAGCCACATCATCGACGGCGGTTTGACCGACATGGATCACACCCAGCCGGTCCGGGTCGTGACCATTGACAGCACGGTCGAGCCCGGCAGGCCGGTGTCGATCATCCAACTGGACGTCGAGGGTTACGAGAAGGAAGCCCTGTCAGGCGCGCTGGAGACGATCCGGCGATGCCACCCGATCCTCATTCTTGAAGTCTGGACGCACAGCCGATTGCTGGACAGCAGTTGGTTCCGCGAGAACATCCTCTCGCTCGGCTACCGCCACACGCTAAGGCTGCACGGCAACATGGTTTTCGAATTTGCAGGCCGGGTTGACGCCGCCGCGTAACCCGCCGGCCGCGTGCGGTTGCGTCTGTGCGGCGATCCAGCCTGTCTGTATCGGGTCGCGCTCGCAAGCACCCGTCACGCGGGCATTTTGCATACACCGGAGCCATGACTTCCGGCAGCCCTTTCGCTATCCTTTGATATGTTATATCGTTGCGGGCTTCCCAGGTCGCCGACGATTCCGGCTCGCATGAACAGATTTCGGGCCATGAAATTCGCCGAGCGCCCTCGTCCGCTGCTGCTGATCGCGATGGGGTGCGTGCTGCCGCTTGCCGGCTGTGCGGTGGGCCCGAATTTCAAGAAGCCGGCGGCGCCGGACGTCTCCGGTTACACCGCGCAGCCATTGCAGGCGACAAGCGCCACCGCCCAGGTCGCCGGTGGCGAGTCGCAGCGTTTCGATGTCGGCGCAGATCTTTCCGGAGACTGGTGGACGCTGTTTCATTCCAGGCGGCTCAACGCGCTGATCGGTGAGGCGCTCGCCAACAATCATGACCTGAAGGCAGCGCAGGCCGCATTGACCGTCGCGCACGAGAACAAACTGGCGCAACGTGGCGCGTATTACCCGTCCATTGATGCGGGTCTTTCGGCCAGCCGTCAGCACGATCCGGGCGCGGCGCTGGCGCCGGTGCCGAGCAACAACGCGTTCCTGTACAACCTGTTCACACCTCAGCTCAGCATTTCCTACGCGCCCGATGTGTTCGGTTTGAACCGCCGCACGGTGGAATCGTTGCGGGCGCAGGAGCAAGCGACGCGCTTCCAGATGCTGGCCACCTGGACCACGCTGACCTCGAACGTGGTGGTTACCGCGATCCAGATGGCTTCCACGCAGGCGCAGATCGATGCGACGCGGCAATTGATCGCGGCCGACGCCAAGATGCTGCAACTGCTGCAATACCAGTCCGACAAGGGCTACGCCAGCGGGCTCGATCTCGCCGCGCAGCAATCGCAACTCGCACAGGCGAACGCCACGCTGCCGCCGTTGATCAAGCAGGCGGCGCAACTGCATGACCAGCTCGCGGTGCTCACCGGCCAATTCCCGAGCGAGATGCCGGCTGAACGTTTTGATCTTGCAAGCCTCAAGTTGCCCCAGGATTTGCCGGTCAGCCTGCCCTCGAAACTGGTCGCCCAGCGCCCCGATGTACGTCAGGCACAGGCCAACCTGCATGCGGCGAGCGCGCAGATCGGCATCGCCGTTGCCGAACGTTTGCCCAACATCACGCTGAGCGCGAACGTGGGCAGTACGGCGCTCGCCATCGGGCAATTGTTCAAGGAAGGGACCGGCTTCTGGAGTCTGGCCGCGGACGTGGCCGCGCCGATTTTCGAGGGCGGCAAGTTGCTGCACCAGGAACGCGCGGCAAAGGCGGCTTACACGCAAGCCGCCGAGCAATACCGCAGCACGGTGCTGGGCGCATTCCAGAACGTGGCCGACACACTAAGCGCACTGCAACAGGATGCCGACGGTTTGCAGGCAGCGGCAGCCGCGGAACGCGCCGCGAAAACCACGCTCGATCTCGCGCAGCAGCAGGTGCGCGACGGATACACCAGCGATCTTGCGCTGCTGACCGCCGAGCAGGCTTATCAACAGGCGCGCATCAGCCTGGTGCAGGCACAAGCCAATCGCTACGCCGACAGCGCGGCACTGTTCCAGGCGCTGGGCGGCGGCTGGTGGCATCGCGGGGATTTGGATGGGGATAAAGATGAGCAGTGAACGGCGACTCCGGAACTCGGCATTCCCGCGCAGGCGGGAATCCGCGGCTTCACGGGCAATGTCAGGATCACCCGGTTCCGGCTTTCGCCGCGATGACGGGCATTCCATTTTAGGCGTCCGCAAGGCGCGCGTGTTTCCACTCTTTTGCGCGCTTGTGCTCGCAGGCCTGGCGCTTGCCGGCTGTTCGTCTGCAACTCCGTACAACGCCGCCGATGCCTCGACAGCGGCCAGCAACGTCACACTCACCAACGGTCAGCGACAGCACATTGCGCTGTACACCGTGGAACCGTCGACGTATCACAAGCGCATCGAGACCACCGGGGTGGTGGATTTCGATCAGGATCGCGCGACCGCCGTGCTGGCGCCCTTCTCCGGCCCGGTGACGCAATTGCTGGTCGCGCCGGGCGACAAGGTCAAGCAGGGTCAGGCACTTGCGACCGTGGCCTCGCCCGATTTCGCGGCGGCGGTCAGCGCCTACCGCAAGGCCATCGCCACCGCGAACACCACGCGCCGCGTTGCCGACCTGGACAAGGATCTGCTGGCGCATCACGCCGTCGCGCAACGCGAGGCCGAGCAGGCGCAGACCGACGCTGCGAATGCGCAAGCCGATCGCGATGCGGCGTTGCAGGCGCTGGTCGCGCTGGATATCGATCCGCAAATCATCAAGGCCGTGCAGGCCGGCCGGCCGGTGGCGCGCGTGGTCGGCACCATCCGCGCGCCGATCGCGGGCACCGTGGTCGAGAAGAACATCACGCCCGGCCAATTGCTGCAGGCCGGCAGCACGCCGTGTTTCACCATCGCCGATTTGTCGCGCGTGTGGGTGATGGCGCAGTTGTTCGGTGATGAAGTTGCATCTGTGCATGATGGGGACGTCGCCCAGATCAGCATCGATGATGGCGCGAAAAATTTGACGGGTACGGTAACCAACGTCGCCGCCGAAGTGGACCCCGACACCCGCGCGGTGATGGCGCGGGTGAGCATATCCAACCCGGCCGGCATGCTGAAAAAGCAGATGTACGTGCGCGTCACGATCGAATCGCGCCAGGCCACGCAAGGGTTGCTGGCGCCGGTCGCGGCGGTGCTGCGCGATGACGACAACCTGCCCTTCGTGTACGTCGAGCAACGCGATGGCAGCTTTGCACGGGATCACGTGACGCTTGGCGATCGCAGCGGCGATCGCTACCGGATTCCCTCCGGCCTGCAAGCGGGCGAGCGCATCGTCAGCGATGGCGCGCTGTTCCTGCGGTTCATGCAAAGTCAATGAGCACGCCGGCGCAGGAAACCTCGGCGCGCAACGCGTCGCTGATCAACCGCATCGTCGCGTTCGCGCTGGCGCAGCGGATGCTGATCATCCTGCTGGCGGTCGCGCTGATCGGCGCAGGCTGGTGGTCGCTGAAGCGGCTGCCGATGGATGCCTATCCCGATCTCTCGCCGCCGATGGTGGATATCGTCACGCAGTGGCCGGGGCATTCCGCCGAGGAAGTCGAGCGGCTGATCAGCGTGCCGGTCGAGCGCGCAATGAGCGACGTGCCGAACCTGGTGATGAAGCGCTCGGTGTCGCTGTACGGTTTGTCGGATGTCACGCTCACTTTCGGCGATGGCACGGATCATTATTTCGCGCGCCAGCGGGTGTTCAACCGGATCGGCGATATTGGCTTGCCAAGCGGCGTGACGCCTTCCATCTCGCCGCTGTCCTCGCCGTCGGGGCTGATTTACCGCTACGTCTTGCAAAGTTCGGATCGCTCGCCGACCGAACTCAAGACCTGGGAAGACTGGGTGATCGCGCCGCAGTATCGCGCGGTGGCCGGGGTCGCGGATGACTCCGCGTTCGGCGGCGGCGACATGCAGTACCAGGTGTTGCTCGATCCGGCGAAGATCGCCGCGGTCGGCCTGTCGGTGCCGCAGGTGGAAGCATCGCTTGCAGCCAACAACGGCAACGCCGGCGGCGGCTTCTATTCCCAGGGCGGCCAGTTCTACTACGTACGCGGTCTGGGGCGGCTACAAACACTCGAAGACATCGGCAACGTGGTACTGGCCGTGCACAACGGTACGCCGGTACTGGTGAAAGATGTAGGCAAGATCACGCTCGGCATCGCGCCACGGCTCGGCGAATTCGGTTACATGGACAACCACATCGACAGGGACGACGCGGTGGAAGGCGTGATCCTGATGCGTACCGGCGAAAAGACCCAGCGGGTGCTGCAGCGGATCGAGGCCAAGACGCAGGAACTCAACCGCGATGTGCTGCCGCGCGACATCAGGATCCATCCGTTCTACGACCTCAGCCACTTGATCGAGCAGACCACGCAGGTGGTCGAACGCAACCTGCTGCTTGGCGTGCTGCTGGTGATCGCGGTGCTGGTGTTCTTTCTCTACGACCTGCGCGCGGGCTTGATTGTTGCGATTACGATTCCGCTCGCGTTGCTGTTTGCTTTTTTATGTCTGGACTTGCAGAACGCCTCGGCCAACCTGCTTTCGATCGGCGCGGTGGATTTCGGAATATTGGTGGACGGCGCGATCTTCATGGTGGAGAACATCTATCGCCAGATCGCGTTGCGTCATGACGCCGAGATGCCGCTGCACATCCGCGATATCGTGATTGATGCGGCGTCCGAGGTGGATCGCCCGCTGGTGTACGCGGTGGCGGTGATCGTGGCCAGCTTCCTGCCGATCTACGTGCTGACCGGGCCTTCCGGCACGCTGTTCAAGCCGATGGCCGACACAATGATCTTTGCGTTGATCGGCTCGCTGCTGGTAACGCTCACGCTGCTGCCGGTGCTGTGCGCGCTGCTGATGCGGCGCGGCGTGCGCGAGCGGCGCAACGCGATCTTCGAGAAGATCAAATCCGGTTACACGCGCTGGCTGGATGCAAGCCTTGCACGGCCGTGGCGCACGTCCATCATCCCGACGATCCTGCTTGGCTTGTCGCTGCTGCTGATCCCCAGCATCGGCGCGGAGTTCATGCCGCATCTCGATGAAGGGGCGCTGTGGGTGCGCGCGACGATGCCGTACACGATCTCCTTTGATGAAGCGGCCAAGATCACGCCGCAGATCCGGAAAGTCCTGCGCTCGTTTCCGGTCGTCACCACCGTCACCACCGAACTCGGGCGCCCCGACGACGGCACCGATGCCACCGGCTTCTTCAATGCCGAATTCTTCGTCGGCCTGAAACCATACGCGCAATGGAAAGGCCAGTACCGCGACAAGGCCGCGCTGATCGCGGCGATGGACGAGAAACTGCAAGCCTTTCCCGGCATCCAGTTCAATTACACGCAGCCCGCCGAAGACGCGGTGGACGAAGCCGAAACCGGCTTGAAGAGCGCGCTGGCGGTGAAGGTATTCGGCTCCGACCTGCAAACCCTGCAGGACAAGGGCAAGGCGATCAAGCAGGTGCTGGCGCGCGTGCGCGGCATCAGCGACGTCACGCTGGTGCACGAACTCGGCCAGCCAAGCCTCACGCTCAAGATCAATCGCGCAAAGATCGCGCGATACGGCTTGAATGTTTCCGATGTCAACGCGCTGATCGAGACCGCGATCGGCGGCGACGTGGCCACGCAGGTGGTGCAAGGCGAGCGCGAGTTCGACCTGGTGGTGCGACTGGCGCAACGCTACCGCGACAATCCCCAGGAAATCGGCAACATCCCAGTAGCCACTCCCGACGGCCAGCAGATCCCCTTGAAGGAACTGGCGGACATCGAGGAAACCAATGGCGCATCCTTCATCTATCGCGAGAACGATTCGCGCTACATCGGCGTGCAGTTTTCGGTGACGGGGCGCGATCTTGCCGGTGCAGTGCAGGATGCCATGCAACAAGTGACAAAGACGGTGAAGCTGCCGCAGGGCTATCGCCTGGATTGGGGTGGCGAGTACAAGGAATACACCGCCTCGCGCGCGCAGATGAATGTGATCCTGCCGCTGACCCTGGCGCTGATCTTCGGCCTGCTGTTCGTGCTCTACGGCAATTTCAAATTCCCGTTCATCACCGTATTGGGCGTGGTGCTGTCGGCACCCTTCGGCGGCATCATCACGTTGTGGCTTACCGGAACGCCCTTTTCCGTCTCGTCCGGAATTGGATTCATCGTGCTGTTCGGCGTCTCGGTGCTGACCGGCGTGGTGTATGTCTCCTACGTCAACGAATTGCGCCGCGACGGCATGGATACCGCGGCGGCGATACGCGAAGGCGCGATCCTTCGCCTGCGCCCGATCATGATGACCGCGCTGGTGGCGGCGTTGGGATTGTTGCCCGCGGCAATCGCCACCGGCGTCGGCACCGATTCGCAGCGCCCGTTCGCGCTGGTGATCGTTTGCGGCATGCTCTCCCGGCTGATAATCGGCATCGTTCTGATGCCAGCGCTGTATGCGCTGGTCGCACGGCCGGACGATCGCCTGCAGGTGTAGGACGGGTCTTGAGCCGCCATTCGTGACGGCGGGTCAAGACCCGCCCTAGCGAAAGCCATCAAGCCGCTTCGCTTTCGAACCGTTCCAGCGTGCCGATTGAATGACCCTGCTCGGCCAGATATTCCAGCCAGCGGTTGAGAAAGGAGTTCATGCGCAGGCGGTGTTGCAGCACGTTGCGCGCCGGCGCGAACGGCCCCAGCACTTGCCATAAATCACGGCCGGGTTGGCAATGCAGAGCCTCGGTCGTGTGCGCATCCAGATACATGCGCAACTGCGCCGACGGCGCGGGCCGGCCCGTGGCCGTATCCAGCACCGCATAGCTCAACCCTATCTCGACCGTGTAGGGATGGCGCTCCTGAATGGACAATTGCAGATCAAGGCCATCGTCCACGCTGGAAACATATTCGCCGACCTGCAGACGCTGCGGCGCAAACAGACGCGTTAGCCGCTGATGGTTCTCCGCGTACAAACCCATCAGCCACGCGAAGCGACCCGGCAACAGGGCCTCGGCGCGGGATGCGCGGCGGGAAAATTGAGTGCGTACAAACATCGCGGACATGGGCCGATCTTAGCGCAGCTTTTCCGCAGCGCACGTCTTGTATTTTCCGAAAAAAAAGTTCACGGTATGGGTCTTCCGCACGAGATGTTTTCGCGCGGTTTTTTGTGCGCGAAGTCTCAGCTGTCTCCCGGCGCAGGCCATGGACGGCCGTGTTGAGCGAGCTTCCGGCGCGGTCGCATGAGGCCGAGCATCGCAGGCGGGCGCGCGGGAAAGGCGCGACTGTTTGAGCACAAGGAGGTGCGAGTTCGCGCCGGCGCGCGCCCGGCGAGAAGCGCAGGGCAGTCGGGCCAACCGGATGTTGGCTCGACCGTCATGCCCGCGCGAAGCGGTTTTGGTGACTTTTGCCGCATCAAAAGTCACCCGCTCGCTTGCGAGCGGAACCGCTCTTCAGAACATGTGCCGCTCGATCCCCAGATGCGCAAGTATCTTGCTCGCGATCTCCTCGATCGAGGTCGAAGTGGTGTTGAGCGATGGCAGATGCTCCCGGCGAAACAACTGATCGGCCAGCGCCAGTTCGCGCTTGCATTGATCGAGCTTGGCATATTTGCTGCCGGGCCTCCGCGCCTCGCGCACCTGCGCCAGACGCTGCGGCTCGATCATCAACCCGAACAGGCGATTGCGGCATGGACGCAACCGCGCCGGCAAAGATTCGCGTTCCAGGTCTTCTTCCGTCAGCGGATAATTCGCGGCCTTGATGCCGTAATGCAGCGCCATGTACAGGCAGGTCGGCGTCTTGCCCACGCGCGAAACACCCACCAGCACGACCTCGGCTTCAGAATAATCCACGTCGATGCCGTCGTCATGCGCGAGCGCATAATTGGTCGCGTTGATGCGCGCCTCGTATTGGGCAAAATCCACCATGCCGTGCGCGCGGTTGAGCGCGCCGGAGCGGCGCGTGCCCAGTTCCAGTTCCAGCGTGCCGATGAATGGCGCCATCACGTCGATCATCAGCGCCCCGCTTTGCGCGATGATCTCGCACAAGGCCGGATCCACCAGCGTGTTGACCACGATCGGGCGTTCGCCGTTTTGCGCGTACGCGGTCTTGATGCGCAGCGCCGCGGCTTCGGCTTTCTCGCGATCATCCACGAACGCGATGCGGTGGCCGTCGAATTTCACACCCTCGAACTGCGCCAGGATCGAGTTGCCGATGGTTTCCGCAGTGATGCCGGTGGAATCGGAGACGAAGAAAACCGTCTTGCGTTCGCTCATGCACGTGCATCCAAAAGTGAACGATCAGTGTAGCCGAGCCGGGTACGTGCTTGTCTCATGCACGCCCGCGCCGCGACAATAAGCAACTTTGCTGGCAAGGAGACAAGCCGTGACCGAACTCGTCCTGTGGCTCGACAAGCTGGGGATGCATGACCTGGCCCAGGTCGGCGGCAAGAACGCGTCGCTGGGCGAGATGATCGGCAACCTGGCGGAGCTCGGCGTATCGGTGCCGGGCGGCTTCGCCACCACCGCGGATGCCTATCGCCAGCACCTGCACGACACCGGCCTCGACAAGCGCATCCTCGCGCGCATGAAGGATCTCGACGTCGAGAACGTGGATGCGCTGGCCGCGGCCGGCAAGGAAATCCGCGGCTGGATCGCGGACGAGGCATTGCCAAAAAATCTGGAAGACGCTATTCGCGAAGCCTACAGGCAACTCTGCGCCAAGGCGGCTTCCGACGACATTGCCGTGGCCGTGCGTTCCTCCGCCACCGCCGAAGACCTGCCGGATGCCAGTTTCGCCGGTCAGCAGGAAACCTTTCTCAATGTGTGCGGCATCCAGGATGTGCTGCACAAGGTCAAGGAAGTTTTCGCCTCGCTCTATAACGATCGCGCGATCGCCTACCGCGTCCATCACGGGTTCGCGCACGAGGACGTGTTCCTTTCCGCCGGTGTGCAATTGATGGTGCGCTCGGATATCGGCGCGTCGGGCGTGCTGTTCACGCTAGACACCGAGTCCGGTTTCCGCGACGTGGTGTTCATCACCGGCAGTTACGGGCTCGGTGAAATGGTGGTGCAAGGCGCGGTGAACCCGGACGAGTTCTACGTCTACAAGCCGACGCTGCGTGCGGGCAAGCCCGCGATCCTGCGTCGCGCGCTGGGTTCCAAGCAGCAGCGCATGGTGTATTCGACTGAACCCGGCGAACGCGTGCGCATCGAGGAGACCCCGGCGCAGTTGCGCAACAAGTTCTGCATCAGCGACGAGGACGTCGCCGAACTCGCGAAACAGGCGCTGACGATCGAACAACACTATCAACGCCCGATGGATATCGAATGGGCCAAGGACGGCGCGACCGGCAAGCTGTACATCGTGCAGGCGCGCCCGGAAACGGTGAAGTCGCGCGCGCACGCGACCAAGCTGGAACGCTACGCGCTCAACGAACGCGGCACCGTGTTGTGCGAGGGCCGCGCGATCGGCCAGAAAATCGGCGCCGGACGCGCGCGGGTGATCCGCTCGATTTCGCAAATGAACACGTTCAAGGAAGGCGACGTGCTGGTCGCCGACATGACCGATCCCGATTGGGAGCCGATCATGAAACGCGCCGCGGCAATCGTCACCAATCGCGGCGGCCGCACCTGCCATGCGGCGATCATCGCGCGCGAGCTGGGCGTGCCGGCGGTGGTCGGCACCGGCTGCGCGCTCACCGACATTCCCGACGGACACGAGGTAACCGTTTCCTGCGCCGAAGGCGACACCGGATTCATCTACGAAGGCAAGCTTTCCTTCGACAAGACCACCGCGGATCTCGGCGACATGCCGCCGGCACCGCTGAAGATCATGATGAACGTCGCCAACCCGGAGCGTGCGTTCGATTTCGGCCAATTGCCCAATGCAGGCATCGGTCTGGCGCGGCTGGAAATGATCATCGCCAGCCACATCGGCGTGCATCCGCGCGCACTGCTGGAATACGACCAGCAGGATGCGCAGATGAAGCAGAAGATCGACGAGCGCATCGCCGGTTACGCCGACCCGGTATCGTTCTATGTGGATCGACTGGCCGAGGGCATCGCGACGATCGCCGCATCGGTCAATCCCAAGCCGGTGATCGTGCGCCTGTCGGATTTCAAATCCAACGAATACGCCAACCTGCTCGGCGGCAATCAATACGAGCCACACGAAGAAAACCCGATGCTGGGTTTCCGCGGCGCCTCGCGCTACGTGGATCCCAGCTTCGCCGCCGCGTTCGGCCTGGAATGCAAGGCGGTGAAGAAAGTGCGCGAAGTGATGGGCCTGGACAACGTCTGGGTGATGATCCCGTTCGTGCGCACGCTGGAAGAAGGCCGCAAAGTGGTCGAGGTGCTGCGCGCCAACGGGCTGGTGCAAGGCGCGAGCCTGGATGGCGAACAGCCGCTGAAGATCATCATGATGTGCGAGCTGCCGTCGAACGCGTTGCTCGCGGATGAATTCCTGGACATCTTCGATGGCTTCTCGATCGGCTCCAACGATCTCACGCAATTGACACTGGGCCTGGATCGCGACAGCGGCGTCATCGCGCATCTGTTCGATGAGCGCGATCCGGCGGTGAAGAAATTGCTCTCGATGGCGATCAAGACCGCCAAGGCGAAGGGCAAGTACGTCGGCATCTGCGGCCAGGGCCCGAGCGATCATCCCGACCTTGCGGAGTGGCTGATGGAGCAAGGCATCGAATCCATGTCGCTCAATCCGGACACGGTGGTGGATACCTGGTTGCGACTGGCGAAGAAGAAGAAGGCGGCGTGAGCGATGCGCACACCCGGGCACGCGCGGTTCGCGTGCTCGGTGCGGTCGCGCTGCTGGGCGTCGCGGCGTTCGCCGGGGCCTGCACGGCCGCGCAAATCCTGCGCCCGGATTACAACTGGCTCGCGGTGCCGCTCAGCTTCTATGTGATCGGCCCCTACGGAAGCATGGTGGAAGTGGGTTATTTCGCGCTCGCGCCGGGACTGGCGGCATTGGGTATCGCGTGGTACCTCGCGCTCGACCTGGAGGTGCGAAGCATTCCGCCGGTGGTGCTGTTCATCCTGTCCGCGGCCGCCCTGGGCGTCACCGCCACGGAGATCACCGACGTACCGGGCGGCCCGCACACCCTCCACGGCCACATACACGTGCTCGCGGCCGTGATCACATTCCTGAGCGTGACCGTTGCGATGCTGCTGCAATCGTGGTGCCTGCGCGGCCACCGGCGATGGTGCAAGGACTTCCCGTTCGCCTTTGTGCTCGCGGTCATCGCATTCGTCGCGCTATGGGCCGATGCGCTGATCAAGGTGATCCCGCGCGGACTGGGCGAAAAGGTCGTGATCGCCCTGATCCTGCTCTGGCTGTGGCGCTCGGCATGGCGGCTCATGACCCGTTCGGCGTTGTCGGACGGGCTGGTGAAATGAGCCCGTGGCAGCCGGGAGAACTTTCCTGGCCGCCGGTGGTCTTTGCTGGAAATCCGGGGTCCGTCCACGCATATGCTCAAACAACTGCTTTCCCGCAACAAGGGCTTCATCGCCTTCCTGTTCTGCATGATCGTGTTCCGCAGTGCGGTCGCGGACTGGAACACCGTTCCGACCGGCTCGATGCAGCCGACCATCCGCATCGGCGACCGCATCCTGGTGGACAAGCTCGCCTACGACGTGCGGCTGCCGTTCACCGATGTCTCGCTGCTGCACCTGGGCGATCCGAAACGCGGCGACATCGTGCTGATCGATTCCCATGCCGCCGACGAAGTGCTGGTGAAGCGCGTGATCGGATTGCCCGGCGACACGGTCGCGCTACGCGACAACGTGCTCTCCATCAATGATCGCGAAGCCCGGTATGTGCCGCTCGCATCCGTCACTGGCATCCGCGATGACGCGCAGGATCCGGCGCGCTATGACATCGAGCAGTACGGTTCCATGCGCCACGCGATCCGTCTCTCGCTGTGGCGGCCGAGCGACAAGCGCGACTTCGGCCCGATCAAGATCCCCGCGAACGAGTACCTGATGCTGGGCGACAACCGCGACAACAGCGAGGATTCGCGTTACCTCGGCTCCTTCCCGCGCCGCGAGATCATCGGCCGCACCGATCGCGTGGCGATGTCGTTCGACCCCGGCCACGATTACCTGCCGCGGATGGATCGTTTCGGAAAGGCGCTACGATAGCGGCGTGAGTACCGCCTCGCTGCTCTGGGGATTGCTGTTCGGCTCCATCGGGGTCGGATTTTTCATCTACGGCAAGCGCCAGCGCATGATCGTGCCGCTCGTGTGCGGGCTCGCATTGATGCTGTACCCGTACTTTGTCGCGGGCACCTTGTTGATACTCGTCATCGGCCTCGCCTTGATGGCGGTGCCGTACTTCCTGCGCTTCTGATGCGCGGCGAAATACACCGCGTTCTTCGCGCGCTGCTGACAAACAACCACCGCGCGCACCCTGCCTCGTCCAACTTGAATGCGCGTGTTACGCGCGCTTCATCCCGCGCGCACGCACGAAGTGCTTCCATGGCGGCTCGACGCGGCCCGGCAGAACGGGCGCGCTCACGTTCGCCATCGCAGGAGCATTCCATGGACATCCAGAGCATCATGACACCCAACCCCAAGGCCTGCCCGCGCACTGCGTCGCTTTCGCAAATCGCGCAACTGATGCGCGACGAGGATATCGGCGAAGTGCCGATCGTGGAATCCGATGGGCAGCGCCGGCTGGTCGGCGTTGTCACCGATCGCGACATCGTGGTGCGCGCGATCGCCGCCGGCGAGAACCCCGAACAGCTGACGGCGGACGATTGCATGACGTCGCCACCCGTGTCGCTTGGCGAAGATGCATCGCTTGAGGAGTGCGCGCGCATGATGGCGTCGCACCGCATTCGCCGCATGCCGATCGTGGACGACAGCGGCAATTTGTGCGGCATCGTTGCGCAAGCCGACTTGCAGGCCACCGACGCGCGTTCGCTGAAGGAAGAAGTCGCCAACCGGGTGTCGACGCCGCACTGACTCGGAATTCGGAATTCGGGGCTCCGTGGTTTCAGCCAACCAAGCCCGCACGAGCCCGCTTGCGGGCGATTACTGCGCGTCCCCACCAGGGTTCCGTAGAAGACTGCTTGCAGGCAGGCGACCATCGCCCTTGTAGGAGCGCGCCTGCGCGCGACGCGAACTTTTTCAGGGACCTGCCAGCAGGCGGGCGGAGCATCCCGGTCGCGAGCGAGCTCGCTCCTGCAACAGCCTTCCTTCCCCGCCATTCGCGCATTACATTGGCGCGATGGCGGACTTCCCTTCCCTCGACGACATCCGCGCGGCGCGTGAGCGCTTAAGCGATCGCGTGCGCGAAACGCCGGTGTGGAACTGGCGCGGCGACGCCATCGCGCGCGCCGCTGGTGCTGACACCCAGGTCTTCCTGAAGCTGGAGCTGTTCCAGTACACCGGCACCTTCAAGGCGCGCGGCGCGCTGCTCAACGCAATGGCGCTCTCAGTCGAGCAGAAGCAGCGCGGCGTCACCGCGGTCAGCGCCGGCAATCACGCGATCGCTGTCGCCTTCGCCGCACGCAGCGTCGGCGCCACCGCGAAAGTGGTGATGCCCAAAACCGCCAATCCGGCGCGCGTGGCGCTGTGCCGCGCCTACGGCGGCGAAATCGTGCTGGTGGACGACGTGCACCACGCCTTCGACACCGTCAAGCGCATCGAATCGGAAGAAGGCCGCACCTTCATCCATCCGTTCGAAGGCGAACTCACCGCGCTCGGCACCGCCACGGTCGGTTACGAACTGTGCCGCCAAGTCGAAAATCTCGACGCGGTGATCGTGCCGATCGGCGGCGGCGGCCTGATCGCCGGCATCAGTTGCGCCGTGAAACAGATGCAACCCACGTGCAAGGTGTACGGCGTGGAACCGGAAGGCGCCGACAGCATGCGCCGCAGCTTCGCCGCCGGCTCGCCACAATCCATCGAGAGGGTCAACACGATTGCAGACAGCCTCGGCGCGCCCTACGCCGCGCCCTACAGTTTCGGCCTCGCCCGCCGCTTCGTGGACGAACTGGTCCTGATCAACGACGAGGCGATGCAGCGCGCGATGGGCCTGCTGTTCGCCGACATGAAACTTAGCGTTGAACCGGCCGGCGCCTCCGCCACCGCCGCCCTGTGCGGCCCGCTGCGCGAGAAACTCCAGGGA
>Ga0134126_10005723_pt1 | contig 15550 bp, 14 predicted proteins | sample KB31752_FD_96881 | JGI IMG/M metagenome (GOLD analysis project Ga0134126, IMG submission 96881) | Terrestrial soil microbial communities with excess Nitrogen fertilizer from Kellogg Biological Station, Michigan, USA - KB3-175-2 | ecosystem: Environmental > Terrestrial > Soil > Unclassified ...
ACAGCCTTAACTGCCCACCTGGTAGTACCTGCAGAAACAGGCGATGAATTTTTACAACACATTAACGAAGAGCTTAAGCACCGTTTTAACATAAGCCACTCTACCATCCAGATTGATAAATCCCTTTCAGTCCATTGCGAAAAATGCTGATATGATTGTTTTATAAAACAATCCGTAAAACTCGCCTGTTATCTCTTAGCACAGTAATAATTTTTTATGTCTAAGATAAAGGAGATCATTACCCTTGTTAAAGAAACATACAATGAATGGAATGAGGACGATGCTTTCGATTTATCTGCTGCTACTGCCTATTATTCTATTTTTTCATTACCACCTTTGCTTCTGGTAGTAGTGGCAGTGGCAGGTTTCTTCTTTGGGCCAGATGCTGTTCAGGGCAGACTTACTCAAGAGATAAGCTCAATGATAGGAAAACAATCAGCTGATAACATACAAGCTATGATTGCTAATGCTTATAAAAGCAAACATTCAAAAATTGCTACTATTATTGGTATAGCTATGCTTGTTTTCAGTTCCACCGGTCTTTTCTATCAGTTACAGAAAACACTTAACCAGATATGGGAAGTAAAAGCAAACCCAAAATTAGGCATAAAAAAACTCATCTTAGATCGGATTACTTCATTAGGAATTGTACTAGTAGTAGGTTTTCTTCTGCTTATTTCAATGGTAATTACTACCCTTGTAAATGTCTTTAGCGATTGGCTTATGCAGATGTTTCCTCATTTTATCATTTATTTGTTTTATATAGTAAATCTTATAATATTACTCGGCTTTATCACTATTTTGTTCGCACTCATTTATAAGTTTCTTCCAGATGTTCATATAGAGTGGCGTTCGGTATGGATAGGTGCGGCCATTACAGCTTTACTATTTGTTCTGGGCAAGTTTGGTCTGGGCTTATACTTTCGTTTTGGCAATCCTGTTTCTACCTTTGGTGCAACAGGTTCTATACTTCTTATTCTTTTATGGATTTACTATTCATGTCTTATCTTGTTTTTTGGTGCAGAGTTTACTCAGGTCTATGCACGGAAGTATGGGCATTCTGTAGAACCTTCCGCGCGTGCCATCCGCATCAAAAAAGTATCAGTGGAAGGCAACCAGGAAGTAAAAGAGTTTACAAAAGGGTAAAAACAAATTCTCTTACCTAAAGTTCTTCCTATATGAACAGGATTATCTTTAGTTTCGTTATATACTCTTTATTATTTGCAACAGATGTATTTGCTCAAAGAATAAGAATAATAAATATTGTTCCTAACCAATCTTGCGATAAAGGTGATACTATTTCGGTTTCTAACATCTATGTGTATAGGGCGGATAAAGAGTTTGGAGATAAAGAAGTAAAAATATACTTTTTCGATAGCTTGCTCACCTCGTTACAAAACCGTACCTATATGGTATATACAACATCGCGTAAAGGCCTTGTTAAATTAAAGTCAACAATGTATGGAAAAACAAGCGAAGTTGTTTTTTGGACAAAACCTGGTCGCGTTTACTATGTAGAGAGTAGGATAAAAGGGAAAAAAGATCCTGGATTAAGGCCAGACCTTCATATGGTAAAGCCACGTTATGCCTATCCTCTAATTACAGGCATTAGAATAAACAATAGCATAAAGTAGAAAACTTAAGTGTATAAGTTGTCCATCTAAAAAATTATTTGTTTATCTGAATAAAAGTAAAATTTTTCCTCTTTCTCGAAAATTTCTCTAATATCCGTTCCGAGTATTGTATCATTCAACCAGTAATTCACAGCAATACTGTTCATCTTTTAGTTATGACTTGCTCCCTGTTTACAAATTGAACTTCAATTAAACAACTTTAAACGCCAACCATGATGAATACTCCCTTAATAATGATTGTTGACGACAGTGATATGGACCTGTTCGTTACTGAAAAAACGCTTAAATATAGCGGAATTACAGATCGCTTTGTAATATGTAAGAATGGAGCTATAGCCCTGGATTATCTCAAAACTAATCTTACAGTACCAGAACGCCTGCCAGATATTATTTTTTTGGATATAAACATGCCTTTCGTGAATGGTTATGCATTTATGAATAATTATGAAGAACTGCCTGAAGCGGTAAAAGAGAAAATTAAAATAATAGTGCTTAGTAGCTCCGGTGACAATAATGACAAAGAAAATTTTGTTAAAAATAAATACATATCCTACTACATGGTTAAACCACTAACAACAGAGGAACTCAGCCTGCTAAAAGTAGGGTAAAACTATCCGTCATTTATTTGTTGTTTTAACCTGAATCTTGTTTATTAGGATAAGAATAGATTCAGGTTAAATACAATGTGGAATAAAACAAGAATAACAGAACTTCTAGGCATTAAATATCCTATACTTCAAGGGCCACTTGGTGGAGGATTTTCTACTACTAATTTACTAATTGCTGTTTCAAATGCAGGAGGCTTGGGAAGCTATGGTGCATACACGCTGTCTCCTGAACAATTACAGGAAGTAGGAGAAGAGCTCAAAGCAAAAACAAATAAACCTTATAACATTAACTTATGGGTTTCTGATATAGATAGTAAATTAAAAGATTATCCGGTAGAAAGAATTGAAAAAATAAAACAATTATTCAAACCCTATTTTGACGAAGTAGGCGTATCGCTGCCATCGCTATTAACTAACATCCCTTCTAAATTTGAGAAACAAGTAGAAGTACTTTTTAAAATCCGTCCTGCTGTATTTAGTTTTTCGTTTGGCATACCTTCCCAAAGTATATTGGATGAGTGCCGCCGGCTTAATATAAAACTAGTAGGTGCTGCTACTACCTTAGACGAAGCCCAGTTGTTGCAAGAAGCTAAGGTAGATGCCATTATAGCAGCAGGTTTTGAAGGTGGCGGCCATCGTCCATCGTTTCTGAAACCAGCAGAGGATTCTCTTACCGGAACATTTGCATTACTACAACAATTTAAAGGCAAGATCAAAATACCCATTATTGCAGCCGGTGGCATCACCAACGGAAGAGGCATAGCTGCTGCTCTCACATTAGGCGCAGATGCTATTCAACTAGGTACAGCATTTTTGGCCTGCGAAGAATCTAATGCTACAGACGCACACAGGCAATTACTATTTTCTGATGCGGCAAAATACACAGTTCTTTCAAAAGCATTAACGGGTAGATTAGGGCGTATGCTTCCGAACCGCATTGCAGACGGTATGAAGCAGGTAACAGAAGTACTACCATTTCCTTTGCAAACGCAATTCCTTGCGCCTTTAAAAGCAGAAGCATTAAAACAAGGCAAAACAGAACTAGCTCATTTGTGGGCAGGGCAGGGAGCCCCTGCATTAAAGTACAGAAAAGTAGATGAATTGATACAAGCTTTAATTGAAGAAACAAATATTTGTTTCAAGTAATAAGTCTTACTGTTGCAGTAAGTATCTCACTTACGCCCGTATCTCTTTCGATATTTTTTTAACTTTTTAACCCTATGCCTTCCAATTTTTCTTTAAACTTTAAACTTTTACCTTTAAACTTTCTTACTTTTACAGTTCAAACATAATAAAATACTATGGGAAGAGCATTTGAATTACGTCGTGCACGCAAAGAAAAACGCTGGGACAAAATGGCCAAAACTTTTACAAGACTAGGCCGCGAAATTTCTATGGCGGTAAAACAGGGAGGTCCCAATCCAGATACCAACCCACGCTTGCGTGTTGTAATACAAAATGCTAAAGGCGTAAACATGCCTAAAGACAGGGTAGAAGCTGCCATTAAAAAAGCCTCCTCCAAAGACGAGAAGGACTTTCAGGAAGTGGTATACGAAGGCTATGGGCCTTATGGTATTGCTATATTGGTGGAAACTGCTACAGATAACCCTACCCGCACAGTAGCAAACGTCAGAATGTACTTTACCAGAGGCAACGGAACATTAGGTAAAACTGGTTCACTAGACTTTCTCTTCGATCGAAAAGGTGTTTTTAAGCTAAATGCTGAAGGGCTTAATCGTGATGAGTTAGAGCTGGAGCTGATTGATTTTGGTGCCGAAGAAATTACAGAGCAGGATGGGGAAATTTATGTATATACCTCCTTTACCGACTTTGGACAAATGCAGAAAGCCTTGGAAGAAAAAGGCTACAACGTAATAAGTGCAGAAGCACAACGCATACCTAATAATACTACATCTTTAACAGAAGAACAAGAAGAAGAGGTACTAAGCTTGATAGAGAAAATGGAAGAAGACGATGATGTGCAGGCTGTTTATCACAATCTGGCATAGTCGTTATACTAGCAAATACTATTTCTTTTTGCCACCGAAGATGTTAAGCACCTTGCTTATAAAATCATCGTTAATACCCAAAATTCTTTTAATAGTAGTGTAAAGAGCTACTAGTTTCTTGTCAAGATAAATAAGAATAGATTTTAAGCCATCCTCTGGACGGGCCTGGTAGTTGGTTGAGCGCAGCTTAGGCGCTTCAGTTTCTTCCGTAAAGTAGTACAAGGCAATGGATTTGCGTGTCATATCTTCAGGACACATAATAGGGTCAGGTAGCCCGTGGTAGCTGTCTTCGTCTGTGTTAAACATAGCACAACGATTAAATATGGGGGCAATTTTAGTAATACAACCTTCCATCTTTTTGTCCCACAGCTCAAGGTCTCCACGATACTCAGGTTTCCAATCCTTGTTCAAATATACTAGTATATTTACCCTTCTTTTCCATTTTCTTTTATGCGGATGCACCGTAAAGTCAGCATGTATATTTAGGAATCCTCCACGCTTGCTCTGATGCAGTCCTCCACCTTCCAGCATATCATCAGATTTCAATCCTGGTATTCCAGTCAATTTGCTCAGGTAAGCTACGAACTCTGGAGAGTTCAGTTCCTTTATCACCTGCTGTATAAAAGGAGGTAGCAAATCCATTTTATTAAGCCCGTGCTTCTTTTCATTTACATGCACATAGTGTATCCATCCAGCATCCTTCACATCAGGAAATTCAGATAAAGCTTTCTCTGCAGCCCATTCTTCCAAAAAATTATCTAAGTAAATGTTTGGATATGGCTCTGCCGAACGATAAGCTTTAATATCATTATCCAGACGTGTTGTCCATTTGTTTATATCAAAAATGGTTTGCTCTTTTACTAACATTGGAATTGTGTTGGAATTCAGTCTTTAAATATAAGCTAAATGTGCAAGTTTCTATCAGTATTACCAGTCGTTTTTATCTTTCTGTTGGCCGGTTTCCATAGATGTTTTTAGTTCGCCAATCAGCTTATTTATTTCTGTATTCACCTGGTTTACTATTTCAGGTTTGTTGTTTGTTCTTGCCTTTGCATAGTATGCTTCTAACCCTTCAGCGGTTTTGCGGCCGTTTTTTGCATTATATATTGAAAAATCAGTAATAATAAAACGATACTTGCCTTCTTTTACCTGAAGTGTAATGTTATAAGGCACATCATATTCGGTTTTGTATTTAAAATCATAAGTAAGCATAATAGCTAGAGAACCTTCATGCACTATTTTGCCTTCTACTGAGTTTTCCAAATCAAACTTCATGGTTTTGTAATAGGTCATCATCCAGTTTTTGGCGCGCTCAAACAAATCATCTTTAGAGATTCCTTCAAGGGTAACAGTTTCCTGGTAGGTGAATTTCTTAGTTTCTGGATCAGTTGGCAGTGTTTGAGCCTTAACATGGAAGGCTGTGAGTGCCATAATTAAAATAGCCGTAAGTTTAAATATCTTCATCTGGTTTACCTGTTTTGTCTTGGAAATTGTATTTCAAAGTTAAATTTTATGACTTTTTTATCAAATTATTCCACCTAAAACATTCTTATTAGTTTAAAGAGTTATATCTGTAATTGGAGGAGTTGATTATGAAAAGGGATAGAACAATAGACGAGATAATTACTGAGAATGCAAAGCTGCTTGCTGAAATTCAGATTAATAAAAGGCTTTTTTTTGAAAAATACAGCAAAAAGTAATGAATAATAAATTTTCTAAAATAGAAAGGTCGTAAGCCTTTCTATTTTTTGCCACAAAACAAATTGACTTTATCGAATATTTTTTTGTAATTAGGGAAGTTTTAAATGGGTCTATGTGGAGTAAAGTTGTTCTTTTAAGCCTTTTTATTTTTTGGCAAATAGTTAATGGCTTTGCCCAAACAGGTATATCTGACAACTTTAACGACAATGTATTGGCAACAGGGTGGAAAGCAAATAGCTCCTTTACCTTAAATGAAGCTAGTCAGCAGTTACAGATTGTCTCAAATACTTCAGGCTATAATACCTTTCAGTTTGATTTTACTTCTATTAATCTCACCGCAAATCCTCAGCTTACTGTTCAGATAAAAAGTGCCACAGCCCTAACAGTCCGTATGGATTTAGGAGATGTAAACGGGAAGTATACTAATACTTCACCCATTACTGTAAGTGTTCCTGCAAACGGCAGTACTTTTACTTCTTATACGTTTAATTTTACAGGTAAAACCTCCAATGTAGACCTTACTCAAATTAATAATGTAGTAATCTTCTTTAATCCAGGAGGTTCATTTAATGGTACAGTATACTTCGATAATTTTGCGCTTGGTACTGGTGGCCCTACTAATGGTGGTGGCGGAGGAGTGGCAGGTACACTCAACACCAAACTGCGTCTTACTCAAATAGGTTTTTATCCCACATGTCAAAAACTTGGAGTTGCAGTGGGTGCTTCGGCAGGACCGTTTTATATTACTACTACTGACCTTCAGGATACGGTATATAAAGGAACACTAAGTGCTGCTGCTACCTGGAGCTATTCTGGAGAAAGTGTTCGTATTGCTGACTTCAGTTCGTTAAGTACCCTTGGTACGTTTATGCTTGTTGTACCTGGCATGGGCAGATCTTATCCTTTTAACATTGCCAACAACGTGCATTTAACAGTACACAAATCAAGCCTTAAAGGATTTTACTATGTACGTTGTGGAGCAACTATAACAGCTGCTAATGGAGGCACATGGGCAAGAGCTGCCGGGCATATTACTCAGGATGCAGCAGTACAGGTAAATTATGATGCTGCTACTACCAAACGCCCAACAGGAACATTATTATCTTGCGAACGTGGTTGGTACGATGCTGGCGACTACAACAAATATGCGGTAAATGCAGGTATTACTACTTATACTTTACTTGCTTTGTACGAGCATTATTCTGCATTTTACGATACACTTAATTCTAATATTCCTGAAAGTACAAACTCCATACCTGATTTGTTGGATGAAATAATATGGGAGTTGCGCTGGTTACTTACTCAGCAGGACCCCAACGATGGAGGAGTGTATAACAAAACGACCAACTTTGCTTTTGATGGCTTTATAATGCCTGCTGCTGCAACTACTACCCGCTATGTAGTAGCAAAGGGTACTACTGCAGCTTTTGACTTTGCTGCTGTAATGGCTGCTGCCAGCCGTATACTTCGCAAATACAACACCACCTCATTGCCTGGCCTTGCTGACTCTTGCTTAAATGCTGCTAACAGTGCATGGATATGGGGAAGAAAGAATCCTAATATGCAGTTTAATAATCCAGCAAATGTAAGCACCGGAGGATATGGTGATACTCAGCTAATGGATGAGCAGGAATGGGCGGCAATGGAACTGTATGTTACTACTAAATTGGATAGTTTTTATACAGCAACTAATTTCCTTAATGAGAGATACTGGGTGCCTGAATGGGATTCTGTTAGAACGCTAGGTTTAATTTCTTTGGTACAAAACATCAATAACCTTACTGCAATTGCTGATACTGCTAATATTAAAAAACTACTATTAACAGTAGCAGATCCTTTAAGTAATCAAGCTACATCTTCTGCTTATCGAGTAGCTATGGGGGCTTCGGCAGGAGATTTTGTGTGGGGAAGTAATGGCCAGGCTGGCAATGAGGGTATGGTACTTATACAAGCCTACCGCATGACCAAAAACATAAAATATTGGAATGCAGCTATAGACAACCTGGATTACCTGAATGGCAGAAATGCTACTACTTATTGCTTCCTTACTGGTAGCGGTAGTAACTCACCTATGGACATCCACCATAGACCTTCTGCTGCTGATGGAATTGTTGCTCCTGTTCCGGGCTTAACCAGTGGAGGACCTCAGAACAATAATCATGGCGGCGATGGACAGACCTATCCTACACCATCTTATCCAGCTACATCCTATGTAGATAATCAGGGCAGTTATTCTACCAATGAAATTGCTATCAATTGGAATGCTCCTTATGCTTATCTGTCTGGTGCAGCAGAAGTGTTAAACCCTTGTACAGATGGTTCAGTAGCTCCTGTTAAGCTTATAAATTTCTCTGCTGTCGCTAAAGAAAGCAGTGTGCTTCTAACTTGGCAGACTGCTATGGAAATAAATAACAATTACTTTGAAGTACAACGCTCTTCTGATGGAAGAAATTTTTCTGCTATTGGCAGAGTTAATGGTAATGGAAATAGCGGTGAATTATTAGATTATAGTTTTATTGATAATAACCCATTGGAAGAAACATCTTACTATCGTCTTAAGCAAGTAGATTATAATGGTAGTTTTTCTTACAGCCGCGTTCATGCAGTTACATTTACTCCATTAACCGTTACTATTTATCCTAATCCTGCTACAGACCAGATAACAGTAAAAAGTAAAGAAGAACTAATTAATATTACCTTACAGGATATAACAGGGAAAGCGACATTTACACAAAACTTTGAAAGCGGAGAGAACTTGCAAGTAGTTAATTTACCATCTCTTCAGCCAGGGCTTTATTTGGTAAGCATACAAACCCAGACAGGTACAGTAGTTCAAAAACTTATTATCCTGTAAGCCTTACTCCAGTTCGTATAGGTCAAAGTCTTTTCCTTTTCCATACTTAACTAAGTCGCTTAGTGGGTAACGTTCCAAACTAGTAATATCTTTTAACATAAAGTCATTAATACCTTTTACCTTTTCTACTATAAATTCATTCACTTCTCCGTAATTTACAAGCCGGTAACGTCTACCTACCCGTATATTATCAAACGACATTGCCATGCACTCTAAAATTTCCCCTAATATAAATTATTTCTTTGGTACAAAAGGTTCAAAGAAATCTTTTACCACTGTTTTTATTATAGCATCGCTGATAGAACTCCACACATAGCTTAAAAAGTCATCAGACTTTTTACGGTTGTATTTAACTTTGGCAAGTTTTGGCGGCAGCTTTTTATGATGTTTATTTCTTTTCTTTAGCATAACATTGGCAATAGCAGTTTCAACTTTTTTTACCTGACCACTTTTCTTCTTTATCATCTGAGCAGCCAGGTCATGGTATATAAGTAGCATAGTTCCTGCGGCTTTTCCGTTTATTACTTTTACATCAAAGTTTTGGGCTTCTACCTTACCGTCTTCCAGCCTCATACCTCCGTATTGTAGCAAGCTGTTAAAATACCGGGCATCTGTAGGTCCAAGGTTTCCGGTAAAGCTACAATTAAAGCTATCACTCATCAATGGCATTTTTATATCCAGTTTCAAATTTCCATTACCCATCACTTTAGTGTTTAGCCAAAGTTCGGCAGGTTGTCTCTTTGCCTTCTCATCATTAGTAAAATTGGCTACCTTCAGGCTTGTTTGTTCAAAAGTTAACAAGCCTTCGTCTTTCACTTTTGATGAAGAATCTTTATAAATGATACTGGCATTCTGTATGTGCAGTGTATCAATGCGTAGGTATATAGGGATTGTTTTTAGCAATTCGTTTGGCATCTTGCCCTGTGTAGATTCTTTATTTAAATCAGAGTATTGCTTTATAGAGAGCATAACACTGTCAGCTACCATCCGCTTCATACATAAGCCGCCTTGGTCTAACAAGTAGTGGAAATCTACATGCTCCATTTTTACGGCTTTTATTTTGTTTTCTACAATCAGGAAAGCTCCTTTCTGGGCAGGATGCAATTGACCTATATATATATCCCTAAAGTTTACCACGTCTTTTTCTGCAGAGCCTTTTATAGTATTAATTTTAAGTACCAGATTAAGCGACTGCACCTTAGTTTCATACTCAGTAAGGTCTATGGCTATTTGCTTCCAGTAACGCCCATTTTTAATAGTTGTATCAGAAATATAGACTTGTTTTAATTGTATATTTAGCTTTTCTATACTCTGATCTATAAAGCCTTTTTTATTTATTACCTGAGAGTTTATTTTACCATTAGATACTACCAATTCATTAATTTTAAAACTATTTCCCACATAGGGCAGCACCACTTGCAGCACGCTTCTGTTATTACTGCTATTACCACCTGAATTTTTTGAACTTTGTTCTTCTGCAGCAAGATTGTATTTAGCTTTAATATCTGGTCTGTTGATTACTAATTCATTTAACCATACTTTTTTATTCTTGAAGAATAAAGGAAAGTTAATACCGGTAGCTTTAACAGAATCTAGGTGTACATTAAAGTGGTTTCCCTTCGGATCTTTTTTTAGTGAACTGAAGGTAATGGAGCTAACAGTGAGCGCTGAATCGGTATAAGAACCTTTAAATTGTTTTATATCTACTTTATACAAACTGTCTGCCGATATAAACTTATAATCTTTTAAAGTAAAATGGGCATAAGAGGTATGCAGTACATCAATTTTGGGTACTGTATCTATTTTTATATCCTTAAAATCTATAGAAATGCTATCAGCCCGTTGCTGTGTTTTACCATTGTCAGAAGCAAGGTTGTAATGAAACTTTCCACCTTCCACAGTAATCTCCTTTATCTTTAAGGAGCCGGCAAAGCTGGCTACAAGCCCTGGCAGAGCTTCTAAAAAGCTACCCTGGCTTACCTTTACAGTATCTTTAGGTATCTGACCTTCAATAAAGAAATGAGGAGATGTAATATGAATCTTTCCTACCTCTAGTGATCGGTCAAGCAAATAGTTTTGCCAATTAATACGTGAAATAATCAATTCATCAATCTTCATTTTTACACGAGAAAGGTTAGATGAAGAGTCTGCCTTACGTAATTTTGACAATACTGCAGTATCCTGGTTCAGTATTATTTTCTTAATGTGTACACGACCGCTCCAGAAATGAAGAGCAAAGTCTCCCATTTCAAGCTTGTATAGGCCCTTAGAGGATTTATTAACTGAGGTAGTTATTTTTTTCTTTACAATAGGCGTAAGGAAAAAATTAATGAAGACAAAAAATACTAATATTATTGAACCGCCAACTCCTAAAATAAGTTTAAGCTTTCTGCTTAAAGGCGGTATAGTTCGAAATGGATTTTTCAAAACCGCTCAGCCTATTATTACTTATTTCTTAGGGATTTTAATATGCACCATACAGTCTCTGTATATAGCCTCAATTTTCTCCTTAGCTATTGTATCAGGCAAAATGCAAGAGCGTTTAAAACGCACTTGTTCTTCATTAAGTAGTACAATGGAAAGAATATTTCCATCAACAATTATTTCAATATCCTCTTTTATAAAACCAGGCACTAGCAGAGCCAGTCGGAAGTAGGAGCGGCACTGAATTAAGTTGGCTATAGGGCTGGCTATAGCAAAATCCAGCAATTCGGATATATGTGCAGGAGATTCTTTTTTCTTCCTGTTGAAAAATATCGGTAGAGACTCATCTCTTCTGTTCAATTGATTCAGCATAGGCCGTAAGGAAAAATAGTGTATTAATAAAACCCCTAAATGCTGCTTTTGTTTGGGTTGAATTAAATAAAATATCAGGATATTCCTCATAGTTAATCGTGTGATGTAAGCCTATAGTTGTTATTCTTTATATTTTTAATTAAAACTTTAAATTACTATTGAACGGAGGCCTAGGAGGGAATTTTTACTAACTATGAAAATACTATTTGTAAGATATTATTACATGATATAGACGATTTATTGTTAATGACATTGCTAATTGCATTGTTAAGCCCTTGTTATATGCATTGTTAACTGTTGGGGGATGTAAGATTTGGAGTGTTTGGGAATAGTGTGTGGTGCCAGCTGGCATTTCGCATATGCGGGACTAAAGTAAGCTTATTTTTTATGCTATAATAAGTTTAAAGACAAAAAATAATAATAGCATAAACTGTAAAATAATTATCCCCCTTTACGATCATGATGAGTCTGTAAAGGGGGACATTTATACTATTACTTCATCTGGTAGTTGTACATTTTATCAACGTACTCCTGAGCCATTCTATCAGCATCAAACTGTGGATAAATATCCGTCATGGCTTTCTTCATTATCTTAATCCATTTGGCAGGTTGCTTGTAGTACATTGGTATTACTATATTTTCCAGTATATCAAGCAAGTTCTTGTTGTCAAAGGTGTCTTGTTCTTCTATAGGCAGCTTATGGTCAACCGCAGGAAGTATGAAACCGTTAATACCATCTTTAGCAAACTCGGGGAACCAGCCGTCTGCAATGGAAAGGTTAATACTGCCGTTCATGCTGGCGGTCATACCACTGGTACCGGAAGCTTCACGCGTTATACGCGGTGTATTCAGCCAGATGTCAGAGCCTTTTTTCAGGTAAGCGGAAAGGCCCAGTTCATAACCAGTAAGCACAGCGCAGTTTTTATATTGCTCGGTAGAGTATACAAGATCGTTAAACAAGTAAGTAGCACCCATGTCGAATGGATAAGGTTTGCCTGCCCAAATAATCTGCACTGGCATATCCGTTCTTGTTATAAGGGCTTTAAAACGTTCTGCATCCCTTTTAATAAGACCTGCTCTCTTGTATTCTGCAAACCTTCTAGACCACACAAGGGTAAGCACATCTGGGTCAAAAATATTCCCTGTCTGGTCGGCTACTATTTTAAACAATTCCTTCTTCAGTTCTTTCTTGCGTTTTATCAGGAGGTCGTTGTCGTCCTTTTCTAATGCTTTTTCAAGTATCGGGTCGGCCCAGTACTTTTTATTCTGGGCATTAGTAATTCCTATAATAGGGCATATGGCTGCCTTATCACCCCACATATGATTCGATACATCTTTATGTATCTGCGAAACAGAATTAGCTATTTTAGCCATTCTTAGTGCTGCCAGCGTATGGTCAAATTCATTACCTTCTATCTTTGTTATCTGACGCACTTCATCTACAGAGAGACTATTGAAGAAGCCTATTTTGCTTAGGAAGGTGATGTCGTTTACTTCGTTACCAGCCTTTTCAGGAGTATGGGTAGTAAATACTAGTCTCTTCTTTACCTCATCAAGGTTTTTGTATTGTGAGTATAGATGAAAGGCCATTGGTAGAGCGTGGCCTTCGTTCATGTGATAAATATCAGGCTTCTTACCAAGCGCTTCCAGTATTTTTGCTCCGCCTTCGCCAAGTACTATCTGCTGTGCTATACGGGCTTCCAGATTATTAGCATACAAGTTATCATCTGTAGTATGGGCTAAAGCATCGTTCTCAGGAACATCTGTTGTTAATAAATAAATAGGCACAGTACCAAATATTTCCGGTTTAAGCAGAAATGCTGTTACCATTACTTTAAACCCATATATGTAAACGGGTACTTTTACTCCTGTGTCTTCTAAGAATGAATAAACCTTTTTCTGGAATAACACGCCCATAGAACGGTCTTCTTTACGCACCTGGTCGTAGTAGCCATTGCTCCATAGCATTCCCACACCAACAATATTCTGGTTCAGATCATGAGCACTTCTCATGTGAGAACCGGAAAGGAAACCCAAGCCTCCGGAATAAATTTTTAAAATCTGGTCTATGGCAAATTCCATACTAAAGTATGCGACGCTAGGCATTTTCTCCATCTTCTTTGTTGTAGTAGTTTTGTTTTTTTGAGTGACCTTAGTAGCTTTTTCTGCTTTAGCTTTAACAGCAGGTTTTGCTTTTACGGTCTTTTTTGTTGTTGTCGATTTTGACTTTGCCATAGTTATAAAAAATGAGTGAAGCTTAAAAGTACTTTTTTTATGTTTTTAATACAACAGGTACTAAAGCTTGTTAATCAATAATGTATGGTTTTTATTTTAAAGGTGCTGTAATTCAGCTGCATAGTGTTGCCAAGTCCGTCATACAATACACAGGAAGTATTGCCGCCTGTAATGTATTTATAGGTGGTGTCTGAAGAAGTATTGGAAGTGTGTGAAGTGATATTGAAGAAACTTCCACCGGACTGGTCAGCCTTTCCGTATGCTGATGACCACATTTTAGTACCGTCGTACCAGAATACTTCTACACCACTTGCGGAATTATTAGGATTCCAGAACTGATAGCTTCCGGTAGAGAACATGGTATTTAAAACAGTATCGTTGGGTGCAGTAGGGAAGTACTCGTAAATGTTAATGCCTGCGTTTACAGTTACTCCCACCATAGTTCCAGTAAAGGCAGAGCTTTGCTCTTCTAAGTACTTATTTTTTGAAGTAGCAGGCTTTCGGGAAGCGGTGTTTACTACTCCTGAAGTAGAATCGCTGTAGGATATAAGCTGATTATTTACCCTGCCGTTGAACGAAAAATTCTGCTGGTTATAGGGTACTCCGTTATAAACGGTATTATCCTTTTTGCATGCAGAAACTATAAGAAATGTTAGTGTGAAAAATAAAAATCTCTTAAACATTGTGCTAAAAAGTTATACCCTTTTTTAACAGCTAAAGGCTTAAAATGTTTAGGGTTTAGTTAGAATGGACGGAAATATGGTCTGCTGATAAGGGGAGAGAAGGGCCAGGGGACAGAGGAAAGAATAACTAGTAGTGCTATAGTAAGCCAGATAGCCAATGTTTTAAACTTCAATTTATCCTCATTCTTACGTTTTGAAAGTGACGAACCAATAGTAATCAATACAATAGCTATTAGCATCATTAAACTGTGCTCCATCCCAAAGAATCGTATCTCACGCATATGCACAGCTTCTGAAAAATTTTGTAGAAAGTACTTTATTACAGGGCTAATGAAGTAGAGCCATAGCCCCAGTATAAGTTGAGTATGTGCTATCGAAGAGGTAATTACACGTAAAGTGTTATCTCTTTTGGAAAATCGTTTATTTTTGAGCCATCCCTGGTAAGCTCTGCCAATGCTTATTAGAAGGGTTACTAGTAGCAGCCAGCGTACCAGTGAATGTATAGAAAGAAGCAATGAATACATTTACAATTGCCCCTTAGCTTTTTGGTAATTGACTTTAGCTACTAAAAAATCATACAAAGCAGACAAATAGTTATTCTGTGTTTGTATAAGCGTGTTCTGACTATCAGTTAACTGGGCTGATGATATTTTAGCTTCTGAAAATCTTACCTGGTTTACTTTTACTACATCTTCTGCCAGGGCTACATTTTTCTGCCATATAGCAAGATTCTCATAAGTATTGGATAGGGTAGTGGCAGTATTATTGACTTCATAGTCAATATCAAATTTTAGTTTCTGAAGATTGTTTTGGTTGTTGATGATTTGTAAACGGTAGTTGTCAATATTGTTCTTACGTTGGAAGCCGTCAAATATAGGCATGCTAAGCTTTAAGCCTACATAGCTGTATGGGTACCAGTTATTGCCTTGCACAAAAAAGTTTTGGGCAGCAAGGTAGCCGTATGCACTTAACTTAGGTAGATAGTCGCGGGTAGTTTGCTGAATACTTAAGGTATTCATCTGCATTTGCA
>Ga0134126_10005725_pt1 | contig 15546 bp, 13 predicted proteins | sample KB31752_FD_96881 | JGI IMG/M metagenome (GOLD analysis project Ga0134126, IMG submission 96881) | Terrestrial soil microbial communities with excess Nitrogen fertilizer from Kellogg Biological Station, Michigan, USA - KB3-175-2 | ecosystem: Environmental > Terrestrial > Soil > Unclassified ...
CGACGCCGCGCGGCGATCGATCAACGATGCGACACCGCGCGACGGCATGACGCCGTTCGCGGCGACGAGTCGAGCATTCGCCGCGGCGCCGTGGCTCTGGGCATTCATCTGGGTGTTGATCGAACTTGCGATGGCGTACAGTCCCAGCACGTCGACGCTGCTGCTCGTGGTGTACTTCGCGGCGGCGGGCGTCGGCTGTGTCGGCGTGGGACGCGCGCGGCAGTTCTCGCTGCTGCGGAAGATCGGGCTCGGCTTGGCGCTCGTCGCCGCGGCGACGGCGATCTACGGCGCGAGCACGTACTTCGACTTCGCGGCGCGAATCTCGGCGTATCTGGTGACGAGCGTGTTCCTGCTCGGGATCGCGTACTGGTATCGGCGGCCGGGGGCGGGAGTGGGTGAAGCTGCGGCGGGGCATGTGGCGGAGAAGGGCGGTGTAGGGGAACCCGCGGAAGTGAAATGACGCGTGTGTTGATTGGGGTGTTGGCGAGGGGTATGTTGTAGGGACGCGGGCGTAATTCAGTTGGTAGAATGCCAGCTTCCCAAGCTGGACGTCGCCGGTTCGAGCCCGGTCGCCCGCTCTTCAAATCACTTATTCATAAGAACTTACGAAAAGCATCCGGCGGACTCGGCGGATGCTTTTGTCGTCTCAACGGTCCCCACCAACGGTCCCCAGGCTCAAGCCGCTGGGGACCGTTCGCTAAAGCGGCGGTCGCGAGACGTTGGATCGCGCTAAGACCCAAGCACTTACGACAGCAGACGATCGAATGTGACGGCGCTGATCGCGCATTCTCGTCACGAAACCGTAGCTGGACGTCCCCAGGAGGCGCATTAGTTGGTGGCGAGGCGTCGGCTGCGTGGTAGAATCCTCGACCATGGAATTGTCCCAGCCCGCCACCATCGCTCTTGAGGATCGCGAGCACGAATTGCCCGCGGTCGTCTCGCGCGAGGATCTCTACGCCTTGGTGTGGAGCGAACCGATGTCACGCCTTGCGCGACGGTTTGGCTTGTCGGACGTCGGTCTCGCAAAGGCATGCACCCGTATGATGATTCCTCTTCCGGGACGCGGGTATTGGGCAAAAAAGGAGGTCGGGAGGGCTCCGCGACCAACGCGCCTTCCCACGTTGCCGACGAATGCGGGCGCCGATAAACGAGAGATTCGCGTTCGGCGCAAGGAAGCACCGACAGCGGCCGAAGCACTACGCGAGGAGCCGACGGCTATCGAGGTGATCGTACTTGACGTGTTGAGCGATCCCCATCCGCTGGTCGCGAAGACCGTGAAAGCATTTCGTGGCGGCAAGTCGCAGCACGATGGGTACCTCATGCCGAAGACGCCCGATTGCTTGGCTGTTCGTGCGACGATGGGCACGATTGATCGTGCGATGCGGATGTACGATGCGCTCATCAAAGCAATCGAACATCGTGGCCACGTCGTCGAAGTTCAACGATACACGCGCGAGAACTACACAGAGCCGCAGTATCGAACCGTCGTTCTCGTCGAGAACGAATCCGTCGAAATCGAGATCACGGAGAACACGCGGCGCATCGAACGCCTGCGAGAACGAAATAGCGATACTTATCCGAAATACGAGTTCGTGCCGTCGGGGAATCTGAGTCTTGCGATCAAGAACGGAACTCAGACGCGGCGGGCTGACGGGGCGAAGCGCACGTTGGAGTCCCAACTTGGTCGCGTCATTCATGGCCTTGCGTTAGCCGCGGTCGAGATCAAGGAAGCGCGCCGGCGTCGCGAGGAGTATCAACGTGAGCAGCTCGAGGCACAACGTCGCGAATGGGAAGAAGCGGAACGCCGTCGAGTAGAAGCAGGACGTGTGAGAGCGCTCGATGCGGCAATTGATCGCATGCACACGGCGCGATGGGTCCGAGAATACGCGGCGGAGCTCAAAGGCAATTTGTCGGCCCACCCCGAGGCGAACACGCCGGCGATGCAAGAATGGCTGGCCTGGGTGGATGGCTACGCAAGACGGATCGATCCGTCGCAGTCAGCCCCAACCGTCCCAAAGGACCCGAACCCCTATGGCTAAGCGAAACTCGATGGGCTTCTTCTCATGACGACTACGTTGACAAAGCCAGTAACGCGCGCCGTCGCTATCGGCGGTAGGCGTTATAAAGTCGTGATGATGCCGCATGGCGTCAGACTGACGGAGCACGGAAAGCGCCGCGGAGTTGAAGTGTCATGGTCATCGTTGATCGCGCTGATCGAGACGGAGGGGCGCGAGGCCGACACAGTGCAAACAACGGCTGGCACCGGCGTTCCCGAAGCGATCACGCGTGATGTTGCGCGCGAACTGCGAAGTGCTGCAGCGGCTCTCGCTCGCGCCGACGATGCGTTTCGGAACGCCGGTATCTTGCCGCCCGAGGTGTTGACGGACTACGCATCGGACCCGTTTCACGGACGCGCAAACCAAGAGCCGGACTGGTTCATCGAACCGCTTCTCACGCCGAAAGAGCTCTCATCGATACTTCGTCTGCCAATGCCTTCGGTTCGAAGTCTACCGATCAAGTCTGTGCGTATCGCGGGGGAGATACGCTATCGTCAGTCTGTGGTTCGCGCGTATCTGATTGAACGGGAGCGCGAAAGCGATCGACCATTGGCGGCAGCAACGATTCTGTCGCGCGGCTCATCGACAGCTGATCACCGGCCGCATCCCCAAACGCGACGTTTCAAGTCGTTTTATAATCGCGATTAGGTGCATACAGCCCAGCCGTTGTCGCTAGTATGCCGGTCCGAGGGAGTTGTTGCAGATCGTGATCGAGCGGTCGCCATTTCCATACGCCATCGCCGGTGGACGAAGTCTGTCGTGGTCGAAGTCTTGACCCGCTCAGTCAACCCTGTCCGGCATGAAATCCCAGCCAGAGCACCACTCGATTCGTCCACGTCGGAGAAAAAAGTGGCTGTGGCAGCCAATTTTTCTCCACACGGATGGGAATAGGGTGACCGTTCCGTCGCGATGACCACGCATCCGCCAACGCGGTCGCGAGTCGTTATGAAGACTCATGTGCAACGCCTCGCCACATCCGCAGGGGCAGAGTAGCACCACGCTCCAGAGGTACTGTTTCTCTCCTAGGACGTACACCGTGGCTGGCGTCAATCGCTCCGGAAGTTCTTCAACAAAGGCGGTCTCCCATGGCCGTTCTTCAACTTGTGTGACGCGCCGCCATCGCGATCCAAGAGATCGAAATAACGCCCACGCTCGAAACCAAGTCGATCTCGATGTACGCAGTCCCCGCTTCATGCCTCACTACCCTCTGAGAGCTCCGGCATGTTTAAGAGAGGCCGTACGTCACCTCGCCCGACGTGGCGAGCCAACGTGAGACACGGTTCGTCCTCACGAGCTGCAATGATCCGCGCCTGGGTTAAGCTGATCCCATAGCTCGCGAAGTCGCCATTACCGTCATCGCGGTACGGGTGAAGGCGCGCGAGCAACTCATTTACCGCGAGACTGGCGTAGAAAGTGTTGACGCTTATCACGGCCGGCCGTTCTTCCTGAACGCCCGCGATGTATTTCTCTCGAAGCAATGTCGCGTACCGTTCCGGGCTCTCCCGCCGAAGCGCAGCAGCCTGAATATCCGACGCGGTATAGGCACCGCGGCTCAGGAGACTCGACCCACCTGGCTGGAGGTAGTTGACCGTACCGCAGATTTGGTCGACTCCGCCGGCACCATCGGCGGCCAGGCGGACTCCGACGTCGATATAGGGCAAGCAATAGAAGGTCGCCAGGCGATTCAGCAGGTAGCGGCCATCAACCGAGTCCATACAGCCGAATACGACGTCGCATGTCGCCACGCGCTGGACGACGCCGGATGACGAAAGACTCGCCGCCACCGGCTCGACGATGGTTCCGAGGCCCATCGCCCGTATGGCTCGTGCCATGACCTCGACTTTCGCGATCCCGGCGCGCGCGTCGGCCATGGTCGCATTGTTAATGCGATTGAGGTTCTTCTCTTCGACATGATCTGGGTCGACAAGCACCAGCCGACGGACTCCCAGGCGCGCTAGCATCTCGACAAGCGGACTCCCAGTGCCGGAGCAACCGATCACCGCAACCGACAGCTCGCCGAGCATGGCGGTCGTACCCTGCCCGAAGGCCTGCGCTGTCCGCCGAGCGAACTCGGGCTGCGGCGCGCTCGTCGTTCCGCCGGTCGTGACGATGGCGTTGTATTTCCATAGCAGTATGTCATCGCCGGCTACGCACACGCTCTCAATCGGGAAGAACGCACCGGCAGGATCGATCGAGCGGGCAAAGATCCGACCATCAGGCAGCATCACGGCGCTGGCGTAGCCGCGATCGCGGCCGAGCCACGCCGCCACAGACTCCGACAGCTCGGCGTCCGCTAGATCGTCGGTTCCCGAGAAACTTCGAAAGCCCTGTGGATGGCTGTGGATCTTAAGTAGCGACAGGTTGCGCGACTCGGCCTCCGCAAGCATCGCGGGCAGGACGTCGGTCCGCCAAATCACTCGATCTGCTGCTCGCATGATGCAATCGTCATAGGGCACTGGGTACAACTTGTGGACGGACAATGCATGCTCTTGCAGTGCCCCGCAGAGAGCGAATGCCACGGCTTCTTTTCCGTCGCCCGGAAAGAGGTGGCGACGGATGCAACCGTGCTGCGCACCGGTCATGCGAAGAGAGCGGTAGGAGGGCATGGTCGCTACCTCCGGAATTCACGAGCGAACCACTCTTCCACGAGCGCAAGATGCGCGGCAATATCATCCACGCCGGGTCGCCACGGGTTCACGCTGGTGCGATGTCGAGACCACCGTTGGTATGGCCGCTGATCTATCATCATCCCCGTGAGCGCCCCGATCGCACGACCGTCTGCACGTGCGATCGGCGGGTAAACGTAGACCATGTCCAGCGGAGCGGTCGGATACCCGCCGACGATGTGAAGCGCGACGGTCACGTCTCCGTGGTTATATCCGGACGGAAGAGGGAAGCTGTGAACGAGCAACCAGCGCTCCCCCTGTGAAAGGACTGTCTCCCACGGGAGCCCGCGGGCATCAAGATGAAGCACGTCCTCCTCGGGGAGCACGAATTCACGCCGCGGCCGTGGCGGGGCCGACGCGGTCAACGGTCCTCCCGGTCGAACCGATGGGCTCGAGTTACCGAGCCCTCGGTCTGATCGAGAGGCAGCGTCATGAACCGCTCGACGCCCGGTGTGGTCAGGTCGACCGTCTGCGTCAGCTCGATCTTGACGGTCTTTCCGCCGGTCAGCTTCTGGTCCAGCCGAAAGCGCTCAGGCGGCTGCTTACCGGCGAGGCGGAGAATTTCGCGCCCCGTGACCGTCTCGGTCGCTACCACGATCAGCTGCTTGTCGACCCGAATGCGATACTGCCGACCCTTTGGCGGCGTGCGGCCCGTCTTGGCATAGGCTTCGACGTCGATGATGTCCTCGTTCCCTTCGATTTGGCTCATTGCTATCACCTGGTGGAGTGGCGGCGGGTGACATCATGTCATCCGTCCTCGCCAACACTTTCGACTCGGCGTTACATGCCGGCGGACCCGTAACGCGTCGGCGAACCGATAGCCCATAGCCGTGATGGCTCCTCGTAACGCGTCGACGAACCAAAGAGCCGGGCCACCCAATCAGGGCATGAAACAGGTGGGTGAACCAGTAGGCGTTCTGTGCGAATCCATTGCGTAACGGGCCGGCGAACTAGTAAGCCGGCACCAAATCGCGATCGACGCGCTACCAGAACTGTCTCGCCGCATTGGCCGATTGAGCGACTCACGTCTGTAACGCGCGCCCGAACCGTTGGGTGAGGAGCCCAGGAGACGGATCGATGGCCGGCTGAGCGTCAAGAAAGGCCGGTAACGGCGACGCGAACAGTGAGTTGAGGGGCAACCACGCACTGACGGCGATGGAGCGCCCTAGTCAGGCTGTAACGGGTCCCCGAACTGGCTGATGGAAGAAGTTGGGGTCGCGGATGGAAGGCGGATCCGACAGGTTTGATCAACGACCGGAACCAATGCAAAAGTGAGTAAACATGAATGTCAATTGAGTCACCAGCCCCTGACCTGTTGGATGCGGTTGAACAGGGCGACCGGCTCGCGACGGCACGATTCGTCGACGAGTACATAGAGGTTGCACTGCAACTCGCATGGCTGAATTTCGGGCGACTGTCGCGAGAGGACTGTGAGGAAATCGCCGTTGACGCGATGAATGACGTCATTGCCGGGCTGTCAAGCTACGACCGGTCGAAAGCGTTTGGCCCGTGGTTTCTGACGATAGTCCGCCGCCGTGGGATTGATTTCCTCAAGAAGCGCGAAGATGAATGGACTGACGGCGAGCTAGGCCAAGTATCGACGCAGGTGTCCTTTGAAGAGGCGAGTAAGGACCACGCGCCCCGCCTTCTCAAGCAGGATCTCCGGAACGCGACCGCACGTGATGCCCTTGGCGATGGCGTCACTGCTTCGGAGACCGCCGAGCCCGAGATCATCAGCCCCCGAGTCGCGGCGAAGCTCACCAGACTCCAGGCCTGGATCGACATGTTGAGCGAGCAGGATCGCGCGCTGCTGACCCATTACACTCATGGCGCCTCTTGGGAAGAGGTTGCCGCCGAGCTCACGAGGCTCGGAGAATCAGTATCTGAGGGCACAGCTAAGGTGCGAGGACACCGACTAAAGGAGAGGGCCAAGCGAGAGCTCGGGCCCCAGATCGAGGACTAGATGATGAACAAGGACGACAACAACGAACGGACCATCATGGGCCTGCTCCGCCTGATCGGTTGGCAGTCAGGTCGCGACCGAGAGCTCACCGACGAGGAGGCCGACATCATTCTCGAGGTGGCAGTTACTCAACCGGTATCTGAGGACGATCGCGCGCGGCTTCGTGAGCGAGTTTTGAATCGGAGATTCGGTACGACGCCGCTGAAGGAGGTGTCTGAGTCCAGAGCGGACAAGAGCGAGGCCGAGATGACGCACATCTCGCTCGTCACCCTGCTCAAGGATAGAACGGGAGAGCGGAAGCCAAAGGTTCTCGCGGACGAGCTTGGGGTCACGTTGCAATTTCTGGTGCTCGTGTCGGAGCACAGTGCGCTGCTGACGGAGAACGCGCGTGCGGAGATCGCCAAGCGGGTGAAGCGTGCTCGTGGTATTGAGATCGCCGAAACCATGCGCGCACTGCAGGGCGGGCCAACGGGTGTGCAGAAGGCGGCGTCGCGGGGCGCAGAACACGTTGGACCAAGGCTGACCTATGAGGATCTGGTTCAGCAGGCGGGGTTGGCGGAGAGCGAGAAAAATTTCTGGCTGTTGCTTAAATGAGATCGCTGGCCAGGGCGCGGACGGAGGCGCGGGCTGCGCGTGCGGCAATCGACGCGGTCATCCTTGAAGACGGCGCGAGCGAGACACTGGAGCCCGGCACCATTCTGCTCGCGAAGCTCGTGAAGTACCTCGAGGAAATACTGGAAGTCACTCTCGTGCCCCTTAGTAAAGATGTTATGCAGGGGGACTCCGCCGCGCTAAACAGCGATGGATTCCTGAAATACTTCGAAGGGCTGAACGCCACGGAGCAGCTGGAGAAGTTCGCGCACGAGCTTGGGCACAAGCTGATGCACCGGCGATTGAGCGATCCAACAGTCCCGATGGACCCGCTATTCGCGTCGATCTACGGCGAGGCCGGGGCGATCGCGCTGACGCGATATAGCAAGCGGATGCGAGAAGAGGCTGAAGCGAATGCGTTCGCCCAGGAGTTCTTGTGTCCGAGCGACGTGGTTTTCGCCGCATGGCAGCAGAACCAAGCCGCAACTACTGAGTCGCTCGCTGCAGAGCGGGGTGTGACTGAGCAGATCGTGCGCGTGCAGCTCGCGAATGCGCTTCACGAGTTGGCCGTGGGGCGAAAAGAGGCGCCCACCAAGCGCGCAGTCACTTACTCGGAGGAGCAGCAGAGGGCAGCGCAGCACACGGGCTCGCCCGCACTGGTAGACGCCGGTCCCGGAACCGGGAAGACGGCGACACTTATCCGACGGCTCGAGTATCTGATGGCGCATGGTGCGGACCCGAGCCAGATGTTGGTGCTGACATTCAGCAACGAGGCTGCGCTGGAACTACAGGAGCGGATCGCGGAGCGATTCGGCGACAAGGTCGCCGATGCCATGACGATCTCCACTTTCCACGGCTTTGGGATGGAAATGCTCCACGTTCATGGAGGTAGCGCGGATGGACCCAAGGGGTACGAACCGGGCTTCGGGCTCATGGATGATGACGGTCAGGCGGAACTGATAACGGAACTCATTGGGCGAGTACCCTGTCCAAATCTCAAGCCGATGTCCGATCCTGCGACTACGGCTCTGGCGGTGGTCGAGCACATAAATCACTGCAAGCATCGCCTTCGTTCGGTCGACAGCTTGGACGCGGCGATCCGGCAGTGGCATGTGCCTCCCACGCAGGCCGTTCCGGATGTGAAGGGGGCGAGCAAAGAGCTGAAGGCCGGAGCGAAGCGAATCAAGAAGGAGAACGAGGAGCGCGATAAGGAAGAGGATCGGCGCAACGCCTCTGTGGACCTGCTCGCGCTGTACCGCGAGTACGAGCGCGTGAAGCTGGAACGGCAACGCGTCGATTTCGCGGACCTGATCCTTCTGCCGTTGCAGTTGCTCGAGACGCACGAGGAGCTTCGCGCGATCTACCGGAAGAAGTACCCTTGGGTGCTCGTGGACGAATTCCAGGATGTGTCGCGGGCGACGTCGCGACTGCTGCGCCCTATCTGTGGGAAGGAGAATCCGCCTTGGGTGGTCGGCGATGCACGACAGGCGATCTACCAGTTCCTCGGGGCTGACGCGGACAACGTGCGTGCGATGGAGCGGGACTTTCCAGACGTCACGCGGTACTCGCTGAAGGACAATTATCGGTCGGCAGAACCGATCGTACACGCGGCGAACGACCTCGCGGAGCTGCTCGGAAGCGACGATGTCGGCTGGCGGGCAGCCTCTGACGCGCGGCCTCTTGGGGAGCATCCGATCGCGATTGCAGAGGCGGCCTCGGACTTGGGAGAAGCGCGCGGTGTCGTGGAGCAGGTGAAGGCGTGGATCGGGCGCGACGGCGTAGAGCCGGGCGACATCGCAATCTTAGCGCGCCGCCACGTGGACGTGCGTAACATCGTGATGGCGTTCACAGAGGAACGAATCATCGCGCAGGCCGCCGGCATGATGACGGCTGAAGGCGCGGCAGGAGACATGGCCGTGGTCCTCACGCTGGCGGACCGACCGGCGCCGTCGCTGCCGCGGCTCGCGTACGCACTTGGGGTGGCGGAGCGGGCCGACACGATCAACGCGACGTTGCAGTTGCTCCTGAAACGCGAGCGCAAAACCAAGGCTGAAATATCGGACGACGGCGACGGGCCAGCGGCCGAAGCGGAAGACGACGACGCTGACGATCCACGGGTAAACCGCGATTTACTCAACGAGATTGATGCGGCTCTTGAGGCGGCCCAAGCTGAGTTGCATTCGGGAGACGCCTTCGTGGCGCTGACGACATTCCTATTCAATTCGAGCGACTACTTGCGACGGTTGCTGGCAGTAGACGCGACGGCAGAACGGCAGATGTCGCTTGTGGAAATCGTCAGCACTTTGACGCTGGCGGCCACGTATCGATCGACGCACAAGGGCGTAAAGCCGATGCGTGCGCGCCGGGGATTTGCGGAGCGCCTGCGGTCGCGCCTTACCCGTTATGTGCCGATCCCGATCATACCGCGGCCGAGGAGCGATTCCGTGCGAGTGATGACCTGTCACGCTGCGAAAGGGCTCGAGTTCCCATACGTCGTGGTCGCAAGCCAGACGTACACAAAATTTCCTGGGGCGTATCGCTGGTTGCCTAATTCATTCAGGGAGGATGTAGCCGAGGATGAGGACCAGCCCGACTCGCTGCTCTTCGTCGGGGTGACCCGCGCCAAGAGGGCCGTTGTCGTATCGTTCCCGACAAAAGCCGGCGAAGGGCCCAACGCGAAAGAAAAGACGATGGTACGTCTGCTGGACCAGTGGCGCAGTACGAGCCGAGATGGAAAGACGCGTGTGCACGTGCATGAAATGACGTGGGGTCCAACGGGTAGAGCGGCAGCACAATCGGTTGTGGCTGGGCCGTTGTGGGGCGACGTCAAGCCGGTGTGGCTGAAGCCTTCGGTGTTGGACGAGGATCGCTGCCCGCTTGAGACGTACTTAGAGAAGTTCCTTGGCCTGAGCTTTCCTGATGGTGAGCGGAAGCTGTATCCGCTGGTTTTCGGCGTACTGCGCCGGGTGTTACGCCAAATGGCCGACTTGGCGATGGCGGCGGGTGAGCCTATGGCCGAGGCGGATGCGCGAGCGCTGCTGGGGAAGGAGCTTCCAAAGGACCGGTGGGGCGATCATCCCCACTACGAATGGTATTTCGGCATAGCGCTTCGCGCGGTGCTGGGGTTTCGGGACGCGTTTCGCCCGAAACCCGGAGAATTCACGCGGCTAGATCCAGAGGTGGAGCTCGATCCATCGGGGAGCGGAGATCCGCCGGTGAAGCTCGACCTGATCGCGCTGTACAAGGACGCGTCGGGCCGAACGTCGGGCATCATATTCCGACCCGAGACCTACGCGAAGATCGCCGAGGATGGCGAGATCAACTGGGGGAAGCTCGACGGCAAGCGCGCATCGCTGGTGTTGCTGTTGGGGGAGGATGCGAACGTCCGCATGCAGGTGTACTCGGGAATGGACGGTCGGATCTACGAGTATCTGCCGAGCATTCAGGCCGCTTCGTTGCCGAAGGAGCTCGAGCGCGTGAGTGCGCGTCATGCGGCGCTTGCACGCGCAGATTTCGGTACCGACGCTGACCGCTGGGGCTGCGACCAGTGCCGCATGCGCGTAAACTGTCCGCACTGGATCGGCGCGCTACCGAACTGGATCGGCGCGCTACCGAGCGCTGAGGCCTGAGGCACGACGGCCCTGCAACCAGTGACTCAGTGGCTGCAAGCGAACGCAGAGCAATCAAGACGAAGCAGTTGCCGAGAGGCCAAACTGTCTTCCATCGAGGTCTGGGTACGTTCGTGGCGACGTGGGTGCACGCGCAAATGGAAGAACAACACTTGATCTCCATCACACTTGGATGACAGGTCGCCGTGAGCTTCCCGCCATCTTCCCCTACGATGCCAGTCGATCATCCGCAGCTGCGAGAACCGCTATTCTCCGTGCTCGCCACCTGTGGTCTGCGAGAAGGCTCGGCCGAACACACTGCATCCGAAAGGCTTGTGGCTGTGCTCCACGCCTATCCTAACTCAGGTTTGCTTATGGGTGGATCTGCGACGGCAGGTTTGCCCGATCCGGGTGATCTCGACTTTTGGCTCGTGGTCGACGATCCGCTCATTGCCAAGACGACAATCGCGTCGCGCGTCGGGGCGTTGCCGTCATTGAACTATGTGCATGACGCTGGCTTCTTCCCTTGGCTGGGTGAGCTCATAACGATTTGCTTTTTCCCCGACGCTCGCCTTTGCATCGACGTTGGGCTCTGCTCGCCACGAATGCTGGCCGACGCTAACCCGGGGCCAAATCCCATTGTCCTCTGGGGCGATGCGCAGCTGCTTCGCTCGTTCTTGCGTCAGCAACTTTACAAGGACTTGCCGACCAACCGCCTTGGACGGCTCTTTGTGAACTTGCTCAAGGTCCGAAAGAACGTCGGTAGAGGCCATCTCTGGGATGCCGTTGAATGTCTTGCAAAGGCGAGGCGCGAAGTCATGGCACTCCGAGTCGACACACTACAGCCATGTGGCATCCGATACTCACGCGCAGAAAGGAGAATCGAAGACACTTTGTCGACGGAAGAACTAAGCCAAATGGCCGACACGTATCCTGCGCTCACTCGCCAGGCCATTCTGGCAGCTGCAGTCCGAGTGTGCGAAATTGCTGAGGCGATGGCCGCTAGCTCGTGTCCTAACGGGACATGGAGCTGTCGCCTATCCGAACTGCGACAAAGTATGGATTGAGGAGGCGCGAGAATTCTAAGCCCGACAGAGTGGAGAAACGACCTGCAGTCGCGCCTGCCCGACATTCAAGTTTACTTAGAGAGAAAACTGGGTGTCAGGGACACTCAGTGGACTCTCGGCGCGTCGTGGAATGCGTCGTTTCGCAGCACGTGTCACGGTCGGCCCGTTTTCATCAAGATAGGAAACGAAGAAGGAAACCTTCGTCAGAAAACGCTTGCCGAGCAACTGGGTATTATGGGGTTTGTTGAGTGCCTTGCTCGCGCGGGCCTCGCGGCGGGCCCGGCCTTCGGGGCGGCAAATTCGTTTGTCCGAGTCTCGGGATATTGGGTGTATCTGTTCAGCTGGATCGATGACATCACCCAAACGACACTTCTCGAAAACGCTCCCCAATCCCCGTTAATCGTTCACGACGCAGCCGCGGTTCTCGCCCGACTGCACGCGGTGGGCAGCGAGAATTGGGATCTTTCGCTGCCGCCGACTTCGGCGTCGCCGTTCTCTCTCACGCCGCAAGCATGGCTACGACATGCCGGAGAACTTTGGAGTCGCGCGCGTTTGGAGTGTGCATCTCGCAAAGGAGATGAGCATGCGCTCGCCGTTCTATCGGATGGTGAAGAAATGGCCTCGAAGGTAATTGCGGGCAATAGTAGTTTTTTTGACGCGTCGCCTGGCGACCGCCGAATTGTGCACGGCGATTTCCGGCCCGGAAATCTTGCCCGCCGCGATGGTCGCCTTTGCGTCTTTGATTTCGACCTCGTCTCACGAAATCGAGTCGCTGTTGATGTCGCCTACGCCGCACTCAGCTTCGCCGGCGTTGGTTGGTTCAGCCGGACGCCCGATTGGGCTACTTACGATCTTTTTGCGTCCGCCTATCGGAAGCAAAGCGGCGAGCAACTACGGGAGGATGAGTTACGACTCGCTACAATCTTTTGCGCCTTGCGATCGCTTTCTACATCCTTTAAGCCGTCCCAGGTGTTGCCACGCTGGAACCTGTTGAAGGACGTATACCAGAGGTTCGCGTAATCGCGATGCGACCCTGCGGCACGTACGAGGCGGCACTCGAATACGTCTACAGTTTTTTCCGCGGCCCCTTGTCCGCAGCACCACGTGGCCCATTGGTGAGGTACGCTGCGGAGCGGCTGGGAATTTCTGTACCGATACGGTCGAGGAGAGTCGCGTCAATAACGGGCACTAACGGAAAGGGATCGACCTGCGCTTACCTCGAAGCGCTGCTACGAGGGCAAGGAGCGACTACCGTCGTCTTAACGTCTCCTCACACAAACTCGTTTCGCGAACGCCTACGCACGAACGGAGATGTGGTCTCTAAGGATGAATTCATAGACCTAGTGAATTCAGCGATCGTTGTCCTGGAATCGTTACGCGGAACGGATCGTCAGTTGTCGCCGACGATGATCGCGGTCCTCCTTGCGCTGCTGGCCCATGAGCGACTGGGGTCCGAGGCTTACGGTGTTTACGAAGTAGGTTCGGGAGGAAAACGCGATGCGACCAACGTATTTGAGAACGCCACGGTCGGACTCAACGTCGTTGGTGCCGATCACCTGACGGAATTCGGCGGGACTGTCATTGAAGTGCTGAACGAAAAGCTTGGCCTGCTGCGGTGGCGCGGTCGACTCGTCTATCTTGAGCAGTCAGTTCCATTGCAGAACATCGTCGAAACGATTGTCCGCGATCTCAAGGTCTCAGCCGATAGGGTTTCACCAGATCACGTCGCTGAACTCGGCGACTTGATCGCTCCATTCGTCTTCAACGGACCAGGTCAACGAGACAACGCTGCTTTGGCATGTCGCATCTTCGAAAGTCTGTACTTGCGCGGATTGACGATGCACGATGTCGCCCGCGCTGGCGGTTGCGTGCGACGGCCGCCCGGTCGTTTCGAACGGCGATGTGTTGGCAATCACACCCTGCTGTTGGACGGTGCGCACAACCCCCCAGCGATCGACGGCTTATTCCGTTGTCTTGCGATGGATCCGTTCTGGGCCGGCAGCAGCGGAATCGTCGCCTTTTCGAAGGAAAAAGACTGGCAGTCTATGCTTCGCATCATTGCCGCGAGTGGTGTCTTCTCCTCGCTAGTCGTGACTGAGGCTCTTCGCCCGAGGGCCGTACCTAGGCGCGAACTAGCGGAGTTTGCGCTCCAACTTGGATTGCGAGTCGAATCGTCGCGAAATCTTGCGACTGCGCTTCGCATGACGCTGGGGGCTTCGGCGGACCGGCCGATTGTCATTTGCGGATCACTGTTGTTGCTCGCCGATCTTGATCGCTCGCTTCAACACCTGGGACTTGGAGAATGGGCTGCGGCCGCCGACCAGATTGATCCGATACAGCCATGGATGTCCGACCTAGTATGACGATGGCTGTGGTGTCAACGAGCCCTTCGAACTTCGCCGGCGCGGCCGCGGTTCACTGTCGAATCCTATGCATGCTCGCCGCTCGTGGCGTCGAATGTCACTTCATCGTCACCGGGACGCCGTTTTATCAGGCGGAGCTAATACGATCAGGGGTGACCATTCACACGGGCAGAGTCCATTCTGACGCTTATCCGGAATCAGACGCGCTGGCTGCCGCTGGGATCGCGAAGGCACTTTACGAGCAAGGGCGACATGCCGCGAGGAACGGCCGAGAGGTTGTGCTGTGCGGGACGTTCTTGTTCCCCTTTTTTCAATCGGTTCTGACAGCGCGGCGTCTGCTAGCTCGGGAAGGGCTTACGGTTCGGACGGTTGCGATCCCGGCCGGGTCGGACATTTGGCAGGTCGGTTATCAACTTCCCGAATTGGTCATCGACGCATTGAACGAGGATGAATGCTCAGCGGTTATCGCATACTCGCATTCGTTTGCGTTGGAGATACAGCAGCTAACTTCGACCGAGCGGCCGATCGCTGTCACACGGCCGCCGCTAGACGTCGCGCGATACGAGCCACTCAATCGCCGCGACCGACGACTTCTGCGGCGCCAACTTGGCTTGCGAGAGAATGCATTTACACTCCTGAGTTGCTGTAATATGCGTCCTGTCAAGCGCATCGACGTGACAATAGACATTGCGCTTCGTCTCGCGGCGGTATCACCGGTAGAGGTTACGCTATTACTTGTCGGACCACGGACCCCGCACCTGGACCGCGCGCTGGCCAGCATTGCCGCGCACCAGTCTTCGGCCAGGAATCTGTCGATAGTGACGAAAGGCCTGTGCTACCCGACGATGCCGTATCATCAGGTCGCAGATGCCGCGATCAGTACGAGTGTTCACGATTCGTTCAACGTTAGTATTGCAGAGTCGTTGGCCGTCGGATGCCCAGTGCTTGTGTCTGCATCGAACGGCGTGGCCGAGGTATTCAGCGAATCACTGCGAAACATGGTGGTTCAGTATCCCGAGCGCTCCCTCCAGTCGCTTCGTGACAATGTCCTCATAGCTCCGACCGAAATGGAGCTCGTTTCGGCATCAGACCACTTGCTGACGCTAGTTTGGACCTGACCCGGTTTGATGGACACCTCACGCGCCCCAAATTGGGGGCGGAGGTGTTCAATGCCAGCACGACGGAAGCAGTCAGCAGTCGGATCGACCACGCCAGCGCGGCGTGAGCGGCG
>Ga0134126_10005726_pt1 | contig 15545 bp, 11 predicted proteins | sample KB31752_FD_96881 | JGI IMG/M metagenome (GOLD analysis project Ga0134126, IMG submission 96881) | Terrestrial soil microbial communities with excess Nitrogen fertilizer from Kellogg Biological Station, Michigan, USA - KB3-175-2 | ecosystem: Environmental > Terrestrial > Soil > Unclassified ...
CTGTCCATCGTCGAGCAATCGGCCGGCGGCGGAGCCGCGGCCGGCGGCGGCGGTGGCGGTGCGGCATGGCCCATCTTGATGACCAGGCCAACAGTGGCCAGACCGTCCACCCAGGAGGTGTCGCCACGGGTGCGACCGAATTCCTTGTTGCCTGGCGTAGTGGTGAAGCCGGTCAGACGCGCGGACGTGGTATCGCGGTAATAACGAGCAGCCAGTTCGCCACGTAGTGCGATGCGGTCGTTGATGTTGTACAGAACACCCACGCCCAAGGTCGCCATAGGACCCCAGCCAAAACCCTTGGTGATAACTTTGGCGGTTTCAGGGGCACCGGTGATATCGCGGTCCGGGAATGAGACCCCTGCCTGCGCCAGCTCACCGGAAACCGCTGCATGGCGTACTGCGCCCACGCCACCCATCACATACGGGCGCCATGGCGAAGCCGGATCCATAAAGTACCAACGTGCGGCTACATCGAGCTGGATGCTTTCCCACTGTTTGCCATCGCGGCCGGAACCGCTGTCGAAATCGGCATTATCAGTCAGACCCTCAAGGTCCAAGGTCAGGTGCGGATTTACCCAGTACCCAACGCCAATACCACCTGTCACATCCGTATTGACCTGACGGTCGCTGTCAGGGATGGCCGCGCCAATCCGCGGAACGATGTACCAGCTGCCATAACCGGTATCGGTCGTGGCTTCCGTGGACGGGCCTTGCATGCTGGTGTCCTGGGCATGCGCCACGCTCACGGCACCGGCACTTCCCAAGACCAGCGCGATCAGTGCGCACAAGCCTTTACGTTTCATCGGAGTCTCCTTTTGTTGTTTCTCTGCGCCCCCACCACCCCGGTGGAACGCAAATAAAACGCGCGTACACCTTGCTACGCAGGGCTAGCGGTTCCGGTACAAATCCAACTCCGGACCCGCCGAGGCACGCGCAGTTTAGCAAAAAACAAACAATTGGCGCCAGTGGGGAAAATCCTGTTCACGACCAGGTCAGTGCTGTGCTCAAACGGTGAAAAGCCCAAGAAAATCCGCCATCTGCATGGACTCCAGAGCGTCCGGTCTGGAACAAACCTGAATGATAGCGCTGACTTGAGCCGGGGCGAGGTGCCCCGCCAGTGCCCGCTCGAACTTGGTTTCTAGCACGGGAATCCCTTCGGCGCGGCGTTTGCGGTGGCCGATCGGATAATCGATTGAAATCTTTTCGCTGGGTGCGCCATTCTTGAAAAAGATCTGCACCGAATTACCGATGTAGCGTTTGTCGGGATCAAAGTAGTCAAGCGTGAATTGCGGGTTTTCAATCACCACCATTTTTTCGCGCAGCGCATCGATGCGTGGATCGGCCGCGACCACGTCGCCGTAATCGTCCGCGGTGAGACGGCCGAAGATCAGCGGCACCGCGACCATGTACTGGATGCAGTGGTCGCGATCGGCATAGTTGGCCAGCGGTCCGGTCTTGTCGATGATGCGTGCGCCGGCTTCCTGCGTCTCGATTTCGATCCGCTCGATCTGCTCCAGCCGATCCTTCACCTGCGCGTGAAGACGCATCGCGCACTCGACCGCGGTCTGCGCGTGGAACTCGGCTGGATAACTGATCTTGAACAGCACGTTCTCCATCACGTAACTGCCGAATGGGCGCTCGAATTCGAACGGCTTGCCGCCGAACGCGACGTCGTAAAAGCCCCATGTCGGAACACTCAGCGCGGAGGGGTAGCCGGTCTCGTTGCGCTCGACGGCATTGAGCGCGTGCATCACCGCGCGTCGACATGCGTCGCCCGCGGCCCAGCTCTTGCGTGGACCCGTATTCGGCGCATGTCGATAGGTGCGCAGCGCGCCGCCATCGATCCAGCTATTGGAAACCGCATCGATGACCTGCTCGCGACCGCCGCCCAGCATCGCCGTCGCCACCGCGGTGGACGCGAGCCGCACCAGAATCACGTGATCAAGACCCACGCGGTTGAAGCTGTTCTTCAGCGCATAGCAACCTTGAATTTCGTGCGCCTTGATGGCGTAACCGAGCGCGTCGCGCACAGTGATCGCGTTGCCGCGTCGGTCCAGGTAATCCGCAAGCGCCAGGATGGCGCCGAGATTGTCGGAAGGATGACCCCACTCGGCCGCGAGCCAGGTGTCATTGAAATCCAGCCAGCGGATCTGCGTGCCGATGCAGAATGCCGCCTGCGCGGGATCCAGTTGCAGCGAAGTGCCCGGCACGCGCGCGCCGCCGGTGAGTGTCGCCCCCGGCACGATCGGAGCCAGCTGCTTCACGCATTGCGGGAACTTCATGGCCAGCATCGCGCAGCCGAGCGAATCCATCAGCATGTAGCGCGCGGTGCGATACGCCTCATCGGAATCTATCCGGTAGCCGGTAACGTAATCGGCAATGTCAATCAGCGGCTGATCAGGCTCGGGGCGCTGCGCGGAACGGATGTTGTGCTCGCTCATGGTGAATTCCTGCCGAAACAAACGGGCTATTGTGCCAGATCGTCACCCTCTCTTGACTTGCGCATGGCGCTCTGTCGAGAATGGGTCCGCTCAAGAAGTACAGTCATGAGTACGGTCATGGATGACTGGGCTTCGCCAGCACGGACGTTGCATCAAACCAAAACCCCCGGAGGGGAGTAGCTCGGGATCGGGTCGATTCGATCCTTGCGGCGATCGTCAACACGAACGCGTCTGCGTTCCGGTCGTCGCGCGGCCAATGCGCATTGGTGCGCATGAAAGCAGCCATCCATAGGTTGCACTTTCAAAGCCGCGGGCGAGACTTCCGCGAACGCAACCCGCAAGCGTGCGGGGTGGGCGCTCGCGGATTTCTTCTCGCACGCATGCAGGCCGCCCGATGACCTTTCTCGCCCACCCGTTCGTTTCGCTCTCCGATCCGGCATTCTGGTCCGGCTTGGCTTCGATCATCCTGATCGACCTGGTGCTCGCCGGCGACAATGCCATCGTGATCGCGCTGGCCGCGCGCGCGCTTCCACACAACCTGCAATGGCGAGCGATTTTCTGGGGCTGCTTCGGCGCGATCGGCGTACGCATCGCCATGACCGCCGGCGTGCTGTGGCTGCTGAAAATACCCGGGCTCATGTTGGTCGGTGGCCTGATGCTGCTGCCGATCGCGTGGCGGCTGCTGCAACACGGTGAGGACAAGCATCGAGTGCGTACCGCCTCCGGCTTCTGGGGCGCGATGTTCACCATAATCGTAGCCGACGCCCTGATGGGCCTGGATAACGTGCTCGCGATCGCTGGCGCATCCAAGGGACATCTCGGTCTGGTGATCCTCGGGCTGCTGATCAGCGTGCCGCTGGTGGTGTGGGGTTCGACACTGATTCTGAAACTGCTGGAACGTTGGCCGGCGATTATCTATCTCGGCGCCGCCACGATTGCCTGGACCGCTGCGCGCATGGTCACGGAAGACGACCTCGTGGACGACTGGTTCGACGCGCATGATGCGGTGTACTACGCAGTGCTCGCCGTGTTCGTGCTCGGCATTGTTGCGCTCGGCTGGTGGACGCAACGGCGCAAAATCGCCAGCCGTCAGCCGTGAGCCGTCGGCCGAAGAAGCGGGTCCGGCTTGCCGGACGCCGCGAACGCGGGCATCCTCGAACGCCCGTTTGAATGCCGGCAAAGTTCGTGACCGCAGCCTACCCGAACCTGTTCGCTCCGCTCGATCTCGGCTTTGTCACCCTGCCCAATCGCGTGCTGATGGGCTCCATGCACACCGGCCTGGAGGATCACGCACGCGATTACGACAAGTTGGCTGCGTATTTCGCCGCGCGTGCACGCGGCGGCGTAGGCCTGATGGTGACCGGAGGTATTGCGCCCAGCATCGAAGGCTGGCTGAAGCCGTTTTCGGGGCGATTGTCGATGCCCTGGCATGTGCCGCGCCATCGCAAGCTCACCGGCGCCGTGCACGCGGAAGGCGGGCGCATCTGCATGCAGATCCTGCACGCCGGGCGCTATGCGGTCCATCCCTTGTCCGTCGCGCCGTCGAAAATCAAGTCGCCGATCACGCCGTTCACGCCGCGCGCGCTGACTGCCCGCGGCATCGAACGCACCATCAATGCGTTCGCGCACAGCGCGCAACTCGCGCGCGAAGCCGGCTACGACGGCGTGGAAATAATGGGTTCGGAGGGTTACCTGATCAACGAGTTCCTGACCGTGCGCTCGAACAAGCGCGAGGACGGATTCGGCGGTTCGCTGGAGAACCGCATGCGTTTCCCGATCGAGATCGTGCGGCGCACGCGCGAGGCGGTCGGGCACGATTTCATCATCATCTATCGCCTTTCCATGCTCGACCTGGTTGATCGCGGCCAGGCATGGGATGAAATCGTCTCGCTTGCGAAAGCCGTGGGAGCCGCCGGCGCCACGCTGATCAACACCGGCATCGGCTGGCACGAGGCGCGTGTACCAACCATCGTCACCTCCGTGCCGCGCGCGGCATTCGCGTGGGTGACACGGCGCATGAAAGCCGAAGTGCGCATTCCGCTGATCACCACCAACCGCATCAACATGCCAGAGGTCGCCGAGGCGCTGCTCGCGCGTGGCGATGCCGACATGGTCTCAATGGCGCGCCCGCTGCTGGCCGATCCGGACTGGGTGAACAAGGCGCGTGCGGGTCAGCCCGCGCGCATCAACACCTGCATTGCCTGCAATCAGGCGTGTCTGGATCACGTGTTCCAGAACAAACGCGCCTCGTGTCTGGTGAACCCGCGCGCGTGCTTCGAGACCGAACTGGTGATTTCGCCGACAGGCCAAAAGAAGCGCTTTGCCGTGATCGGCGCCGGGCCGGCCGGTCTTGCCGCGGCCTGCACGCTCGCCGAACGCGGTCATGCGGTGGCACTGTACGAACAGGCCGAAGAAATCGGTGGGCAGTTCAATCTGGCGAAACGCATTCCAGGCAAGGAAGAATTTGCCGAAACGCTGCGTTATTTTTTGAACCGCCTGCGCGAGCTGGGCGTCGAACTGCAATTGGGCGCGAACGCGGAGCCCGCGACTGTGCAAGCGCGCGGGTTCGATGCCGTGATCGTCGCTACCGGCGTGCTCCCGCGCGATCCGCGGATTCCCGGGCAGGATCACCGAACAGTGCACGGGTACGCGGACGTCGTCTCCGGCAAGGTGGAGATCGGCCGGCGCGTGGCGATCATCGGTGCAGGCGGCATCGGCTTCGACGTTGCCGAATACCTGAGCCAACCGCCGCCCTCGCCCACTACCGACGTCACCCGCTGGATGCGCGAATGGGGCGTGGACACGACCCTTTCGCAACGCGGCGGTCTGGCAAAGCCCCGGAGCGAGCCTTCGCCGCGCGAAATCTGGCTGCTGCAGCGCACGGCCGGCAAGCCCGGCAGAAAACTCAACAAGACCACCGGCTGGGTGCATCGTGCCGCGCTGAAAGCCAAAGGCGTGCACATGCTGGGCGGCGTAATCTACGAGCGCATCGATGATGCGGGGTTGCATATCAATGCCGATGGCAATGCACGTCTGCTGGAAGTCGACAACGTGGTGATCTGTGCCGGGCAGGAATCCAACCGCGCGCTGGCCGACCAGATGATCGCGCTCGACATGAAGGTGCACGTCATTGGCGGCGCCGATGTGGCCGCGGAACTCGATGCCAAGCGCGCGATCGCGCAAGCGACGCGGCTCGCCGCGAGCCTGTAGGAGCAGCGTAGCCCTGGCAATCGTGTGCAGGGCAACAGCTTTTTTCGCAAAGAACACTGGGCCGTGAAGAAGGTTTAAAAAACCAAACCTTTTTTTGCGTGCTTTGCCTCCTTTGCGGATAAATTTCTTTGGCTCTCTCGCGCAACCCGGGATATCACAGCGAACCGCGTTCTCTGGCAAAGCGTCCAAGTCGCCCTTGATGCGCGGTGTATGCACCTCCACATGGTGTACACCACCAATGGAGATGGCCATGAAGCTCTACACCTCGCCTGGCGCATGCTCGATGGCCGACCACATCGCGCTGGAATGGATCGGCAAGCCCTACACCGCGCAGGTCGTCAGCAGGGAACAGCGTGCCACGCCGGAATTCAGGAAGCTCAATCCCGCCGGCGCGGTGCCGGTGTTCGAGGATGGCGACTGGGTGCTGACCCAGAATTCGGCGATCCTGAATTATCTCGCGGACAAATTCCCGGAAAGCAAACTAGGCGGCGAAGGCACGCCCAAGTCACGCGCGGAAGTGAACCGCTGGCTGGGCATGTTGAATGCCGACGTGCATCCGGCCTTTCACCCGCTGTTCGGCGCAGCGAATTACCTCGGCGAGGAAGCGGCCGAGAAAATGAAAGACGCCGCGCGCAAGAAACTGCGTGGCTACTTCGAGCGTCTCGATGCGCAGCTTTCCGGTCGCAACTGGCTGGTCGGCGCGCGCTCGATCGCCGATCCATATCTGTTCATCACCCTGCGCTGGGCCAAGGCGATGAAAGTGGACCTGTCGGGCTTCCACAATCTCGAAGCCTTCGAACAGCGCATGCGCGCAGACAAGGGCGTGCAGAAAGTGCTCAAAGACGAGGGCGTGGATCAGGGATGACCCTTCTTCCAAACAAAAAAGCCGCGCAATGCGCGGCTTTTTTGTTTACGGAATGACGATCACCTTTTTTCAATGGGAACGTACGCGCAATCTTCCGGCCCGGTGTAGTTCGCGCTGGGGCGGATGATCTTGCCGTCCTGGCGCTGCTCGATCACGTGCGCGCTCCAGCCCGAGGTGCGCGCGATCACGAACAGTGGCGTGAACATGGGCGTAGGCACACCCATCATGTGGTACGCGCTGGCCGAGTACCAATCTAGGTTCGGGAACATCTTCTTGAGGTCCATCATCACGTTCTCGATCCGCTCCGACACTTCGAACAGGCGCGGGTTGCCGCCCTCGCTGCAGAGCTTGCGCGAAATTTCCTTGATGATCGGATTGCGCGGATCACCGATCGTGTAGACCGGATGGCCGAAGCCGATCACGATCTGCTTGTTGGCGACACGCTCGCGAATATCCTTCTCGGCGTCGTCCGCAGATCGATAGCGGCCGATGATTTCCATCGCCACCTCATTGGCGCCGCCGTGCTTGGGGCCGCGCAGCGCGCCGATCGCACCGGTGATCGCCGAGTACATGTCCGAACCGGTGCCCGCGATCACGCGCGCGGCGAAGGTGCTGGCGTTGAACTCGTGTTCGGCATAAAGGATCAGCGACTTGTCCAGCGCGTTGGCGTGCGAATCGCTCGGCTTGCGCCCGTGCAGCAGGTGCAGGAAATGCGCGGCGATGGTGTCGTCGTCGGTTTCCGTCTCGATGCGGCGGCCGTTGTGCGAGAAGTGATACCAGTACAGCAGCATCGAACCGAAGCTCGCCATCAGCCTGTCGGCGATGTCGCGCGCGCCGGTGACGTGGTGTTCGTCCTTCTCCGGCAGCACCGTACCGAGCACCGAGCAGCCGGTACGCATCACGTCCATCGGATGCGTCGCCGCGGGCAGCAGTTCCAGCGCGGCCTTCACCGGCTGCGGCAGCCCGCGCAGACGTTTCAGCCTGGCGCGATACGCGTTCAATTCCGACCAGGTCGGCAGGACCTCATGCACCAGCAGGTGCGCAACTTCCTCGAAGGTCGCCTTGGTGGCGAGATCGTGGATGTCGTAACCGCGGTAGTGCAGATCGTTGCCGCTGCGCCCCACCGTGCACAGCGCGGTGTTGCCGGCGGCGACGCCGGATAGCGCCACCGACTTCTTGGCCTTGGGGAGAACGGATGCAGCGGTATCGTTCATGATTTTCTCCGATTGCAACGGCGTGATCGCGCACGTCGCTTCACGATAAATCGCATTTCAGTTGTTGAATACTTCTGCAGGGTGCAGCCGCGGACACTGGTTGACCGGCGCCATCTGCAGCGGACCTTCCTTGAACCCGACGAGGTGCGCGTCCCGATACTGCCAGCACTCTCCCAGCGTCGAGCAGTAGCAGATCGCAATCGCCATATGCTTCGCGACTGCGGCGGAACGGAATTGCCGGTAAATATCCTTATCCTCGAATTTTATGATCCGGACATTCTCACCCGGGCTGACCACATCGGGGTTGATGGTGGATTCGCTGAACGTGATCGGGCGCTTCATGCCGAGCGCATCCAGCACATGGTGCCAGTCCGATTGCGGCTTCCCTTCCACCCATATCTGCGCGCTGCGCACGATCGCCGGTCCTACTCCTTTGCTGTACACGATCAATGACAAATCGTTGTCGTCATTCCCGGCGATCAGGTTCGGCCACACCTCCGCGCGCACCTGCTCGCGCTGGATATAGGCGGTATAGCCGGAAACGCACAGCGCGAGCAGGCCGATCAGCGACGCGATAATCGCCGAGAGCGCATTCCAATTGCGTCCGCCCGGGGCGGAGGCGGATTCATCGGATGGCGGCAATAGCTCCGACATGTGCGTCAGACCTTCTTGTCCGCGAACAGCGCGTCCAGCCTGCGCTCGTAGTCGTGATAACCGATGCGCTCGTAAAGCTCCTCGCGCGTCTGCATCGTGTCCAGCACACTCCTTTGGGTACCTTCGCGGCGGATGGTCTCGTACACCTTCTCGGCCGCCTTGTTCATCGCGCGGAACGCCGACAGCGGATACAGCACGATCGCTACGCCGGCGTCGCGCAGTTCATCCAGGGTGAACAGCGGCGTCGCCCCGAACTCGGTGATGTTGGCCAGCACCGGCACCTTCACCGCGTCCACGAATTTTCTGTACGTCGCAAGATCTCGCACTGCTTCGGCGAAGATGCCGTCCGCGCCGGCCTGGACGCATTTCAGTGAACGCTCGATCGCGGCATCCACGCCTTCGGAGGCGATCGCATCGGTGCGCGCGATCAGGAAGAAATCAGGATCCGTTTTCGCATCCGCCGCGGCTTTCACCCGATCGGCCATTTCGGCCGCTGAAACGATCTCCTTGCCGGGGCGATGTCCGCAGCGCTTGGCGCCGACCTGATCCTCGATGTGGCACGCCGCCGCGCCGGCCTTGATCAGCGACTGCACCGTGCGCGCGATGTTGAATGCGCTCGGCCCAAAGCCCGTATCGATGTCCACCAGCAGCGGCGCGTCGCAAACATCGGTGATCCGGCGCACATCAATCAGCACGTCGTCCAGCGTATTGATGCCCAGATCCGGCAGACCGAGCGAGCCCGCGGCCACGCCGCCACCGGACAGATAGATCGCACGATAACCGGCGCGTTTTGCCAGCAGCGCGTGATTGGCGTTGATTGCGCCGATCACCTGCAGTGGCGATTCGGCGGCGAGCGCGGCGCGGAAGCGTGCTCCGGCAGAGTGCGTATCGCTCATGAGGCGTTCCGGCAAAGCCGCGATTCTAACCGATTACGCCAGCCCCGATTCGTGCGCCCGGGGCTTGCCGAGGGCCGTGGCACCACCGCATCGGCTGGCGCGCGAGGCGACCCGTGATCTGCAGTGCCGTCCAAAAGTGGCATGCTGTTGGCGTGTTGTCAGGAGCATCTAGCCATGGAAGACAAGCCCCTACCTCGCGGCGCATGGGCGATCAGCAAGGCCGCCATCACCGAATTCCTGCGCGACAATCCGTTCCAGTTGGCGGCCGCGCTGAGTTACTACACGCTGCTGTCGATGACACCGCTGCTGTTGCTGCTTACCGGTTTGGCCGGCCTGGTGTTTGGCCAACAAACCGCGCGTGCGCAATTGCTCGGCTACATCGGTTCGATGATTGGGCCGCAGGAGGCCAAGGTGGTGCAGGCGTTGCTCACCCAGACCAATGATCATCATGCAAGCGTGATCTCCACCGTCATCGGCACCGCGATCGTGGTGCTCGGCGCGATTTCGGTATTCGGCCAGTTGCAGGTTTCGCTCAACCAGATATGGGAGGTCGAAACGGTGCCGCGCAAGAACGTGATCCTCAACCTGCTCGGGTCGCGGCTGCTGGCACTCGCCATCGTACTGGCAATGGCGTTCATCCTGCTGGTGTCGATGGCGGTGAGCACCGCGATCGCCGGTGCGCAGGGCTATGCCGATCACTGGTTTCCGGGCGCCGGCATTGTTCTGCGGGTCGTTTATGCGCTGGTGTCGTTCGTGATCGTCACTGGCACGCTCGCGATTCTGTTCAAGTATGTGCCGGACGTGATCATCGACTGGCGCGACGTGATGATCGGCGCGCTGATCACCGGCGTGCTTTTCACGATCGGAAAATACGGACTGGGCGTGTATCTGGCGCACCTGCGCTTCAGCTCCGCGGGCGCCGCGGGCTCACTTATCCTGATCGTGGTCTGGGTTTATTACACCTCGCTGATCCTCTTCTTCGGCGCGGAAGTGACCCAGGTATATGCGCGCAGGTTCGGCGCAGCGATTCGCCCGAGCGCGCATGCGCGGCGGATCGAACCTTTCAGGTGATCGGCATCGATCCCCGCGCAAGATGCGCCCCACCAGGCAGCGGTGGGAGCCCGCGTGCAGGTCGAAGCCGTTGCGCTTGCGCGATGCCTTGAATGGCATCGCGTGCAACGGCTGAGGGTGAGACAAGGATGTCGAGCGGAAATGGTATCAAGGAAGATTTTGGCGCAGTCTTGGTCGCGAGCGCGCTCGCTCCTACATGCCCAGCAAGTGCTCCACCGCCGCACGCTCCTCGCGCAATTCCTTTTCGGTGGCGTCCATGCGTTCGCGCGAGAACTCGTTGATGTCGAGCTTCAGCACGATTTCGTACTTGCCGTTCCTGCACGTCACCGGATAACCGTAGATCACCCCCGGCGCGATACCGTAGGAACCATCGGACGGCACGCCCATCGAAACCCAATCGCCCTCTGCGCTGCCCAGCGCCCACGAGCGCATGTGGTCTATCGCCGCGTTTGCCGCGGAAGCCGCGGACGAAGCCCCGCGCGCCTTGATGATCGCCGCGCCACGCTGCTGCACGGTCGGGATGAAGGTGTCGCGATACCACGCGCCCTCCACCAGCTCCGTCGCGCGCTGGCCTTTCACGGTGGCATGGTGGATGTCGGGATATTGCGTGGACGAATGATTGCCCCAGATGATCACGCGCTTGACGTCGTTGACGTGCGCGTGGGTCTGCTGCGCGAGCTGCGCCATCGCGCGGTTGTGATCCAGCCGCACCATGGCGGTGAAGCAGCGCGGGTCGAGATCCGGTGCATTGGCCTGCGCGATCAGCGCATTGGTATTGGCGGGATTGCCGACCACCAGCACCTTCACGTCACGCTTGGCATGCGCGTTCAGCGCCCTGCCCTGTGGGCCGAAGATAGCGCCGTTGGCGGACAGCAGATCCTTGCGCTCCATACCCGCGCCGCGCGGGCGCGCGCCGACCAGCAGCGCGTAATCCACATCCTTGAACGCGACGTTCGCATCGTCGGTCGCCACCACGCCGGCGAGCAGCGGAAACGCGCAGTCATCCAGCTCCATCACCACGCCCTGCAGCGCAGGCAACGCAGGCGTGATTTCCAGCAGGTGCACGATGACCGGCTGATCCTTGCCCAACATGTCGCCGGCGGCGATGCGGAACAGCAGCGCGTAGCCGATCTGGCCTGCGGCGCCGGTAACGGCGATGCGGACGGGTGCTTTCATTTGTGGGACTCCAAATTTCTGTTTTGAAAGTGAGCCGGGAATCGGAAGCCGGGAGCCGGAAAGCCAAAGCCGGCGAAATGCGGCTTTCCAGCTACCGACTACCTGCTACCGGCTATCTGCGGTTCATCAAGCGCGCGCGGCGCTGACCTGTTTCGTCTCGGTCAACTCGGCAAAAAATTCCTTGATGCGCTGCAATCCGGAATCCAATTGCGCACGCGGACAAGTGTAGGAAATGCGCAGCGCGCGCGGTTCGCCGAACGCCGAACCCGGCACGGTGGCCACGCCCTTGGCATCCAGCAGCGCCGCGCAGAAGTCCACGTCATTCTCGATGCGCGTTCCGTTGTGCGACTTGCCGAACGCTACGGATATATCAGGGAACGCATAGAACGCGCCTTGCGGACGCGGACACTTCACGCCGGGGATCGAGAGCAGCGCGTCGAGCACCTGGTCACGGCGCTCGGAAAAATCCGCGCATTTTTCCCTGGTTGTTTCCTGCGAGCCCGTCAGCGCGGCCACGCCTGCGGCGGTGATGATTTCCGGGAGATTGGTGATGTGATTGGAGTTCAGCGTCACCACCGCGTTGGCCAGCAGCTCGGGTGCGGCAACGAAACCCACGCGCCAGCCCGGCATGCCGTAGGTCTTGGAGAGCGAGTCCACGATCGCGGTGCGCTCGCGCAGCTCGGGGCGGAACTGCACCACGTTGTGGTAACCGACGCCGTCGAACACCATGCGGTTGTAGATGTCGTCGGCGATGATCCAGGTGTCGGGATATTTCACCAGCACATCGGCCAATGCGGCGATTTCATCGCGCGTGTAGACCATGCCGGTCGGATTGGACGGATTGTTGAACAGAAACACTTTCGGCTTGGCGGCCAGCGCACGATCCAGTTGCGCTGGCGTGAGCTTGTAGTTCTGTTCCGGCGGGCAGGGCAGCAACGTGATGCGCGCGCCGAGGATTTCCGCGATATCCAGGTACGACGTCCAGTACGGCGTCGGAAAGACGATCTCATCGCCTTCGTCAAGCAGCGCTTCGCACAGGTTATAGAGCACCTGCTTGGCGCCGATGCCGACCGCGAGATTGGAACGCTTGTAGCCGTCCAAGCCGGAAGCGCGCATATGCGCCAGGAATGCATCCAGCAGATCCTCGCGGCCGCGGTTGGAACCGTAAGCGCCGCTGTCGTGCTTCAGCGCCTCGCGCACCGCGTCATACACATGCTCGCCCGGCAGGAAATTCGGCACACCGATCGAGAAATTGACGATGTCGCGGCCCGCGGCCTTCAACTGCTTCGCCTGGTCGGCGATGACCATGATCGCGCTGGGCTTGGCGCGGCTCATGCGGGTGGCGAGTGTCAACATCGAATTGCCTGCTCGTGAGAAAACAAATCCAGTGAATTTTAGCATGGTCGCCGCAGCGGGCTGATTTTTTGCAGGGGCCTGCGTGCAGGCTATCCGCGCATTCCGGTCGCAAGCGCGCTCGCTCCTGCAGGTGCCGGCGCCCGCGAAATTCAGCGGCGCGCGTCGAGTACGGTGTTCCACTCCGCGATCCGCGTGGACTGCGATGCCAGCAGCGCCGATGCGTCGCCCTCGATCGTGAGCTTCTCGATGGTGTCACCACCGCGGATCGCGTCCACGACCTTCTGGTCATCGGCGGAAACGACTTCGCCGAACACGGTGTGTTTGCCGTCCAGCCACGGCGTCGCGGTGTGCGTGATGAAAAACTGGCTGCCGTTGGTGCCGGGGCCCGCGTTGGCCATCGAGAGCACGCCGGGTTTGTCGTGTTTCAGATCGGCGCGGGTTTCATCCTCGAAACGGTAGCCGGGGCCGCCGCGGCCCGAGCCTTCCGGGCAGCCGCCCTGGATCATGAAATCCGGGATCACTCGATGGAAACTCAAGCCATCGTAGTAGCCGCGCTGGGCCAGATTCACGAAATTGGCCACCGTTACCGGCGCCTTGTCGGCGAACAGGCGCAGCCGGATCGGGCCGCGCGAAGTCTGGAAGGTGGCGATCAGGGTCATGGCGCGGCTCCTTGGCAAAACGCCTAGCTTAACAGCGCTTCAGATTTCCAAGCAGTCCGGTCCCGGCGCAGGTATAATCAGCCATCACGCGGCGGCCACGGAATCGGCAAGCCGCTTATCTTTTCTCTTGAGAAGCCGGCCGCCCCAATGCGGCCCGTTTTGCGTGCCCTTATGTCCATCCAGAAACTGCGCAACATCGCGATCGTCGCCCACGTTGACCACGGCAAAACCACGCTGGTGGATCAATTGCTGAAGCAATCCGGCACCCTGTCGGACCGCGCGGTGGTGCCTGACCGCGTGATGGACAGCAACGATCTCGAACGCGAGCGCGGCATCACGATTCTTTCCAAGAATACCGCGATCCGCTGGAGCGCGCCGGACGGCGAGCAATGGCGCATCAATATCGTGGACACGCCCGGACACGCCGATTTCGGCGGCGAAGTCGAGCGCGTGTTGTCGATGGTGGATTCAGTGTTGCTGCTGGTGGACGCGATGGATGGCCCGATGCCGCAGACGCGCTTCGTCACCCAGAAAGCATTCCAGATGGGTTTCAAGCCGATCGTGGTGATCAACAAAGTCGATCGCCCCGGCGCGCGCCCGGATTGGGTGCTCAATCAAACCTTCGACTTGTTCGACCGGCTCGGCGCCAACGACGAGCAACTGGATTTCCCGGTGGTGTACGCCTCGGCGCTGCAGGGGTACGCCGGCTTGCAGCCCGACGTGCACGGCGGCGACATGACTCCGCTGTTCGAGTCGATCGTGCGCAACGTGCGCGCGCCGGATGTGGACCCGGATGGCCCGTTCCAGATGCGCGTGTCCTCGCTGGATTACAACAACTATGTCGGCCTGATCGGCGTCGGCCGCATCCAGCGCGGCAAAGTGCGCACCAACATGCCGGTGGCGATCATCGATCGCGAAGGCAACAGGCGCACCGGCCGCGTGTTGCAGGTGCTGGGCTTCATGGGCCTGGAGCGCCGCGAAGTGCCTGAAGCGCAGGCCGGCGACATCGTGGCGGTATCCGGCGTGGAAGGTTTGGGAATTTCCGACACGATCTGCGACCCTGCCGCGGTGGAGGCGCTGCCCGCGCTGACCGTGGACGAGCCCACCATCAGCATGACTTTCCAGGTCAACAACTCGCCCTTCGCCGGACACAAGGGCAACAGTGGCGGGCGGTTCCTCACCTCGCGCCAGATCCGCGAACGCCTCACCCGCGAAACCCTGCACAACGTCGCGTTGAAGGTGGAAGAAACCGAAGACCCGGACAAGTTCAAGGTTTCCGGTCGCGGCGAACTGCACCTGTCTATCCTGATCGAAACCATGCGCCGCGAAGGCTATGAGCTGGCGGTGTCGCGCCCGGAAGTGATCGTGCGCGAGATCAACGGCGTGAAACAGGAACCCTACGAACAACTGGTCGTCGATCTGGAAGAGGCTTACCAGGGCGGCGTGATGGAACGCCTCGGCACCCGTCGCGGACAACTGAAGACCATGGAGCCCGACGGCCGCGGCCGGGTGCGCCTGGAATACGTGATCCCCGCACGCGGGCTGATCGGTTTCCAGACCGAGTTCCGCACGATCACTGCAGGTACCGGGCTGCTGTTCCACGTGTTCGACCATTACGGCCCGCGTGCGGAAGGCATCATCGGCAAGCGCCAGAACGGCGTGATGATTTCCAACGGCACCGGCCCGGCGCCCGCGTATGCGCTGTGGGGCTTGCAGGATCGCGGCCGCATGCTGATCGATCCGGGCGTGGAGATTTACGAAGGCCAGCTGGTTGGCATCCATTCCAAGGACAACGACCTCACCGTCAATGCCTTGCGCGCCAAGCAATTGACCAACGTGCGTGCGTCCGGCAAGGACGACGCGTTGGCGCTGGTGCCGCCGGTGCGGCTGTCGCTGGAACAGGCGCTGGAATTCATTGACGACGACGAACTGGTCGAGGTCACGCCGAAATCCATTCGTCTGCGCAAGCGACACCTGACCGAAAACGACCGCAAGCGCGCGTC
>Ga0134126_10005727_pt1 | contig 15542 bp, 17 predicted proteins | sample KB31752_FD_96881 | JGI IMG/M metagenome (GOLD analysis project Ga0134126, IMG submission 96881) | Terrestrial soil microbial communities with excess Nitrogen fertilizer from Kellogg Biological Station, Michigan, USA - KB3-175-2 | ecosystem: Environmental > Terrestrial > Soil > Unclassified ...
ACGAGCTCGGCAACGTCAAGGGCATCGGCACCAAGACGCTGGCACGCAACCGCGATGAGATCCACCTGAGTGGCAGCTTCGCACCCGCGGCCGCGCCGAAGCCGAAGCACGCGAAGCGTTCGGGCAAGCATTGATGGGGAGCCGATGGTGCGGGCGTCATACCCGCACCACCGGCGTGTGTCGGTGGCGGCGACACGCATTACACTCGCGCGCTATCTTCGCCGAGTCCCGTTCCATGATCCTGCCCCGCTACCGCATCGGTCCGTCCACCATTCCCGGCGCCGGCAAGGGCGTGTTCCTGGAACAGGCGCTGCCACGCGGCCGGATCGCCGTGGCTCCGGATCGCATCGACCAGACATGGTCGTTCGCGGAGATCCTTTCCGACCCGGAGCGTGCAAAACTGCTGCATACCTCGGTGCGCTGGTTCGAGGACCGCTACACGCTTTCACCGGACTGGCCGGACGAGTGTTTCGTGAACCACGGCTTCGAACCCACCGGCTTGTGGCTGCTGGGCTTCATCTTCGCCGCGCGCGATCTGGATGCCGGCGAGGAATTGACGGTGGACTACCGGCATTTGCTCGCACCCGGTCAGGAAGAGGTATTCCGCGACGCACACACCGGCCAACCGATTATCGGCTACGCATGGGACGAAAGCCTGCGCCTCGGCCTGGATGCGCTGCGCAAGCTGATCAGCTGATGGCGGTCGCCCATCACCATCATCACGCAATGCCATGCCTGCAAGCCATTCCGCGCAGTGCCCAGCGCGAAGAACCCTGGGCCAACGGCGCCGGCAGCACAACGGTAATCCTGCGCGAACCTGACGACACGAACTGGACGGTGCGCATCAGCATCGCCAAGGTCGCGCAGGACGGCCCGTTTTCCGAGTTGCCCGGCACGCGGCGCACGCTGGTTCCGCTGGACGCGCCGATGACACTGCGTTTTCCGGACGGCCACGAACTCGCCGGCTCGCGGTTCAAGGCCATGCAGTTCGATGGCGCGCCCGCGCCCATCGGCGTGCTGCCGGAAGGCCCCACCCGCGATTTCAACCTGATGTTGCGGGGCAACGCGACCGGCGAAGTGCTGCCACGCACCCTGATCGATGCGATGGTGCTTCCGGTGGAAATGCGCGTGCGCTGGCTGGTTTATCTGGATTCCGGCCGCGCCGAAATCCATGCAGGCCCGGACACGCAACCGGCATTGAACCCCGGTGACGCAACGCTGGTCTCACCGGGCGGTACGATGACACCGGTCCGGATCGAGGGCGCTGGCGAAATCGTGCTCGTCAAGCTGTACGCTTGATATTCTCTCCACTTCGATTGGGGCGTCGACATGCGCATGCTGGTGGTCGAGGACGATGCGGCAATCGCCGACGCCGTTTGCGGATCGCTGGAACGCGCCGGCCACGCGGTCGATCACCTTGCCAACGGCAAGGCCGCGATCTCTGCCCTGCAGGAACACGCCTTCGCCCTGGTGGTGCTGGACCTCGGCCTGCCCGGCGAAGACGGCACGAGGTATTGCGCCGGCTGCGCGCCGCCCACGACGGCATCCCGGTGTTGGTGATCACCGCGCGCGAGGAACTGGACCTTCGCATCCGCACGCTCGACCTTGGCGCCGACGATTACCTGGTCAAGCCCTTCAGCCTCGCCGAATTCGACGCGCGGGTGCGCGCGTTGTTGCGCCGCCAGAGCAACAGCGGCGTGCCGATCATGCAACTCGGCAAGCTGTCGATCGACCTCGCCGGCCGGCGCGTACTCCTGGACGACCACGCGCTCGACCTGACCGCGCGCGAATTCGCGCTGCTGGAAGTGCTGGCCTCGCGAAACAACCGCGTCACCCCGCGCGATCACGTGATCGAAGCCTTGTGCACGTGGAACGACGCACTCACCGACAACGGACTCGATATCGCCGTCCATCGCCTGCGTCGCAAACTGGAAGGCAGCGGCGTGAACCTGCGCACCGTGCGCGGACTCGGGTATCTGCTCGAGGCCGACGATGGTCCGTAACCCCAGCCTGCGACGCCGCCTGCTGCTGTTCGTGTCGATGCCGCTGCTGGCGGTGCTGGTGTGCGGCGGCATCATCAACTACGTGATCGGCCTGCACTACGCGAACAAGGTCTACGATCGCTGGCTGCTGGACAGCGCCAACGCGATTGGCGACCTGGTCAACAGCGACGCCGGCCGCAATGAACTGAGCGAGCAGGCGCGCATCCTGCTGCAATTCTCGGTGAAGGACCGCAACGAATTCGCGGTGCGCAGCCTGCGTTACGGGGTGTTGGCCGGCGACCAGGACCTGCCGCAGCCGCGTCCGGGTCGGGCGCCCTCGCAAAGCCCGGCGGTGTTCACGAATTTCAGCGACCACGACCAGGCGATGCGGATGGTATCGGTGTTCATCGCCAACAAGGCCGACCCCGGCGACATCCTGGTGATCTCCACCGCCGAGACGGTGCGCAAACGGCAGGCCCTGGCGCGCGAACTCCTGATTTCCACCGTGCCGATCGAACTGCTGCTGATCTGCGTCGCGATGGCCCTGGTATGGCTGGGCATCAACCGAGGCCTGCGCGTGCTGGAACCACTGGCGCATGAAATCCGGATGCGCGAAGCGGGCGACCTGTCGCCGCTGCGCACCATCGATGCACCGCTGGAAGTGCAGCCACTGGTCGCGACCATCGACGCGCTGCTGTCGCGACTCGATCGCATGTTGCGCCAACAACAGCGTTTCATCGCCGATGCCGCGCACCAGTTGCGCACCCCGCTCGCGGGGCTGCGCCTGCAGGCCGAACGCGCGCTGGCCGATCCGCGCCCCGACACGATCCGCGAAGCGCTGGTGCACGTGGAACGGCTTTCGGCCGGCACCGCGCGTGCGGCCGGCCAGTTGCTGGCATTGGCGCGTGCGCAGGCGCCCGACGAGTCACTGGGCGCGGCGGCGCCGGTGGATCTCGCCGAAGTGGTGCGCGATGAAGTGTCGGCGCGCGTGCCCGACGCGATCGCGCACGGCATCGACCTCGGTTATCGCGGCTCCGAGCACGGCGTGATCGTGATCGGCGACGCCGTGCTGCTGCGCGAAATGCTCGGCAACTTGATCGACAACGCCTCGCGTTACGGCAGCCGCGGCAACGCCGTCATTACCGTCGGCGTGCAAGCCGACGAAGACGGCAGCAGCGTGCTGAGCGTGCAGGACAACGGCCCCGGCGTCGCACCGGAACTGATGCCGCGCCTCGGCGAACGTTTCTTCCGCGCGGTCGGCAACAACCATGAAGGCACCGGCTTGGGATTGGCCATCGTGCGCGAAATCGCCGAACGGCATGGCGCGGACCTTGTCTTCTCGAACCATGCCGAGCCGCACGGGCTGCGCGTCGAGGTGCGGTTTCCGACATCCTGATTGCGATCGACCTCGGCCGATGCTTTTGGGGCGCTTCGGCCACATTCCACGACAGCTGCCTCGAGACCGCCCGTCTATGACCGATCGTCTCGGGTAAAGATTACGCCATCCTCGACGCGCACCGGAAAGGTCGCGATCGGTTCGGTCGCCGGGGCTTCCTTCACCTCGCCGGTACGCACGTCGAAACGTGCACCGTGGCGCGGACATTCCACCTCGAAGCCGCACACTTCGCCGCCGGCCAGCTCACCACCGTCATGGGTGCAGGTGTCCTCGACCGCGTACAGATCACCCTCGAGGTTGTACACCGCGATCGCGGTGTCGCCATCCCAGACGACCTTGAATTCGCCCGGCAGCAGCTCGCCGCGCGTACAAACCCTCACCCATTCATCCGACATGCCGTTTCTCCGCGGCGCAAAAAAACACGTAGGGCGGGAGTAGCGCAGCGCATCCCACCAGCCAGACGGGGAAGGCGGGTTGCCACTCGTCCTACCCAGGACCAGACAGCCAGATCGCCGCTCATCCGGGGCCGTGCGGAACCAGGCGGGGACATCTCCACATCCCACCGCCAACCTACAAATCCTTGACCAGCCATTCGAAGCGCAAATCATCCCGCTTCGGAATGCCGAAGCGCGGATCGCCGTACGGAAACGCCCGATATTCGCCGGTACGGCGGTAGCCACGGCGTTCGTACCAGGCGATCAACTCCGCACGCACGTCAATGACTGTCATGCGCATCGTGCGCGCATGCCATTCGTCGCGCGCGATGCGCTCGGCTTCGGCCAGCAACGCGCGACCGGTACCGTTGCCCTGCGCCTCCGGCCGCACCGAGAACATTCCGAAATAGCCATCGCCGGCATGTTCATCGGACAGCCGTTCCACCACGCAACTCGCCAACAAATGCCCGTCGCGTTCGGCCAGCAGCACCACGACGTGCGGGTTCGCGATGAGCGCCGCGACTTCCCGGGCGTCGGTACGCTGCCCGTCCAGAAGGTCGGCCTCGGTGGTCCAGCCGACGCGGCTGGCGTCACCGCGATAGGCCGACTCGGTCAGCGCCACCACGGCCGGGATATCGCGCGCTTCCGCCGGACGAAAACGCAAACTCGCCTCCCGACTCTCCATGCCCGATCCCCTTTTTGATTGTGCGATCGTCCCTGATCGCTGATTCGTCCTGCCACACGGCAGAGAATCACGCACCGCGACCTGCCACTCCAGAACGGGCACCGCTGCCCTGATTTCTCACAAAAGCAGCTTCCGCACCCGGCGGATCGCATCCACGAAGGCATCGATCTCGGTTTCCGTGTTCCAGAAAGCCAATGACGCGCGGCAGGTCGCGGCGACGCCGTAGAACTGCATCAGCGGATGTGCGCAGTGATGACCGGAACGCACGGCCACGCCTTCCTGATCGAGCAGTGTCGCCAGGTCGTGCGCATGCACGCCCTCGATCAGGAACGAAATCACCGCGGCCTTGCCTGGCGCATTGCCGAAGATGCGCATGCCCGGAATCGCTTCAAGACGCGGCGTCGCGTATTCCAGCAATTCGTGTTCGCGTGCAGCGACCTTGGCCATGCCGATCGCTTGAAGATAATCGATCGCGGCGGCGAGTCCGGCGAAACCTGCCGTGTTCGGCGTGCCGGCTTCGAACTTGTGCGGCGAATCGGCGAAAGTGGTGCCATCGAACGAAACGGTGCGGATCATTTCGCCGCCGCCGAAGAACGGTGGCATCGCCTCCAGCCATTCGCGCCGTGCCCACAACGCGCCGGTGCCGGTCGGACCGCACATCTTGTGCCCGGTGAGGCAATAGAAGTCGCAGCCGATCGACTTCACGTCCAGCGGCAGGTGCGGGGCAGCCTGCGAGCCATCCACCAGCAGCGGAATGCCACGCTTGCGGCATTCGCGTGCCAGTTCCTTCACCGGGTTGACGGTGCCCAGCACGTTGGACACATGCACGACGCCGGCGAACTTCACCTCGGGCGTCAGCGCTTCGATGAATTTGTCGACGATCAGTTCGCCCGACGCATTGATCGGCGCAACTTTCAGATGTGCACCCGTGAGTTTGCACACCAGTTGCCACGGCACGATGTCGGCGTGGTGCTCCATCGCCGTGACCAGCACCGCATCGCCGGGTTTCAGGAGCGGCAACAGGAAACTGTAGGCCACGAGGTTGGTGGCCATCGTGGTGCCCGATGTCAGCACGACCTCGTCACGGTGGTTGGCACCGAGGAACGACGCGAGCTTGTCGCGCGCGCCCTCGTACAACGCGGTCGCCTCTTCGCCCAATTGGTGCACCGCGCGCGACACGTTGGCGTTGTGCTCGCGGTAGAACCCATCCACCGCCTCGATCACCTGTCGGGGCTTCTGCGAGGTATTGGCGCTGTCGAGGTAGACCAGTGGTTTGCCGTGCACCTTGCGCTGCAGGATCGGGAAATCCGCACGTACCCGTGTCCAGTCGACCGGTGCCACGCCGATCGTCGATTTCGCAGTCGCACTCACGCTTCCGCCTCCGGCAATTGCTCGGCCAGCAACGTTTCGCAGAATTCACGCAAGCCCGCGGGCTGGATGCCGTCCAGCGTCACGGCGCAAAACGCGCGCACCAGCATGCGCCGCGCCGTGTCCAGCGGAATCCCGCGCGAACGCAGGTAGAACAACACGTTGTCGTCGAGCTGCCCGACTGTCGCGCCATGGTTGGCCTTGACCTCGTCGGCGTAGATCTCCAGCGCCGGACGGGTATCGATTTCGGCCGTCGGCGAAAGCAGCAGGTTCTTGTTGTAGAAACATCCGTCCGAACCGTCGGCTCCAGGCTGGACCAGGATGCGTCCGTGGACCACGCCGCGCGCGCGGTCACCGGCCACGCCACGCCACAGCGAATCGCTCACGGTGTCGCGGGCGCGATGGGTCACCAGCACTTCGGTGTCGCTGTGCTGGCGGCCGCCCAACACGAACGCGCCGCGGCTGGCGAACCGCGCCCGGTCGCCGGCAAGATCCACGCGCAATTCGTGACGCGCAAGCTTGCCGCCGAGTTCCAGCGCATGGAAATCGAGTTCCGTATCCTCGTGCAGCACGCAGTCGGTGCGCCGAAGCAGCGTCGCATCCCGTGAGGCACGCTGGACGATCGTCCAGTCGAGCCGCGCGCGCGCGTGCAGCGTGATGGTGCGAGCCAGGTTCGCGAAGTGCCCCGACGTGTCATCGCCGACGTGGTGCTCGATCACTGCAAGCGATGCGCCTTCGCCCAGTTCCATCAAGTCGCGCAGGTGCCAGGCAACTGCGCTGCCGGCGCTCGTGCCGACATGCACGACGTGCAACGGATTGAAAGCGCGCACGCCATCGGCCACCCGTACGATCACGCCGTCCGCGGCCAGCGCGCGATTCAGCAGCGTCAAGCCATCCTCGTCGCCTGCGCGCGCAGCCAGCAGAAAGCGCAGCGGTTCGGGTTGATGCCGCAGGACCTCCGACAACGGCTGCAGGACAATGCCGCCCGGCAGGTCGTCCAGCCGCGACAAATCGGCACGAAAGGCGCCATTCACGAACACGGCGCGCGGACCCTCGCAACCGTCCAACCGCAACAGGTCATCCGCGACGGGACGGCTTGCGGCGCCTGCGTCACGTGGTGCGTAGGCACGCTGCTGCAGCGCACGCAGCGCGGTGTATTTCCACAACTCGTTGCGCGTGTCGGGCAGGCCGTGTGTGGCGAATGCGCGCAGCGCGTCGCGGCGCGTGTCGTCCAGCCAGGCAATTCCACTGCCGGGCAGCCCCGAGACGGCCGCCGCCTGCATGGATTCGACGAATGGCGTTGCCACCGAGTTCACGCGTGCGCTTCCGTCGGCGTGCGATCGCGCACCCATGCGTAGCCGTGGGCTTCCAGTTCGCGCGCCAGCTTCGCGTCGCCGCTTTCGACGATGCGGCCGTCGGCCAGCACGTGCACGAAGTCCGGCACGATGTAATCCAGCAGGCGCTGGTAGTGCGTGATCACGAGGAAACCGCGTTCCGGCGAGCGCAGGCGGTTCACGCCTTCGGCCACCTGCTTGAGGGCATCGATGTCGAGGCCGGAGTCGGTTTCGTCGAGGATCGCGAGTCGCGGCTCCAGGACCGCCATCTGGAACACCTCGTTGCGCTTCTTCTCGCCGCCGGAAAAGCCTTCGTTGACCGCGCGGTTCAAAAGCTCAGGCGTCATGCCCATTTCCTTGACGCGCTCGCGCACCAGTTTCAGGAACTGCATGGAATCGAGTTCGGTGTCGCCACGCGCCTTGCGCTGGGCATTCAACGCCGCACGCAGGAAATAGGTGTTGTTGACGCCGGGGATTTCCACGGGGTACTGGAACGCGAGGAACACGCCCGCCGCGGCGCGCGCTTCCGGCTCCATCGCCAGCAAGTCGTCGCCATCGAACGTGACCGAGCCTTTGGTCACTTCGTAGCCGGAGCGGCCCGCGATCACGTTGCCGAGTGTGGATTTGCCCGCGCCATTGGGGCCCATGATCGCGTGCACTTCACCGGGCTTGGCTTCCAGCGAAAGGCCCTTCAGGATTTCCCTGCCGGCGATGCGGACGTGGAGGTTTTCGATTTTAAGCATGCACTTCGCTCTTGTAGGGCGGGTTAACGCTGCAAGCGCGTAACCCGCCGGAACCGTGATGGCGGGTTACGCCGCCGCGCGGCTAACCCGCCCTACTTATGGTCATCTCACCCAATTGCGCCTTCGAGAGAGACTTCCAGCAGCTTCTTGGCTTCCACCGCGAACTCCATCGGCAGTTCGCGGAACACCTGTTTGCAGAAGCCGTCGACGATCATCGAGACCGCGTCTTCCTCGCCGATGCCGCGGCTGCGGCAGTAGAACAACTGGTCGTCGGAAATCTTGGAGGTGGTCGCCTCGTGCTCGACGATCGCGGTGGGGTTCTTCACTTCCATGTACGGGAAGGTGTGCGAACCGCACTTCTTGCCGATCAGGATCGAATCGCAGCGGGTGTGGTTGCGCGCGTTCACCGCGCCCTTCTCCACCTTCACGAGGCCCCGATAGCTGTTCTGGCTGCGGCCGGCGCTGATGCCCTTGGATACGATCTTGGATTTGGTATCACGGCCGATATGGATCATCTTGGTGCCGGTGTCGGCCTGCTGGAAATTGTTGGTCAGCGCGACCGAATGGAACTCGCCGACCGAACGGTCACCGCGCAACACGCAGCTCGGGTACTTCCAGGTGATCGCCGAACCGGTCTCGACTTGCGTCCAGGTGATCCTCGAATCGTCGCCACGGCATTCGCCGCGCTTGGTCACGAAGTTGTAGATGCCACCCTTGCCGTTCTCGTCGCCCGGGTACCAGTTCTGGACCGTCGAATACTTGATGTTGGCCTTTTCCAGCGCCACCAGCTCCACCACCGCCGCGTGCAACTGGTTCTCGTCGCGCATCGGCGCGGTGCAGCCTTCGAGGTACGAAACCGTCGCGCCTTCCTCGGCGATGATCAGCGTGCGTTCGAACTGCCCGGTGTGGCCGGCGTTGATCCTAAAGTACGTGCTCAGCTCCATCGGACAGCGCACACCCTTCGGGATGAACACGAACGAGCCGTCGGAGAACACTGCCGAGTTCAGCGCCGCGAAGAAATTGTCGCCCTGCGGCACCACGGTGCCGAGGTACTGGCGCACCAGGTCGCCGTGTTCGCGGATCGCCTCGCTCATCGAGCAGAAGATCACGCCGACCTTGGCAAGCTGTTCGCGGGCGGTGTTGGCCACCGACACCGAATCGAACACCGCATCCACCGCCACGCCCGCCAGCTTGGCGCGCTCGTGCAGCGGTACGCCCAGCTTGTCGTAGGTTTCCAGCAGCTTGGGATCGACCTCGTCCAGCGACTTCGGTTTGTTCTTCGGGGCCGAGTAATAGCTGATCGCCTGGAAGTCGATGGGACCGAGTTTCACATGCGCCCAGTTCGGCGGCGTCATCTTCAGCCAGCGGCGATACGCCGCCAGCCGCCACTCCGTCATCCACTCCGGCTCTTCCTTGATCGCGGAAAGCGCGCGGATAGTCTCCTCGTCCAGGCCTGGCGGCAGGCTGTGCGATTCGATATCGGTGACGAAGCCGGCGCCGTAACGGCGCGACAACGCGGCCTGGACTTCGCCCGGTTGGGTTGCCATGCGTTTCTCCCTACATCCTCGCGCCGTGCGCACGCCCCGGCTGGCGCCGCAACATGTCGGCCAGACTGACGCCGCGCAAGGCGTTGTTGATCGCGGCACCGACGCCCTGCCAGTCGCGCGCCACCGAGCAATACGACTGGCGCTCGCAACCGGCGTGGCCGACGCTGCACGCGGTCAAGCCGATCGGCCCGTCCAGTGCTTCCACGATTTCCGCCAGCGAAATGTTCTGCGCGGGCCTGGCGAGGCGATAGCCCCCGGCCGCGCCACGGAATGATTCAACCAGCCCTGCGCGCGCAAGCTGCTTCAGCAACTTGCTGACGGTCGGCGATTCCAGATGCGTTTCCTCGCCGACCTGTGCCGCCGGCAGCACCTCGCCCGGATGGCGTGCGAGGCAAGCCATCACCACGGAGGCATAGTCGGCAAGACGGCTGACGCGGATCATGCGTGTGTTCGACTGCAAATGGGTACCAATATGGTACTGTTTGCAGCGCCCGGCCGCAAGACGACCGCCCGGTCGCGGTTACGCCGCCTTCGGGCGACGCGTCAGGATCGCGAGGAGATCCGCAATCCGATCGCGCAGTTCACGACGATCGCAGATCATGTCGATGGCGCCGTGCTCCAGCAGAAATTCGGAACGCTGGAAACCTTCCGGCAGCGTCTCGCGCACGGTCTGCTCGATCACGCGCGGACCGGCGAATCCGATCAACGCCTTCGGCTCGGCAATGTGGATGTCGCCCAGCATCGCGAGACTGGCCGACACGCCGCCCGTGGTCGGATGGGTCAGCACCACGATGTACGGCAGCCCGGCATTGCGAAGGCGCGCGAGCGCGGCCGAGGTCTTGGCCATCTGCAGCAGCGAATGCAGGCCCTCCTGCATGCGCGCGCCGCCGGTGGCGGTGAAGCACACCAGCGAGGTCTTGTCGCGCAATGCGGCTTCGGCCGCACGTGTGAACTTCTCGCCCACCACCGAACCCATCGAGCCGCCCATGTAACCGAACTCGAACGCGCCGGCGATGACGGGAATGGATTTCAGCGCACCCTTCACGGTGACCAGCGCGTCTTTTTCTCCAGTCGCCTTTTGCGCCGCGAGGATGCGGTCGCGATACCGCTTGGAATCCTTGAACTTCAGCGTGTCGACCGGCGACAGGCCCACGTCGAGTTCATCCCCGCCTTCGTCGAGGAACGCCGCGAGGCGCGCGCGTGCACCGATGGCATGGTGATGCCCGCACTTCGGACACACCATCAAATTGCGCTCCAGCTCGGGGCGATACAGCCCAATCCCGCAACCGGAACACTTTTCCCACACGCCTTCGGGCACCTTGCCGCGAACGGGGGCGCCTTCGGTGCGGATCTTCGGAGTAGTCAGCTTCTGCAACCAGGACACGAGGGGCTCCTGCCGGATTTCCGCCGCCAAGGATACAGTGCGCCGTGCCAGGATGCCTCGCCTCAGTCCCCGTCGAGGGCGGTGCGGATAGGCGCGAGGAAGGCGCGGGCGCGTTCGCACGCCTGTTCCGGACCCGCGGCATCGGCCAGCGTTGCCACCAATGCGGAGCCGATCACCACCGCGTCGGCGAACGCGGCCACGGCTTTGGCACTGGCCGCATCCTTGATGCCGAAGCCCACCGCGACCGGCACCTTGGCTCGCGCGCGAAGATCCTCGACCCGTTGCGCGATGTCCTGCGCGGACAACTTCGCCGCGCCGGTGATGCCCGCGAACGACACGTAGTAGAGATACCCTTCGGCCGCGTCGACCGCGCGCGCAAGCCGCGCATCGGAGGTCGTGGGCGCGACGAGCAGGATGCGCTGCAAACCGGCTTCGCGCAGCGGCTGCAACGTCGCATCTTCCTCGATCGGGCAATCGACCACCAGCACGCCGTCCACACCGGCATCGGCAGCCTCGCGAGCAAAGCGTTCGATGCCGTGGATGACGATCGGATTCAGATAACCCATCAGCACGATCGGTGTATCCGCGTCGCGGGCGCGGAATGCATGCACCCAACCGAGAATGTCCGCGATGCCAATTTTTTTGCGCAACACGCGTTCGTCGGCGTGCTGAATCACCGGGCCGTCGGCCATCGGGTCGGAAAACGGCATCCCGAGTTCGATGACACCCGCGCCGCCGTCCACCAGCGCGTGCATCAACGCGACTGTCGCCTCCGGAATCGGATCGCCCGCCGTGATGAAGGGGATCAAGGCGGTGCGATCCTCCGCGCGCAACGCACGAAAACGCGCCTCGATGCGGTTACTCATAGCTCGATGTTCTCGCGCTTGGCGATGGTATGCACGTCCTTGTCCCCGCGCCCGGAGAGGTTGCACAGGATCAGCTTGTCCTTCGGCAGTTCGCGCGCGAGCTTGATCGCCTGCGCGACCGCGTGGCTGGATTCCAGCGCCGGGAGGATGCCTTCGGTTTCGCACAACAAGTGGAACGCGGCGAGCGCTTCGTCGTCGCTGATGCCGACGTATTCCGCGCGCCCGCTGTCCTTCAGGAACGCGTGCTCGGGGCCGACGCCGGGATAGTCGAGCCCCGCGGAAATCGAATGCGTTTCGGTGATCTGGCCATCGTCGTCGCAAAGGACGTACGTGCGGTTGCCGTGCAGGACGCCCGGCCGACCCGCGGCGAGCGATGCGGCGTGATGCCCGGTCGCAATGCCCTCGCCGGCCGCCTCGGCGCCCACGATGCGCACGTCGCGATCGTTGAGGAATGCATGGAACAAGCCGATCGCGTTCGAGCCGCCGCCCACGCACGCGGTCAGCACGTCGGGCAGGCGACCGAACCGCTCCAGCATCTGCGCACGCGCCTCGCGCCCGACCACCGCGTTGAAGTCGCGCACCATCATCGGGTACGGGTGAGGCCCCGCGACCGTGCCGATGATGTAAAAGGTGTCGGCGACATTCGTGACCCAATCGCGGAGCGCTTCATTCAGCGCGTCTTTCAAGGTCTGCGAACCGGACTTCACCGGCACCACTTCCGCGCCCAGCAGTTTCATCCGGTACACGTTGATCTTCTGGCGCTCGATGTCGACCGCGCCCATGTACACCACGCATTTCATCCCGAACCGCGCGCACACCGTGGCGGTGGCGACGCCGTGCTGGCCCGCGCCGGTCTCGGCGATGATCCGGCGCTTGCCCATTGCGCGCGCCACCAGCGCCTGGCCGATGGTGTTGTTGATCTTGTGCGCGCCGGTGTGGTTCAGGTCTTCGCGCTTGAGCAGGATCTGCGCGCCACCAACATGTTCCGACAAGCGCTTGGCGTGATAGATCGGCGACGGGCGCCCGACATAGTGCTTCAGGTCGTCGGCGCATTCCTGCTGGAATGTCGGGTCATCGCGCAGGCGCGTGTACGCGGCGGTCAATTCCTCCAGCGGCGCGATCAGCGTTTCCGCGACGAAGGTGCCACCGTAAGCACCGTAGCGGCCGTGTTCGTCCGGAAAGGCGTGGTAATCCTCGATCCTGGGCATTGCCGTCACCGTCGCAAGCATCGCTACGTACGTGTTCCACCCTACGCCAACGATGCACTCTGCAAAAGCGATAAGATTGCACGTACATGTCAGGAAAACTCACACATCCATGGCCCGTGACCTGCCCTCATTGAATGCGCTGCGTGCTTTCGAAGCCGCAGCGCGCCTGGAAAGCGCGACCCGCGCTGCCGCCGAGCTGCACGTGACCCACGGCGCGGTGAGCCGTCATGTTCGCGCACTGGAAACCGAGCTGGGCACGGCGCTTTTCAACCGCGAGGGGCGTGGCCTGGCGCTGACTCCGGCCGGCCGGCGGTTGCGCGACGGTGCCTCGGGCGCCTTCGACCAGTTGCGCTTGTGCTGCGATGAAGTGCGTCGCGGAACCACGCGGGTGCCACTGGTGCTCGGCTGTTCCGGCAGCGTGCTCGCGCGCTGGGTGATTCCCCGACTGGAACGATTGGGGCGTGACCTGCCATCACTGAAATTGCACCTGTCGGCGGTCGAAACCACGCCGGCGTCTTCGATGGCGGGTTTGGGCGCGGCGCTGCTGATTGCCGAACCGCCGTGGCCGTCGACATGGCAAGTACACCTGCTGGCGCCCGAGCGCATCGGCCCGGTCCTGAGTCCTCGATATCCCCGTTTCTCGAGCCTGCGCAAGGCAAGTCTTGCCGCGCTCGGAAAGGAAGCCTTGCTGCATACGTCATCGCGTCCGCAGGCTTGGCCGGCATGGGCACGTGCGCAGCGCGTCGCGGTCGACCGGTTGCACTTCGGCCAAAGTTTCGAGCACCTCTACTACCTGCTGGAAGCCGCCGTGGCCGGCCTGGGCGTTGCGATCGCGCCGCAACAACTCGTCGCCGACGATTTGCTCGCCGGCCGGTTGGTGGCGCCATGGGGATTCCGTGACACCCGTGCGAGCTGGGCACTGTGCGCGCCCAAATCATCGGGTGATCCGCGACTTGCCGCGCTGGCGACATGGTTGAAGCGTGAGCTTGCCTTCGCCTTCAAAGATTCTGGCGCGCGCCCTGCTTCAACTGTTCCACGACCTCGGCCGTGAGCTCGCCGAGGACGCCGCGGCGCTGTTCGGGAATGTGCGCGGCGGGATCGGCATCGGCGAACACGTAGTAGTCGAGCAGGTTGCGCCACGCGGCGCGCTGGTCGGCGGGCAGCGCGCGGAACGCGAGCAGGCAGTGATACAGGGCGGCGCGCGCGTGGCCGCTGGCGTAACCGGGAACATCCACCGGATTCCACCAGTAGTTCACCAGCGCGTTCAACTGTTCCAGCGATTCGACGTGGTGCCACCACAACGGCGGAATGTAGATCGCGTCGCCTTCGCCGAGATCGGCAGCCTTCGCGGTGGCGAGCGCATCCTTGAGGCGCGGGTAGCGCGGATCGTCCGGGCGATCGAGGCGCGCAAGGCTGATCGCGGCGCCGGTGGGCGCGTAATCGAGCGGGCCGACATACAGGTTCGGCAGCTGTTCGGGCGGAAACAGTGTGAAGCGACGCGTGCCGCATACCACGCAGGCGATGTTCTGCTGCGAATCGAAATGCGTGGGCGTGACGGTGCGGTTACCCAGCCACAGCCGTGGTTCGATTTTCGGGGCGAGGAACGGCAGCGTGTGATCGGCCAACATGCCCGGCAGGCATTCGCGCAGCGGCACGCTCTGGATCACCAAGCCCGGTGCATGAACGCGCTGGCTGTACTTCGCGAGCCGCTGCAGCCCGAGCGTCAGCGGCACCTTGAAATGTTGGTAGTTGAAATCGGAAAGATCCTGCGTGTAGCCGATCAGGCCTCTGGCTTCCGGTGCAATCAACAGCGTGGTCACGTCGACACCGCTGTCGAGTTCCGCCAGCCGCTGCGCAAACGCGGTGTCGGACTGCAAAGCCAACTTGACGATCGGCCAGTCGCGCACCAGTCCGCGGATCACCAGCGGCTTGCCGCGCGCAACCGCGGCGGCGAGATCGAAATCGCGCGGATCGCCCGCGTACTCCTCGAGCGGTGGCGCGTCGGGCACCATCACCGTGGCCGCGCTCATGCCATCTCCGCATCCGCGGCGCGCACTGCCGCGAAGAACGCGCGCAACTTGCCGGCGTCCTTGATGCCGGGCGAGGATTCCACGCCACTGGCCAGGTCGACCGCCCAGGGCCGCACCGCACGAATCGCCTCGCCCACGTTCGACGGATTCAAGCCTCCGGCCAGCAGGATCGGGCGATCCAGATCACGCGGAACGCGCAACCAGTCGAACGTCTTGCCGCGCCCGCCTTGCTGACCCGGTGGATGGCCGTCCAGCACGAAACCGACCGCGCGCGGGTGCTTCGCCGCCATTGCCCGAACGTCCACTTCGCCATCCATGCCGATGGCCTTGATGTAACGCACGCCAAAGCCTTCGCAGAACGCCGCATCTTCGCTGCCGTGGAATTGCACGCGATCCGGCTGCACCCCATCGACGATCGCACGCACGCGTTCGGCGGCAAGATCATGCGTCAACACCACCGCGTCCACGAACGCGGGCAGCGCGTCCCGGATCGCGCGCGCCCGCTCGATCGACACGCCGCGCGGGCTGCTCGGCGTCATCACGATGCCGATCGCGTCCGCGCCCA
>Ga0134126_10005728_pt1 | contig 15542 bp, 15 predicted proteins | sample KB31752_FD_96881 | JGI IMG/M metagenome (GOLD analysis project Ga0134126, IMG submission 96881) | Terrestrial soil microbial communities with excess Nitrogen fertilizer from Kellogg Biological Station, Michigan, USA - KB3-175-2 | ecosystem: Environmental > Terrestrial > Soil > Unclassified ...
TGCACCGGGATGATGACAGCGTTTAGAGCATCTCTGTCTATTGGGAGTCGCAACACGCGGTGTGTCGCGTGACCGACAATTGGATGAAAGTTCGCTCCAAAGATTCCCACTGTGACAATCCAGTAGAAGTGCTTTAATCGTTGAGGGAACGACGCGACAGGAGAAATTCTGGCGCCGGAAAGGTTGAACATCAGAACCATGTTTCATATTGATCATCTCGGAATTGCTGTGAGCGATCTACGTCAGGCTTGCAGTTTTTATGAATTGCTGGGAATGCCCGTCGGACCTCCCGAACTTGTGGAGCACGAGCAGGTGCGCGCCGTGATGGTGGAGGCCGGAGAGAGCCGCATCGAATTGTTGGAACCGACCTCGCCGGAGTCTGTGATTGGCCGCTTCATCGAGCGCCGCGGTGAAGGTATGCACCACGTCGCGCTCCATGTGGATGACATCGAAGATGTATTTGCGGAAATGAAGTGCGCGGGGATGCGGCTGGTCTCCGATGAACTGAAGATGGGTGCAGGCGGACATCTGTATTTTTTTGTGCATCCTTCCAGCACGGGTGGCGTATTGGTTGAGATTTGCCAGAATGCCGACGCGGACGTCGCAATCTGATGCTGCTGCTTGTCGTCGACACCGCTGGACCCTCTGGCGGAGTTCTTTTGGCCAAGGGAAATGAGAACGAGCCCAGCGAGGATCACTCGATCGGATCGGGGCTAGAAATTCTAGGCGCGATCGAGCTGCATCCACGCCAGTTCTCGGCAGAACTGGTTCCTGCGATTGCCGGATTGCTGCATTCGAGTGGCTGGCGGCTGGCGGATCTGGACGCATTTGTGGTGGTCTCCGGACCAGGATCGTTCACCGGGTTGCGGGTCGGTTTAAGCGCCGTGAAAGCCATGGCGGAAGCGATTGGCAAGCCAATTTTGACACTGTCTCGTCTGGCGATCATGGCTTCGATGGCGGCCAAGCTTCCAGGCTGCGAGCGTGCCGATGCGGCGATGCATGTGGTGCTCGATGCGGGACGGGGTGAGTTTTATCACGGCATCTATCTCGATGCAGGCAGGAGGCGCGTGGAAGAGTCATTTGACGCGCTCGAAGTGCTGGCGGAGAAAATTGATCGCCAACCTGGACTGGTCGTCGTTTCGGAGGTAACCGTGAAAGCGGCATTCCAATCCGTTGCTGGGGTAAGGTTGTGCGAAGTGCCATCCCCTTCCGTGCAAGACTCGCTTCCCCTGGCGGTGGAGGAATGGGGCGCGAGGCGGTTTCATGACCCGGTTGGTGTCGAGGCGAATTATCTGCGGCGTTCAGACACTGTTGTTGTGATCCGGGCGAAAGAGGATCCGATAGGGCAGGCCACCCGCGTCGAGAACGTGCAGTGAGCCAGTGGCATGTTCCGGTACCGGCTCCCGGTATCGTTATTCGCCGCGCAGAGCTTGAGGATGCGGAGACTGTCCTGAAGTCCGTGTGGGAGCTGAGCAATGCCTCCGCGACTGCGGCGCGGTGGTCGCGGGCGGCTTTTTATCCATACCTGGCGAAAGAGGCGGCCAGCGGGGGCTTGCTGGCCAAGGCGATGTTTCTCGCCTGCGGCAATACGTCCAAACCCGCAACAACGACAACTTACGACGCCAACCGAATCGCAAAAGCAGACAATATCGTCGGATTTGCCGCGTATTCCGCCATCATGACCGTGGATGCAGGGGAATCCACGCTGGAAAATATGGCGGTGGCTAACTCGTGGCAGCGGCAGGGGATTGGGCGGCGCCTGCTGTCGGCCGGATTGCTATGGTGCCGCGCCCATGCCTCGGAGACCGTGTTCCTTGAAGTCCGCGAATCTAGCCTGGCGGCCATCGCGCTGTATGAACGGGCGGGCTTTTCGAGTGCAGGGAACCGTCCTGGATACTACCGCGAACCGGCAGAAGATGGGATTCAAATGCGCAAGTCCCTGCGACTTATGGATCGCGTTTGAAATTTCATCCTGTTGAAATCTCACCGTTGCATCCGGTTAACGTGCGTGGTAGTTTGGCTGTCTATACGGAATCAGGAGGTACTTCCTTATGGAAATTTCCGTTGAGGCTTCACAGTCCGAAGCCACTCCTTTGGGTCGTCTGGTGGAAGAGCACCGGAAATATTCCCAAAAACTAGAGGCCATTTTGGCCCAGCCCTATCTGAGCGACACCGAGCAGGTAGAAGCAGCGCGACTAAAAAAACTAAAACTGAAATTGAAGGACCAGATGGCGGGATTCGCGCGTACCGCTCCATCGACATAGCAAGATAGAAAAATGCGCTCGTTAGAATTCTTGCGGCGAACCGTATAATCTGTCTTACGCAATGGTTCGTGACGGATACTTTTACGGGTTAGGTTTCGGAGCGGTCGGTGTCCTTGTGTGGGTCGCCACGCACTCATTGTGGCCTACAGCAATCCCCATCTTGTTGGCCGCGTTCTTCTTGTGGTTCTTTCGCGACCCCGAGCGGGCGATACCTGAAGCCCCAGGCCTGATCGTTTCTCCTGCCGACGGCAAAGTGACCATGATCGAAACGGTGGAAACTGTTGGCGGACCGCAGCGGCGCATCAGCATCTTCCTGAACGTTTTCAATGTGCACGTCAATCGGGCCCCGATTGCAGGAAACGTGCAGTTGATCGATTATCAAAAAGGCAAATATCTGAACGCGATGAACCCTGACTCGGCCGTCGCGAATGAGCGCAACTACGTGGAGGTTGCGGGCGAGCTGTGCACGGTTGCCTTCACGCAGATTGCGGGTCTCTTGGCGCGGCGCATCGTCTTCCAGAGAAAGGTAGGAGACTGGGTGCATCGCGGGGAGCGTGTGGGACTGATCAAGTTTGGGTCCCGGGTCGATGTGGTGTTTCCCGTTTCCTGCGAAGTTCAGGTGAGGGTAGGACAGATCGTCCATGGTGGCTCCTCCGTCCTTGCGATCATGCCATCCGGCGACATGGAAGATGAGTTGGTGGCGGCGATCTCCTCCGACGAAGCTCCCTTCGGTCTGGTCGCGGGGCCAACTCGATGACAGAAGTTGACAGCCGTAAGCGAAGACCGGCGCGCCGAGGTATGTATATTCTGCCATCGCTGTTTACCGCAGGCAGCATCGCCGCCGGCTTTTACGCCATTGTGCAGAGCCTGCAAGGTTCGCCGACCGAGCCGCATCATTTTGACCACGCCGCGCTGGTGATTGGCCTGGCCATTCCATTTGATGGGTTGGACGGCCGGATCGCGCGCATGACGAATACTGCCTCCGATTTTGGCAAGGAACTCGACTCCCTGGCCGATGTGATTACGTTTGGGGTTGCACCGAGCATTCTGGCGTATAGCTGGGGTTTTCGCATGCTGCCGCCAACGATGGACCCGCTGCTGCGCCACAAGTTGATGCAGATTGGCGCGGTCGTTTGCTTTCTATTCCTGATCTGCGGTGCCTGCCGCCTGGCGCGATTCAATACCAGCGCCGATGCCAAGCCGAAAAATCCTGGCCGCCCCGATCGAAAATATTTCGTGGGCATGCCCATCCCCGCGGCCGCGGGAGTGATTGCGGCATGCGTTCACTGTTTTCTTGGGACGCCAGTCTTTAGCGCCGCCGCCGCAGGCGTGTGGATTGGCTTGATCGGGTTGGTTGGATTTCTGATGGTCAGCACCTGGCGTTTTTGGAGTGGCAAAGAGATTACTTTGACCGGTCGCCATCCCTTTCAACTGTTGGTGCTGATCGGCGCGGCGGTTTCGGTACTGTTGTTGTTTTCCCAGGTTTTGCTGCTGGTCATTGCGTTGGGCTATATGTTCTCCGGGCTGATGGCGCGTGCGGCCTATACCTGGACATCGCGGCATCGACGGATTCGAAAGCCGGACGGGACAGGCTCTCGTCCTACCATCGACCAGACCTAAGTGCTCTAAGTGCCGAAAGCTGCTACGGGTCGAAAACGAGATCGAGGTCGCATGTCAGATAAGTCGCTACGAGTTGCGGTGGTGGGTGCGGGTACTTTGCTCGGCAAGGCTCTCAGCGACGAGCTTGCCTTGTCCACATTTGCCTCGGCGGATCTGCGTCTGCTTGACGATGATGAGGATGTTCAGGGCAAGCTGGCAGCGGTAGACGATGAGATTACCCTGATTCAGCGGATCGATCCGGACTCCTTGGAAGGATGCGATTTTGTGTTTTTTGCGTGTGATCCCGCGATCACCAAAAAGCATTTGCGTCAGGCGCTGAAAGCGAATGCCTTCATCGTGGATCTGAGCGGGGAACTGGAGAAGGCTCCCGGTGTTCTGGTGCGCGCGCCTTGGGTCCCGGAGCGGCCTGCCGGTGATACAGTTCCGGGAGTACACGGGGCGGCGAAGGTGGCCACACCGGATCTCGATACGCGTGCTGTTGTCTCCGCGCATCCGGTCGCCGTACTGCTCGCGATGCTGGCGGCACGAAGCCAGAAGGTGGGTCCGCTACATGGCTTGTGGGCAACACTGTTGCAGCCCGCGTCAGAATATGGCCATGCGGCGTTGGAAGAACTGCATCAGCAAACGGCGAACCTGCTCTCCTTCCAACCATTGCCGACGGAGGTTTTCGGCGGACAGACAGCCTTCACGTTAGCGGTTTCATTCGATGCCGCGGGACAGGCGACACTTTCTACGGCGGCGGACAAAATCCGCCGACACTACGCCAAAATTTCTTCTGTGCCTGCATCTTCGCTGGCGCTGCAGGTGATCCAGGTGCCGGTCTTTCACGGGTACGCACTTTCGGTTTCTGTCGAGTTTCCGCATCCCGTCGCGGCGGACACACTTGCCAAGGCATTGGCGGGTTCACATGTGCGCATCGTGGCGGACGCCACAGCATTTCCCGGGAATGTGCAGGCGGTGGAGGAGCAGGAAGCGCAAATCCTGGTGCAGCCCGTATTTCCGTCATCGGAGTCCGATCCGGCATCGGCTGAAGGATCGAAAGATCCCTCAGCGGAAGAAAATGTGTCCAGGGAGACGAACCGATTCTGGCTGTGGATCGTTGCCGATAACCTGAAGTTCGCCGCTAAAAACGCCATTGCGTGTGCCGTCGAATTGAACAGGCTGCGCCCCCGCGGAAAAGTCCAGTAGCACTCTGACGTAATTATCCTCAGGAGAACTATGCAGACACCGAGAAGAGACTTGCTAAAAATTGCCGGCGGCGGCATTGCCGCATCGTTGATGAGCGCAAATCCACTGCCAGCGGCCGAGTCTGCCGCAATGACAGGCTCCCATGTTGCTGGCAGCCTTTTTCCGGTGCGCAGATTTGGCGCGGTTGGCGATGGAACCACCATCGATACGCCAGCGGTAAATCGGGCAATCGATGCCGCGGCATCCGCGGGCGGCGGAATGGTTCACTTCTCGGCGGGAACATACGCGTGTTATTCCATCCATCTAAAAAGCAATGTCACGTTGTTTCTGGATCAGGGTGCGACGATTCTGGCTGCACCCAATCCCGCCGATGGCGGCGCGGGTGGCTATGACGCGCCCGAGCCCGATGCGCCGTGGCACGCGTACCAGGACTTCGGCCACTCCCACTGGCACAACAGCCTGATCTGGGGCGAGGACCTGCACGATTGCGGTATTGCGGGACCAGGAAGAATCTGGGGCAAGGGATTGGATCGAGGCTGGGGACGGAATACCTTCGACAAAGAGGACAAGGCGGGAGCCGGCAACAAGTCGATCGCGTTGAAAAATTGCCATAACGTTTTCCTGAAAGACTTTTCGATATTGCAAGGAGGATGGTTTGCCATCCTTGTAACGGGCGTCGACAACCTGACGATTGATAACCTGACGATCGATACCAATCGGGACGGCATGGATATCGATTGCTGCCGCAATGTTCGCGTCTCGAACTGCACCGTGAATTCTCCGTGGGACGATGCCATCGTTCCAAAGAGTTCATTCGCGCTGGGTTATGCGCGTTCCACTGAGAATCTCACCATCTCCAACTGTTATGTGACAGGCACCTATCAGATGGGGAGTTTATTGGATGGGACGCTGAAGAAATTCCCGGGCGCGAAGGATGCCCCTCGCATCGGGCGCATCAAGCTTGGAACGGAATCGAATGGCGGGTTCAAGAACATCGCTATTTCGAACTGCGTGTTTGAAGGCTGTCATGGATTGGCGTTGGAGACTGTCGATGGCGCGCTGCTCGAAGACGTTGCCATCACCAACATAACCATGCGAGATATCGTGACGGCACCGATTTTTTTGCGTCTCGGCGCAAGAATGCGCGGCCCGGCCAATGTACCGGTGGGCCAACTACGGCGCATTTTGATTAGCAATGTTGTTGCGTCGAACGTCAATTCGCAGCAGTGCTCGATTTTGAGCGGCATTCCCAATCATGCAATAGAAGACATCAAGATCAGCGACATCTTTATTCAGCAACAGGGCGGTGGCACCCGAGAGCAGGCTGCAATGCGTTTGCCGGAAGCGGAAAATGGATACCCAGAGCCGAATATGTTCGGCGTGACACCTGCGCAGGGATTTTATCTGCGCCACATGAAAAACATCGACATGAGCCATATTGAGATCACTTCGATAGCTCCCGACGCCCGGCCTGGTTTTGTACTGGACGATGTGCATGACGCCGAGTTTCTTCGCGTGAAGACGGAGAAAGAGGCAGGCGTGCCTACGTTCGCTCTGCGGGATGTGCAGAATTTCAATTGTGCGCTGAGCCGGGGAGTGTCCGACATAACTATTCCCAAGGTAAGCGAAAAGAACTTGTAAGGCTGCAGAGGAAAGAGTCGCATGCAAAGCTCGACGATGGCATCTCGAAAGCTCGTCAATCGCAAGGCTCTCAAGGTTTCTCTGTCTGGATATGCCCTGATCAATTCACCGCGTCTCAACAAGGGAACGGCGTTTTCCGACGCTGAAAGAGACGAATTTCATCTTCACGGTTTGCTGCCTCCGCACGTCGGAACCTTGGCGGAGCAGATTGAGCGAAGAGTTCAGGCGCTGCGACAGCAGCCGACCGCATTTCACAAGTACACTTTTCTTCGCGATCTTCAGGATGCAAATGAGACGCTGTTCTACGCGTTGTTATTGCAAAACGTTCAAGAACTTTTGCCGCTTGTTTATACGCCTACGGTCGGAGAAGGTTGCCAACGATTCAGCGAGATATGGAGAAAGCCACGCGGACTGTTTCTCAGCTATCCCAACAAAGATCGCATACATCAGATCCTGAGTCATTCTCATTTCGACGATGTGAAATGTATTGTCGTCAGCGACGGCGAACGCATTCTGGGCCTGGGCGATCAGGGGGCTGGTGGAATGGGCATTCCGATCGGGAAGATGGCGCTTTACACTGCCCTCGGCGGCATTCATCCGGAGCATTCCTCCCGGTTTTGCTGGATGTTGGAACGGATAATGAAGAGCGCCTGAACAGTCCAATCTACATTGGTTGGAGGCATCATCGAGTCCGCGGCGAGAAATACGATGAGTTCGTCGATACCTTTGTACAAAGTGTCAAGAAGCGCTGGCCGCATGTGCTGTTGCAATGGGAAGACTTTGCCGGCTCGAACGCCGCGCGACTTTTGGCTCGCTATCGGAACCAGCTATGCACGTTCAACGACGATATTCAAGGAACGGCCGCAGTGGCCGCGGCGACACTATTGTCTGCTATCCACGTCACAGGCATGCCACTGGAACAACAGAGAATTGTCATTTTTGGCTTCGGCACCGCCGGCATTGGAATCGCGAACATTCTGGTGCAATTGATGCTGGACAAAGGAATTTCGGAAGAGGCGGCCCGCAGCTGCTTCTACGCTGTCGATCGTTGCGGGCTCATTGCCGAGAACGGCAAGGATGTGCAACCGCAGCAATTGCCCTTCGCCCGGGCGGAGGAAGAAGTGCGGACGTGGAAAACTTCCGGGGAAGAAATTTCATTGCTGGAGGTCGTGCGTTACGCCAAACCCACGGTTCTTATCGGCGTCTCCGGCCAATGCGGCGCGTTTACCAAGGAGGTGGTGAGCGAAATGGCCAGATACACTTCGCGTCCCATCCTCTTCCCACTTTCCAATCCTACCTCCTGCTGTGAAGCGACCCCGCACGACCTGGTGAATTGGACGCAGGGACGAGCTCTGATCGGCACTGGAAGCCCCTTCGAACCGGTCGCGTTCAATGGTCAAAAGGTCCCGATTGCGCAACCGAACAACTCCTATACTTTCCCCGGGCTCGCCTTGGGAATCGTCGCATCGAAGGCCAGACATGTCACTGACACCATGATCATGGCTGCGGCGAAAGAATTGGCGCGTCTGGTGCCTACCCACAAAGACAAGAATGCCGATCTTCTGCCGCCGCTTTCCGATTCGCGACACCTGAGCCGCTTAATTGCGCGCGCCGTGGGCAAAAGAGCGATAGAAGATGGTGAAGCACAAATCGCAGACGCAGACATGTTGGAGCGAGAACTGGATTCGAATATCTGGACTCCGGCATATGTGCCGTACGAACACGCCTCCTCGGCCGCGAAGCGGTAACTATAAACTTTGTTCTCAATTACTTCCAGTCTTATCCTTGACGTTCGACGCCTAAAACCGGTACAGTAGATGCAGCGATGAACTTCTCGACCACAAGAATGGGCTGTCAATGTTGTCTGTGTACCATGCGGACACAATCTCATGCCTTCTGCAGGGTCGGGGTAGCATAAAAAGCTGAAAAGCTTCGAAGTAACCCAAATTAGACGCCCACCGACGGAAGTGCCGTTCAGGTGGGTTTTTCATTTAGGCAGAGTCCCCACCGGTTCAGCAGCCATCAAGAAGGGGAACAGGACTGCCGATGACACAATATCTATACGAAGAGGAATGCGATGAACTTCCCGCGTTGAGCGTCGAAGAATTGCCGTCCGTGCCGCGATTGAGCCATCTCGAGAAGTTGGAAGCCGAGAGTATCCACATTTTCCGTGAAGCGGCTGCCAGTTTTGCCGCCCCAGTCATGTTGTATTCGATCGGCAAAGATTCTTCCGTACTTCTGAGGCTCGCGCAGAAGGCCTTCTATCCTGGAAAGATTCCGTTTCCCTTGCTGCACGTCGACACCGGTTACAAATTCCCCGAGATGATTGAGTTTCGCGACCGCTATGTAAAGGAGGTCGGCGCGGAATTAATTGTCCACAAAAATCAGAAGGCGCTTGATGAAGGGGCTACTCCTTTTGCGTTGGGAACGCAGAAATGCTGCGGCTTGCTGAAAACGCGCTCGCTGCTCGATGCGCTGGCGGAGGGTGGTTTCGATGCAGCGTTTGGCGGCGCGCGTCGGGATGAAGAAAAATCACGCGCCAAGGAACGGATTTATTCCTTCCGCGATGCTGCGGGACAGTGGGATCCGCGCAATCAGCGACCGGAACTGTGGAACTACTACAACGGAAAACTCGACAAGGGTGAACATATTCGAATTTTCCCGTTATCGAACTGGACTGAGCTCGATATTTGGCTATACATCTACAAAGAGAATATTCCTATCGTGCCCTTATACCTGGCGAAAGAGCGCGAAGTGGTGGTGCGAGGCGGATCGATTTTGCTGCCGCAAGGTCCCATTCCGCTGCTTCCCGGCGAGAAAACGGAAAGGCGCAAGGTGCGCATGCGTTCGCTGGGCTGCGTGCCATGCACCGGTGCCATTGCATCCGAGGCCGATACCTTACCGAAGATCATCGAAGAGATGTTCGGCTTTCATCGTTCCGAACGGGAAAATCGCGCGATCGATCACGACCAGGAAGGCTCAATGGAAATCAAGAAACGCGAGGGCTATTTCTAGTGCAACCCCAGGCAAATAGCGCAAACGCCGGCAACTCATTCGAGCAATTTCTCTCCCAGCATCTGGAGCGTGACCTGCTGCGCTTCACTACGGCGGGTAGTGTTGATGACGGTAAGTCTACATTGATTGGGCGGCTGCTCTATGATTCGAAAGCCATCTACGATGACCAGTTGCAGTCGATTCAGTCGAGCAAGCTGAATCGTTCCACGGGGCCGATGGACTTTTCCCTATTGACCGACGGCCTGCGCGCCGAGCGGGAGCAGGGCATCACAATTGACGTCGCGTACCGGTATTTCACCACGGCACGACGCAAATTTATCATCGCTGACACTCCGGGCCATGAACAGTACACACGCAACATGGCGACCGGCGCTTCTACGGCGGATGCCGCTGTGGTGTTGGTCGACGCGCGCAAAGGCGTGTTAGCGCAATCGCGTCGTCATGCAACGATTGCGGCGCTTCTGGGCATTCCGCACATTATTGCAGCCGTCAACAAGATGGATCTGGTCGATTATTCCGAAGAAGTGTTTCGACGCGTCGAGGCCGACCTGCAGGAACTGGCGTTGCAGATTTCTCCCTCCGGAACGCAGACGATAGATTGCATTCCGGTCAGCGCGCTTGAAGGTGAAAACGTTGTGACTCGCAGTACAAAGATTTCCTGGTACACGGGTCCCAGTCTGCTCGAATATCTTGAAGAGATTCCGATTGCGGACTCTGACAGCCTGGAGGCTTTCCGTTTTCCAGTGCAATATGTGATTCGACCCGACGACAGTTTCCGAGGATTTGCGGGGCAGATCGTCGCCGGTTCCGTTCGCCCGGGCGATCGAGTTGTGGCGCTCCCTTCTAAGCAGAAGACCAGGGTTCGCTCCATCGTTACCTTCGACGGGTCGCTGCCGCAGGCAGGCACTGGATCGTCTGTAACACTGCAACTGGAACATGAATTGGATTTAAGCCGAGGCGATCTGCTGGTTTCAGAAGAAGGTCTGCCGAACGTCTCTCGGAAATTCGCCGCCAACGTGGTTTGGCTGCACGATACGCCGCTCGACCTGCAGAAGCGATGGATTATGCGGCAGGCAACCGATGAAGTTCGAGTGCTGGCGACAAAGATTCGCAGCCGAATCGACGTAAATACTATGGAGCGCCCGCTGGCATCGCAGCTTGGTCTGAACGATATTGGCATCGTGGAATTTGAAGCGACGCGGAATCTGTCATTCGACTTGTATTCGCAAAACCGCAACTCCGGCAGCTTCATTCTGATTGATCCGTTGACCAACGCCACCGTCGGCGCGGGCATGATAACGGAAAATCTTGAGAAGGCGAAGCAGGGGGGCGAGCGCGATCCGGGAAATGTGAAGAAGGCAGTGACGCCTTCGCAGCCGGCGGTAGCGATCTCGGAACGAGTCCACCGCACCGGCCACCATCCGGGCGCCGTGTGGCTGGGATCGCGGTCTTCGCTGGCTGCGCCGCTGGAACGTGCATTGTTTGAAGCGGGCCTGCATGTGGTGCTGATCGATGACGCGCAGCATCCAGGCGAGTGGAATGGGGGTATGGTGCGCGGGCTCTATTCCGCCGGAATGATTGTTTTGTATTCCAGCCATAGCGGTCTCGAGCAAAAGAAAGACTTGCTGACATCGACGATTCAGCATGATCGCATTCTGGATGTGAGCACGCTAAACCAGGACGCAGAAGATGCTTTGCTACTGTCAAAAATTGTCAAATGGGTTGAGGGTCTGCGAATTTCACGTCCGGAGGAGAAACGATGAAAACCGTTGACATCGATCGTGAGGCAGCGGAAACTTTAGCACCCGAAGCATTGGTGGAACAGGTGCTGCAACAGGAAGGCAAAGCCTGCCTGACGAATAGTTTTCAGATTGAAGACATGGTGGTGCTGCATCTGCTCCGACAGATTGCGCCGGACATTCCCGTGCTATTTCTCGACACCGGCTATCACTTCAAGGAAACGTATGCGTATCGCGATCGGATGGTCAAGGAATGGGGACTGAACTTGATTTCGCTGCAAGCGAAACAGTCGGTCGCGGATCAAGAATCCGCCTTTGGCATTCTGAACCAGATTGACCCCTCTCGGTGCTGCGGCTTGCGCAAGGTTGTGCCGCTGATGGAGGGACTGGAACCTTACGACATCTGGTTTACCGGTTTGCGGCGGGAACAGTCGCCGACGCGAAAAAATCTTCGCAAGCTGGAGCCGCACATGTTGCCAACAGGGAAAACTTTGTTGAAGGTAAGCCCGCTTGCGGACTGGAATTTCAAGCAGGTGTGGAGCTACATCTCGCGCCACCAGATCGAATATCTTCCGCTCTATGACCAAGGCTATTCCAGCATTGGATGCGAGCCATGCACGTCAATTCCGGAAGATCCGGATAATCCGCGCTCCGGACGTTGGTCGGGCCGGAAATTGGAATGCGGCATTCATACATTCACGGAGACAAACCCTTCTCCTCATAACACATTGCAGGAGGGACAATGACAGAATCTACAGCGACGTTAGCAAATCCACCAGCAGTAAAGGAAACAAAAGCGCAAAGGATGGAGCGTCTGAAGCGCGAAGTCAATCCCTGGGAAGCCTTCGATGAGGTGCGCAGATTTGCTCGCGAAGGGCGTGGCAGTGTTTTGGCCGACTGGGCTTCTGCGTATCTGAAATGGTGGGGCATCTACACGCAGGGAGATGGCGTTGGCGCGGTAGGTGGTTCCGGGGGAGAAGGTAAAGCGTCAGAATATTTCATGATGCGCGTGGGCGTGCCGAATGGAATTTTAAAGTCCACGCAATTAAGAACGATTGCGGATTTGACCAAGCTGCACGCAAGAAATCTCGCGGACATTACCACGCGACAGAACATTCAGTTGCACTGGCTCACCGTGGAGTCATTGCCGGCGATGGTCGATGCGCTCACCCCCGTCGGGTTGTCTCCGAAAGGCGCCTGCGGCGACGTATCCCGCAACGTGACAGGATGCCCGCTGGCCGGCATAGCGTCGGACGAAATCGCGGATGCATCTCCATTAGCAATCGCAGTTGCCGGAATGCTCACCGGCAATCCAGAGTTTTACAATTTGCCGCGGAAATTCAAGGTCTCTGTCGCAGGCTGTCGCCAGTGGTGCAGCTATCCGGAAATTAACGAAGTAGGGATAACGGCGGTGGAGAGGAAATCCGGCAGCCGGATAGAGGTGGGGTATTCCATACGTGTGGGCGGCGGCCTCTCAAAAGAGCCGCATCTTGGCGTGCGCCTCAACGCATTCGTGCATCCGGATCAGGTGGTGTCTGTCGTACACGGTGTTGCGCAGCTGTTTCGCGAGCAGGATGTATTGCGCGAGAGTCGCGATCGTGCGCGCATGAAATATCTCTTTCTTAAGCAAGGTTGGGATGCGGAACGATTTTTGAGCGAACTCGAGGACAGATTAGGTTATCGCCTCGACCCAGGCGTGGAAGAGCAGATACCGGATGATGTTTTCCGCGATCATATTGGAACCCACCGGCAAAAACAGGATGGGCTAAGTTTTGTGGGCGCGTCGGTATTGCGAGGTCGGGTAAGTGGAGATCAGTTAAAAGCTGTCGCGGAATTATCGGAGAAATTTGGCAGCGGCGAAGTCCGCACAACCGTCATGCAGAATCTATTGCTGATCAACATACCCAACGCGAAGACTCAGGAGTTGACGAAGGAGTTGCAAGCGATCGGATTGCGCGTGGAAGGTTCCAATTTCTGGCGCGGCGCCATTGCCTGCACCGGCACGGAATTCTGCAAGCTCGCGATCACTGAAACGAAGGGTTTCACTCGCTGGTTGGTCGAAGACCTGGAGCACCGCATTCCTGAATTTGACCAGCAAATCAAGTTGAATGTTACGGGCTGCCCCAATAGTTGCGGTCAGCACTGGATTGCCGACATCGGTATAGAGGGAAAAAAGATCAAGCGCGACGGAAAAATGGTGGATGCCTACTACTTTTGCGTGGGCGGCTCCGTTGGACTGCATCAGAGCCTTGGCCGTCCGGTGGGCTACCGCTGCGCGGCAACGGAAGTTCCCGACGCGATGGAAAGGTTATTGCGCCGGTACCTTGCCGGTCGCCACGCGGGGGAGAACCTGCGCAGCTATTTTGCGCGCCATAGCGACACAGATTTGCGCGATCAACTAGCGGGTGAGTCCGTCGAATCGGTGGCTCGCGATGTTTCGCCCGGACCCGTTCCGCATACGGCTGGTTGACATCCATGCAGCATGAAGGAAATGCGATGAGCCTTTTTCCAATCTTCGTAAAACTAGAGCGGCGACCCTGCCTTGTTGTCGGCGCGGGCAATGTTGCGTTGGAAAAGATCACCAGCCTGCTGCGTGCTGGCGCACAATTGCGCGTAGTTGCTCCTGTGGCCTGCGATGCAGTCCAGCAGCTTGCGGAGAATGGCAGGATCGTACTGGAGCTTCGAGCTTTTGACAAAGCTGACCTGGATGGGCAAGAGTTCGTCATCACAGCAACGGATTCTCGCGATGTGAATCGGCAAGTATTCCTGGCCGCGCAACAACGCAGAATATTGTGCAACTCCGTGGACGATCCGCCGAATTGCGATTTCTATTTTGCTTCAATCGTGGAGCGAGGCAAGCTGCAGATTGCCATTTCAACTGCTGGAGAAAGTCCTGCGCTGGCGCAGCGACTGCGGCGAGAAATAGACGCGCAACTCCCGGAGGGTACCGCGGAGTGGCTCGATCAGCTTGGCAATCTGCGACGTGAAATTCTGTCAACGCATCCCGCGGGAAGTGAGCGCAAAGCGCTGCTGCATTTGCTTGCAGAGCGATCCGCGTGCAGTTCAGATGCGTGCCCGTCAAGACAACTCGCATTCCCAGAGCGTCAATCGAAGAGGCAGTCTAAGCGCATGACAGCGCAGAAGGGAACTGTATATCTGGTTGGCGCTGGCCCAGGAGATCCAGAACTGCTGACACTGAAAGCTGCGGATTTGCTGGCGACGGCAGATGTCGTGCTGCATGATGACCTGGTTCCGCAGGCAATTCTCGATCGTGCCGGAGTAGAGGCACAAATCATCAGCGTAGGAAAACGTTGCGGGAGTCGACGCGTCACGCAGCAACAGATTCACGCCCTGATGATCGAGAAGGCTCGGAACGGAGCGAGTGTGGTGCGCTTAAAGAGTGGCGATCCGCTTATCTTTGGACGTGCAGGCGAAGAGATTGACGCCCTGGAGCAGGCGCAGGTCCTTTGCGAAGTTGTTCCTGGTGTCACCACGATGTTTGCGGCGGCGGCGGCGGCCAGGAAATCACTTACCGATCGGCGAAGCGCATCGAAGGTGATCTTGACGACCGCCCATCACGCGTCGCACAGCGATGGCCAGGATCGGACTTCGTTCTGGCGAGGGCCCTTGCCGAACGATGCCACGCTGGGAATTTACATGCCTGGGCGGGACCTCCGCGCGCTTGCATGGGACATGCTGCAGGCTGGACTGCCGGCAGATTTACCAATCATTGTAATGAACCATGTTTCGCTGCCGGACGAATCGAGTCGAAGAACCACCCTAGGTGAACTGGGGGGGCTTGAGCCAGGTCCGGCGCCGATGTTGATTCTGGCGGGACGACCGCTCGCCGAGCGCTCGGATGGAGTAGTTCCAGACCTTATGTCGTCGGAGCTTTTCGAAAATGCTGTCGGGCTGGGATGACAGGGCCGGCGCGCCCGCTTTCACGATCTAATTTCTAGCAATGTGCGTCGAGACGGATCGCCTGCGGCTGGGGTCGTTTAAGCTCGATTCGAACAATGCTAGTGAATCGGCACGTTCTGAACGACGCGGGTGATCACGCCGCTGGGACTAGGAA
>Ga0134126_10005729_pt1 | contig 15541 bp, 13 predicted proteins | sample KB31752_FD_96881 | JGI IMG/M metagenome (GOLD analysis project Ga0134126, IMG submission 96881) | Terrestrial soil microbial communities with excess Nitrogen fertilizer from Kellogg Biological Station, Michigan, USA - KB3-175-2 | ecosystem: Environmental > Terrestrial > Soil > Unclassified ...
GCGGGGTCTGGCCCGCCAGCACGCGACGCAACCCCATCTGAAAGAGGGTTTGCATCCCTTGTTGAATGGCGACCTGTTGCAACGAGCGGGTCGGCAGCTTTTGCAGAATTGCGTCCCGGACCACTTCGTCCACAACGAGCATCTCAGTTACCGCCGTGCGGCCGGAGAACCCGGTCTCCAGACACTCCTTGCAGCCCACACCGCGCCGGAAGGTGGCGGCCTCGACCGCTTCGGGCGGCAGCAAGCGCATCAGGCCTTGTTCGGGCTGATAAGGCTGCGCGCAATACGCGCAGTTTTTGCGGATCAGACGAAGGCCAATCACGCCAATGATGCTGGAGGACAGCAAAAAGGGTTCAATGTCCATGTTGATCAGGCGCGCGAAAACGCCGGCGGTGCTGCCGCTGTGGATCGTGCTGATCACCAGATGACCAGTGAGACCGGCCTGCACGGCGATGGCGGCCGTTTCCGGATCGCGGATTTCGCCGATCATGATGACCTGAGGGTCCTGGCGCATCAGCGAGCGAAGAGCAACCGGGTAGGTGAATTCCTTATGCGGGTTGATCTGCGCCTGGCTGACCATGGGCAGGTTGAATTCCACCGGATCCTCGACCGTGCTGAGGCTGATGCTCGGTCCGGAGCGTTGCACGAGATGGTAAAGTGCGGCGTAAATGGCGGTGGTCTTGCCGGAGCCGGTCGGCCCGGTGAGCAAAATCAATCCGCTCGGCCGGGCCAGGAGCTTGATGAACCTTTGAAGCGTGTCGTCCTCGAAACCGAGGCCGCCCAGGTCGAAGCTGCGGTTGCTGGGGTCGAAAATGCGGATGACGATTTTTTCGCCGCGCACGGTGGGGAAAACGTTGATACGGAGTTCGACGCCGCCAAGTTCGGGATTGGCCGGCGCGTGGCCTTCCTGCGGGAGGTCGGCTTGATAAGAAATCAGGCTGGCCATTACCTTGAGCCGGCCCGAAATCTTCTCCATCAAATCGAGCGGCAGGTGGACAAGCTCGTTGAGCACCCCATTGAGGCGGATGCGCACGACAAGCGTGCTCTCCCAGGGCTCAATGTGGATGTCGCTGGCGCCTGCCTTGATGGCGTCGATGAGCAGATAATTGACCAGCGCGCCGATTTCGACGGCCCCTTCGGCGACTGACTGCAGATAGCGAGTAGTCTGGTTCACACGTATCCCTGGTTCTCTTTGGCGGCTGAACGGTCAGCATCTTAGCGGCTATTCGGGGTGTGGCCAGTCCGAAATTGGGCAAAATACGCTCCAGAGCGTGCTGCAACAATATGCAGACATGGCGGTTGGACGCTGCGCCTGTTTTCCATCGCGTTCTCCATATTTCATCAAAAACGGGCATCACAACACCCCAAATCGGGTCGAAGAACCATTTCGCGATTGACCCGGCAAAATGAAACACCTACAAAGAATTCCAACACGTCAGCCACGACCAACAGCCAAGTTCCGCTACATCTATGCCCGAACGACTTCGTTGCGCGGTAATTGGAACCGGCGGTTTCGGCCACGATCATCTCAACAGCCTTCTGCATTGTCCTCGCGCCACCGCAGTGGCCGTCGCTGAAACGAACCCTGAACGGCTCAAGGAGGCGGCGGATCGTTACAAAATCTCCCGCGCCTACGCCGACTACCACGATCTGCTTGATCAGCCTGATATTGACGCCGTGACGATCGCAGTGCCGAACCATCTTCATGCGCGCCTGGCCATTGACGCATTGCAGGCGCGCAAGCATGTACTGCTGGAAAAACCAATGGCCACGAACGCCCGTGACGCGGCCAGGATTATCGAAGCGGCGAAAAAAACTCGGCGAACGCTCATGGTCGCCCAGAATTTCCGTTTCAACCGCCACACCCAGGTTGCGAAAGCGATCGTCGAACGCGGCGATCTTGGGGAAGTCTATCACGCGCGGTGCTTCTGGCTGTGGCGGAGCAATATTCCGCGCATCGGCTCGTGGTTCACTCAAAAGCAATTCTCCGGCGGCGGCTGCACGGCTGACCTCGGTGTGCACATGCTCGACACCTGCCTCCACCTGCTCGGCGAGTTCGACGTGAAGTCGGTATCGGCGCAGACCTTCGCCAAGTTCGGACCGCGCGGCCTGGGCGAGACCGACTGGGGCAAGGGCGCCATCGACCCCAAGAAACCGTTCGACGTGGAGGACTATGGCGTCGCTCTTCTGAAACTGAAGAGCGGAAAAACCGTTTTCCTCGAGACCAGTTGGGCGGGTCACCATGCGCCCGACGCGCGGGAATACGGCCTGGATTTGCACGGCACCGCGGCGGGCCTGTCGCTATATCCCGCCCGGCTTTTTCGCCCCGGTCCGAGTGGATACGAAAGCATCCAGCTCTCACTGCCCATCGTGTCTCACAGCGAGGACCGCATCCACCACTTCGTCAGTTGCGCCCTCGAAGGAAAGAAGCCGCTGGTCGCGCCGGAGGAATCGTTGAAGGTCCAGCAGCTGCTGGATGCAATTTATGCGTCAGCGGCCACGGGCAAGGAAGTGCGTCTGACCTGATCTCCCTCGGGTTAGTCACCGTCATCGTTCGGCAGGTGCATTTCCTCCCGGCACGACCCACACGGCGCACACCGGACAGAAACCTCGTCCAGTCCGCCCATCGAAGGTGACCGCGGATTTCAAAAACGGGTGAAAGAAAAACTGGCGCACACCGCGGGGGACCCGCTAGGGTAGAAGGCGTCCTTCCGGCTTTAGGGGCCGGTCATCCCGCTGCGCATGTCGCGAATGCGTGCTGGACCGCGAGGACATCCAAACGAATTCCTTGAGGAATGATCGAATGACAAAAAGACTGTTGTTGGGCGCCCATTGCTTCGCCGTGACAATTCTGCTGCTTCTGTTTCCAGCCCTGCATGCCTGCGTGGTTGTGGGGAATTTTATTGTTCACGCCTTTGTTTTGGGGCTGCAACTGGTCACCACCCGGCTCCCGCGCGTCATCGTACCCAGGCGCCGGCGGCTCGACCATGAACCGTTCGTTTCAATCCATGTACCGACGCACAACGAGCCCCCTGATCTGCTGATCCAGACGCTGCAGAGTCTGGGTCGCATCAAATGGGCGAATTTTGAGGTGCTCGTGATCGACAACAATACCACTGACCCGCGATTGTGGCGTCCGGTTGAAGCGTGCTGTCGTGAGCTTGGCGCGCGCTTTAGATTTTTTCACGTCGAGAATTTGAAAGGATTCAAGGCGGGCGCCCTTAATTATGTCCGACAGTTTATGCATCCTCGTTCCGAGTTTGTTTTTGTCGTAGATGCCGATTACGTCGTCGAGCGCGACTGTCTGCGTCGGGCCGTAAGGTATTTCACGGATCCCAATGTCGGCCTTGTCCAATTTCCGCAGGAATATCGCAACATCGGCAAAGGCAACTGGGGCGTTGCCCTGGACTTCAAGCATTTCTTTGCGGCGTACATGAACATGGCCAATCGTTTTGAATGCGTTCCTTCCACGGGCACCTTGAGTCTGATCAGCGTGGCGGCCCTCCGGTCAACGGAAGGGTTTTCCGAAAATATGATCACCGAAGACGCCGATCTGGGTCTGCGCCTGACGCTGCGAGGATACAAGAGCATTTATGTTCACGAAGCCATTGGCTACGGTGTCCTGCCACACGATCTGGAAAGCCTGAAGAAGCAGCGCTGGCGTTGGGCCTTCGGTAACGCCCAAATACTCAAATTGAACTGGCGGCATATTCTTTTCAGCGGGGAATTGAGGTGGCGCCAGAAGCTGGGCTTCCTGGCCCACCTGACGGCGTGGTTCAACTTCAATCTGATTCCCAGCCTGTCGCTGATTCTGCTTGCCCCGCTGGCATTGCTCGGGTTGTTGAGCCCGCTGCAACATTACATCGTGGTACTGTCTGGACTGACGCTGACGACTTTCATGGTGCTCAGATTCGGGACGCTTTTTTACGGACTACGGCGTGATGGCCACTCGTTGCGCGAGATCTGGCTGGCTTACTTCACTCACCTGAGCCTGGGATGGGTTTTCAGCGCCAGTTGGCTCAACTGCCTCTGGGACCATCGGTCGCCGTTCGTCCGGACGAACAAGTTCATCACCCGGCGCGTGCCCGGTTTTATTCAAACGGTCATGGCGGAATTGGCGCTCGGAACCGCTTTACTGGCCGCGGGGATCCTGCTGACGGTGACAGACTTCGTGATCGGCCCGGCCGCAGCCTGTCTTATGTGTGTTTCGCGCTTTGCAATTGTCTGGGTCTGGCATCAGATGCGCCATACTTTCCAACTAAGCTGTCAAGTCCGCGGATCCGACAAAAATCGCGGGGATATCAGAGGGCCGGTACGTTCAGACACGGCTTGTGAGGTATTTTGATTCGTCGGCTGCCGGGCGGTTGATCAAAGGTCAGTGACAGGCCTGATTGTTTCCTCCTGATCCGCATGCTTCTTCTCCTCTCGTGTGGGCAGTGAATGTGGAAAACCTTGTCATCCTGAACGCAGGCGTTAGACTTGCCGCGATGCAGTGATGAAATCCTTTGCGGAACTGAATTTCCCCGGACGCCTCATCGCCGTTGAGGGCCTGGATGGCTCGGGCAAATCCACGCAGATTTACCTTCTGAAACGCTGGCTGGAACTGCAGGGGCTAAAGGTCTTTTTCAGTGAATGGAATTCGTCCGACCTTGTAAAAAGCGCGACCAGCAAGGGAAAGAAGCGCGAGCTGCTCACGCCGACGACATTCAGCCTGATTCACGCCACCGACTTCGCGGACCGTTACGAACGCCAGCTCGTGCCCCTGCTGCGGGCCGGATACATCGTCCTTTGCGACCGTTACGTATTTACGGCTTTCGCGCGAGACACCGTGCGCGGCTGTCCGCCCAAATGGGTTCGCGGCATTTACAGCTTCGCGGCTTTGCCCGACCTGACGTTTTTTTTCAAAGCGAACCTCGAGGTCTCGCTCCACCGCATTCTGGATGGCCGGCCCGAGTTGAAATATTTCGAGGCGGGCATGGACCTGCGACTTTCCACGGATCCCTACGAAAGCTTCCGCATTTTCCAGGGCCGTGTCCTCGAGCAGTATCTGGCCATGAGCACGGAGTTCAATTTTCTGGTCATAGATGCCAACCAGAGGGTCGAAGAGCAACAATCGCTGGTGCGCCAGTTGCTCTCGGCGCGAATTGACCTGTCGAATTACATCCTGCCGAAATGAGGATGAACCGCATGGCCACAAACAAACGCGTCCGCACCATGGGTCCGGGGAAAAGCATCCGCCGTCTGGTGGTTCCGAAATCCACACCGAAGCGTTTTTATGGCCACGGGATCCCCGGCGTGGATCTGGAGAAATTGACCGGGAAACTTGTGGTGATCGAGGGGGCGGACGGCTCGGGGCGTTCGACGCAAATCGCGCGACTCGTCGAGTGGCTGGAAGGTTGTGGCCACGCCACCGTGCAGGTGGGTTTGAAACGCTCCACGTTGGTGAGCGAGGAACTGGAACGCGCGAAGCAGGGGAACATTTTGAGCCACGTCACACTGAGTCTGTTTTACGCCACGGACTTCGCCGACCAGCTGGAGAATATCATCCTGCCCGCGCTCAAGGCGGGCTTCATGGTGCTGGCGGACCGTTACATTTACACGCTCATGGTGCGCGACCTGGTGCGCGGCATCGACGAGGCCTGGTTGAAAAACGTTTACGGCACCGCGCTGGTGCCGGACGCCGTGTTTTATCTCAACGTTCCCCCGCGGCTGCTCGTGCAGCGCAACTTTCAAAAAAATCACATACTTGATTACTGGGAAAGTGGCATGGATATCGGCCTGTCGCGCGACATGTTCGATTGTTTTCTGCAGTATCAAGCCCTCGTCGAAAAGCAATTCCGCCGCCTGCAATCCACTTACGGTTTCACCATCGTCAACGGCGAACGCTCGGTCGAGGCGATCAACGCCGAATTACAGGAAAAAATCGAACAGGTCCTCGTCGGCCAATGAGTTTGCAACGCCAGTAATACCCGTCGTCCACCGCCATGCCCGGAGAGAATGATAAAAAGGACTGCGTGATCGGAGTCGATTTCGGCGGGACCAAAATCCTCGCGGGAGTGTTCGACGAGAAATTCGAGTGCCGCGGACGGGCCCGCGTGAGCACGAAGGCGGACCGCGGCGTGAGCGAAGTCATCGGACGCATCGCCCGCTGCGTCCGCGAGGCTGTTGATGAATGCGACCTCGATTTGAAGCAAATCAAGGCCGTCGGCATTGGCGCGCCCGGGGCCGTGGATTCGGAGTCCGGCAAGGTCATCTTCGCGCCCAACCTCGGCTGGAACGACGTGCCGTTGAAGAAGGAACTGGAGAAACAACTGGATGTTCCGGTCGTTCTGGAGAACGACTGCAACGTCTGCACACTGGGGGTTTATGAGGTGGAGTTGAAGGCGAAGCCGCGCGATGTCGTCGGCATTTTTCTGGGCACTGGCATCGGCGGCGGGCTGATCCTCGAGGGCAGGCTGTATTCAGGTTTCAATCGAACCGCGGGCGAAATCGGCCACATGGTGTTGGAAGTGGGCGGACCGAAGTGCGGCTGCGGCAACAAGGGCTGTTTCGAAGCGCTGGCCAGCCGCACCGCCATTTTCCGTAAAATCAAGGACGCGGTGAAAGAGGGCCAGAAGACGGTCTTGACGGAAATGCTCGGGCCGGAGCTGGAGGATTTGCGAAGCGGTGACCTGCGCAAGGCCATCAAACGCGGCGACAAGTTCGTCGAGCACATCATCGAAGAGGCCGCGGAATACACCGGCATTGCCGTGTCAAACGTGATCAACATTTTCAACCCTGAAGTGATCGTCATCGGCGGCGGATTGATGGAGCAGTTGGAGGATGAAATGCTGGCGATCATCGTGGAGACGGCGATGGATTACGCCATGGACGGCACCACCAAAGGGATCGAAATCATCGCCACGAAGCTCGCGGACGACGCGGGCATCACGGGAGGGGCCGTGCTGGCCCGCAAGCACGCCGAGTAAAACGGCGGGCACGGGGAATGGAAATGGAAAATACCGAACAAGCCTTTCCATCCGCTTCCCCACCCGGACCTTCAACCGCAGGTTCCGTTCGCCGGGCGGTCATTGATATCGGGACCAACTCGGTCAAATTGCTGGTGGCGGCCGTATCAGGACGACGCGTCGAGCCACTGCTGGAGGGGAGCGAGCAGACCCGGTTGGGCAGCGGCTTTTACGAGACACGCCGTTTGCAACCGGCTGCCATTGCCCACACGGCGCGTGTCGTGGCCGGGTTCGGGGAGAAAGCGCGCGAGTGGGCGGCGGCGCCCATACGTGTGATTGCGACCAGTGCCACGCGGGACGCCACCAATCAGGACGAACTTCTTGACGCCGTCCGCAGGGCGGCCGGCCTCGAGGTGGAGATCATTTCCGGAGAACAAGAGGCTGACTGGGTATTTCGCGGGGTCGTTTCCGATCCCGTCTTTGGCGGCCGGCCTCTCCTGATCGTCGATGTTGGAGGTGGAAGCACAGAATTCATCCTGGGCAACGGGGACCAACAACGGTTCCGCCACAGTTTTCCAATCGGCACAGTGCGCTTGATGGAGCAACTGTCGCGAAATGATCCGCCGTCCACCGCCGCGTGGGAGCGCTGCCGCGCGACAGTGAACTCGTTTTTGGATGGACATGTCCTGCCGGCCGTCGCGCCCGAACTGCGGGCCTTCCCGGCGCGCGCCGTGCAACTGGTGGGCACGGGCGGTACGACGACGATTCTGGCCAGAATCGAACTCGGGCTTGTCGCCTTCGACCGCGACCGCATCGAAGCGTTCCGGCTCGGGCGCGAACAAATCGTCCGTTTGCGCGAGCGCCTGTGGAATCTGCCGCTGACCGAAAGGAGAAAAATCGCCGGCCTGCCGTCCGACCGCGCCGACGTGATCTTGACCGGCGTGTCGATCTACGAGTCCTTGATGGAGAAGTTTGATTTTTCTGATTTGCGGGCCAGCACGCGCGGCCTGCGTTTCGCGGCCGTGATGGACAAAGCCGACGGCCCGGTTCTTTGATCGACGGCGTCCCGAGTCTTCTGCGTTTTGTCGGTCGTCAACCCTTTCCCCGGCGCGGCAGACTCCTGCCTGCCTGATTCACGTCGCCTGTTGATGTTGCGTGTTTTTGGCGGTGAAAACGTCGTTCAGCGACGTCATCAGCAAAAGGGGCAGCTATGGTCCGCCTGTCTTTGCCTCACAACTGCGAGCCGGACCGGTCAATGATCCGGCAAACGCCATATTGATCCGACGGTCGGACAGTTTGCGGACGCCGGTCTTGCCGGCTCAATGCGCGGTTCCAATTGATCACGGCCTGTTGAAAAATCGAACAGTGAATAAATGAACATTGGCAGGCGCAAATATTCCGCTAAGCTCCGTGTCGATGCGGGACGAACACATGGCGATGAGGCGTGCCTTTACCTTGATCGAGTTGCTGGTGGTCATTGCCATCATTGCGATCCTCGCCGGCTTGCTGTTGCCCACGCTCAGCAAGGCGAAGGCAAAAGCTCAAAGCATTGCTTGTTTGAACAACTTAAAGCAATGGGGGTATGCGACACAGATCTACCTTGTTGACAACAACGATTTTCTGCCACCGGACGGTTCGCCCAACGGAATTTCGGTAAGTGGAGGTTGGTACATCGATCTCCCCCGTGTCCTGGGTCTCAAACCGTATAACGAGCTGCCCTGGCGAACGAACGCGGCGATCCCGCTGGAAAAGTCCATTTGGATTTGCCCGGCAAACACCAATCGCAGCAACGGGAATAATCTGTTTCACTACTGCCTCAACGAGCATGTCAATGGCACCGGCGTCAACAATATGCCGGTCCGGCACTCGACCATAAACCGGCCGACCCAAGTGGTATGGCTCTTCGATAACGGAAAAAAAGCGGCAGTTGCCCAGCAAAACAACGTTCACACCAATCTTCACGCCCGCGGTGCGCAGTTCACCTTCCTAGACGGCCATGCGGCCCGTTTCCGCAATCTGGCGTATTGGGATTTCAAGACTGACAAGGGGCGCACGAATAACCCCGACGTGATCTGGATTCCGAACGTTGACTAGACGTTTTGGCAGACCGGTGCTTCCACCTTGAAGCGCCCGTCGTCTTGTGGAAGGCTGCCGGCATGAACACTGTCGCATTGCTTTGTTCCGATAACCTTTCTCTCCGTTCGGCCCTGCCGTTGGCGGGTCTTGCGTTGCTGCTTCTGTCGCCGGTTCCGACCCTCGCCAGAGAACTGTCAAACTACGCCGCCGATATGAGGGAGGACTTGAGCGACAAGATCCTGCCTTACTGGCACGACACGACGCTCGACCGGACGAACGGCGGCTATGTGCTCGCAGACGATGTTCAAGTCAAACGGCCGGCGGCCGAGAAACAGATCGTCACGCAGAGCCGCCTCATCTGGACGTTTTCACGCGTGCATCTGAGGGGGTATGGTGATGAAACCCACAATTACCTCAAGGCCGCCGAGCATGGCTATCGGTTCCTCATCGACCATTTTTTGGATCGGAAGAACGGCGGCTACTTCTGGACCACCGACCTCGCCGGTAAAGTTCTCAACGATCGTAAGATTCTTTACGGCGAATCGTTTGTCATCTACGCGCTGGTGGAATACTACCGCGCCAGCGGAGACAAGGAGGTGCTGCGTCGTGCAGTTGACCTGTATCATGACATCCAGAAGCACGCGCATGATCCAAAGAACGGCGGCTGGTTCGAGCATTTCACGCGTGACTGGACACCGATCATGAAACCGGACCCGGAGGCGATTGTCGAAGTCGCGGGTTATAAAAGCGCGAACACTCACCTGCATCTGATGGAGGCGTTGACAGATCTTTACGAAGTCACACTCGACGACGAGGTGAAGAATTCACTGGAGGAGTGTTTGCGGCTCAACGCGACCTACTTCTACCCGAAAGAACCGGGCAAATCGAGCTTCCACCGCCAGCCGGACTGGAAAGAGGTCACCGATCCGAAAAGCGCGGGGTTGTCCTACGGCCACAATGTCGAGTTTGCCTGGCTGATGATTCGCGCGCAAAAGGTGCTGGGGACGCCGCCGGCCTGGGACCATTTCTACGCCGAATTGAATCATGCGATGAAATATGGCTACGACCGCGAGCGCGGCGGACTCTACAGTCGTGGTGCGGACGACAAGCCCGCGACCGACACGGACAAGGTCTGGTGGGTGCAGGCGGAGATGCTCGCCGCGCTGACCGACGCCATCCAGAACAGGTCAAACGCCGAATACGAAACCGCCTTGAAGAAACTGCTCGATTTCGTAGCCAATTTCATGACCGATCCGTCCGACGGGGTCTGGCTCGATACCGTGACCGCCGAAGGAAAATTCAAAAGCACCGGCAAGGCGCACAACTGGAAGGCCAACTACCACGACGTACGCGCGATGCTGAAGTTCATCGAAGCGTTCAAGCCCGCCGTTCCGAAACAGTAAGCAGAGTCGCCGATCACAGCGACCACGGCGGCTATTCGTGATTTCGCTTTGCCGCCCAGACGCCGGCCAGCGCGCCGGAAAGATGGCCTTCCCACGAGATCGGGCCAGCTTGAGGCAACACGCCGTAGAAAATCCCCCCGAAACAAATGAAGACGGCGAACGCAACGATCGCCGAGCGCCAGCTCTTCATCAGGAATCCGGCAACGATGAGATAGGCGACCAATCCGAAGATGATTGAGCTGGCGCCGATATGGACGGTGTTGCCACGCCCGATCAGCCACGTGCCCAGTCCGCTGAAAAACCAAATCGAGGACAGCGTCAATACCGGGTAGTAGTGCCGGTCCCAGAACAGCAGCACGAGCAGCACGAACAACGGGAGCGAGTTGGCCAGGAGATGCGCGGGGTTGGCGTGAAGCAGCGGACCGAAGGCGATTCCAGCCAGGCCCGGCACGGTGCGCGGCATGATGCCAAAGCCCGCGAGCGTCAACCCCTTTTCGCGTTGAAGAATCAAATCGGCAGCCTCGACCAGGAACAGCACGGAAACCAACAGGGCGCTGGTTTGCGCCGCTTCCCTGAACGTCTTGAAATGTGATCTGGCCATTGCCCATTTCCTCAGACAACGAACGCGCCACGAGGTTCAGCGGAAAAACGCAAAGGTACGTCCATCGACTTCGGTAACACGCAGCTTCTGCCGGCTTTACTCGCCGCGGATGGGCTGGTAGTTTCCGCAGCGATGCGAGTTCTTACGCTTTGGCCAGCCCCGGCCTCCCCGGCGCCATGATCGAGGTCGAAGGTCTGACCAAATTGTACGACGAGTTTCCCGCCGTCAGCGAACTCTCGTTCGTCGTGCATCCCGGTGAAGTGACCGGCCTGGTCGGTCCCAACGGCGCGGGCAAGACCACCACGCTGCGGTGCCTGTCCGGGATCATCCCGGCGACGCGCGGAACGATCCGCATCGCCGGAGCGGACCTCGGGACGAATCCGCTTGCAGCCAAGCGCCGGCTCGCGTTTTTTTCGGACGAGCCGCGGCTGTTCGATTACCTGACCGTGTGGCAGCACCTCGTTTTCGCGGCGCGAATCTATCAGGTGCCCGGGTACGAGGAAACCGGCCGACGATTGCTCGAAGAACTGGAAATGGCGGACAAGGTTGACCTGCTTCCCGGCGAACTCTCGCGCGGCATGAAACAAAAACTGGCCATCGCCTGCGGCCTGCTGCACACGCCGAAGGTGATTTTCTTTGACGAACCACTCACGGGACTCGACCCCGTTGGAATCCGGCGGATGAAAAACTCGATCCTGAAACGCGCGCACGACGGCGCCGCCATCATCATCAGCTCGCATCTGCTCCACCTGCTCGAAGAGGTCTGCTCGCACGTCCTGATTCTGAAGACCGGACGAAAGGTCATTGACGGCACCATGGGAGACATTCTCCGGAAATTCTCCGAGCAACCCGGCGACGCCAACCTTGAGGAAGTATTCTTTCGCGCCACCGGCGAAACCGGCGGAGCCACATGATCGGAGCACTGATTTATCTCCAGTCGCAGTCTCTGAAGAACCGGCTCCGTGCCCGGTTGCGGAGGCTGAAGAAGCCGAAGTATCTGGCGGGAGCGGTCGTGGGTGCGGCCTACTTTTATTTCTTCTTCTTCCGGCACTTTTTTGCGGGACGACGGCCCACGACAAACGTCACGCCCGAAACACTCCTGCTCTTCGAGCTGGTCGGGGCCCTCGCCTTGTTTGTCATGGTAATGTCGGCGTGGATTTTTCCGCATGAACGCGCGGCGCTGGCTTTTTCCGAGGCCGAAATCGCGTTCTTGTTTCCCGCCCCGGTTACGCGCAAAGCGCTGATCCATTTCAAATTGCTGCGGAGCCAGCTGGCGATTCTGTTTACGACGTTGTTGCTGACACTTGTGACTCGGCGGTTTGGCGGCGGCGCTGGTTGGATCCGCGCCCTTGGCTGGTGGCTGATTCTGTCCACACTCAATTTGCACACGCTGGCGGCCTCATTCGCGCGTACGCGGCTGCTCGAACGCGGCATTTCCAACTGGCGACGGCGAGCTGTTTTGCTGTCTGCCGCGACAGCGCTGGTGGTGGCGGCATCACTGTGGGTCCGGCACAACGTACCCGCGCCTAGGGCATCAGATTTTGAAAGTCTGGAAATGATGAAATATTATTTCCGGCACACGCTGGAATCCGGGCCGGCGTCTTACGTCTTGTATCCGTTCCGGCTGGTGGTCCGGCCCTACCTGGCAACGGATGGCTGGACATTTTTGGTCGCGGCCGGCCCGGTGCTCGCGTTGATGCTCTTCCATTACTGGTGGGTGATGAAGTCGGACGTGGCCTTTGAGGAGGCCTCTGTGGACTATTCGCGCAAACTGGCCGAAAAAATTGCGGTGCTCAGGGCCGGCGGGGGCTGGCATTCCCCGGCGCGGAGGGTGAAAAAGAAACGTCCTCCCTTTGGCCTGCGTCCAACCGGTCTCGCGCCGATCGCGTTTCTCTGGAAAAACCTGATCAGTGCCGGACAGGCGTTCACCCTGCGCACATGGCTGCTGCTCGCATTCGTGGCCGTTTGCATCGGCGGGCCGATGGGAGCAAGCCGGCGTACTCCCGAATGGCTGCTGCCAACCGTCGGCATTGTTACCGCCATCCTCGCGGGATATTCACTGCTGCTCGGACCCGCGATTCTGCGTCAGGACCTGCGCCAGGACCTCGTGAATGCGGACGTGCTGAAGATGTACCCGCTCCGCGGCTGGCAGATAGTGCTGGGCGAACTGCTCGCGCCGACGGCGATTCTGACCGGCGCGCAATGGTGCCTCCTCTTACTGGCTGCCACGACGTTCTCACAAACTCCTGGCGGTGGCCTGATCCCATTGGCGAGTCGTCTTTCGATCGGCGTCGGGGCGGCCATCATCGCGCCAACGCTGAATCTGATTTCATTGATCATTCCCAATGCGTCAGTGCTGCTTTTTCCCTCCTGGGTGCAGACCGGTCGGGAGCGTGGCGGCGGGATCGAGGTCATGGGCCAGCGCCTGATCTTCATGCTGGGCTCGGTGCTGATCTTTGCATTTGCACTGGTGCCGGCTGCCGCGCTGTTCGCGCTGGTGCTTTTCGCCATGAAAATCTTTATCAGTATCACAGCGGCCGTACCGCTTGCTGCCGCGTTTGCCGCGATGGTTATGGCAGCGGAAGCTGCCTTCGCCGTCTGGTGGATGGGCAGGTTGTTTGAGCGGTTTGATTTGTCCGCCGAGTCCTTGAGTTAAGCGTCTCCGAACACTGGGTCAAAACAACGATAACGGCCGGCAGGCATGTTGCCGTTCCAGCCCTGCCTTCAAGAGCCGCGCATGTTTGTCTGACGCGGCCCACAAACACCAGCCGGTACAACCGGGGCCGTGGTTTTGGCCCTTCTCTTTGTCAGACTCGTTGTCCCGTCCTGAAAGGCGACAAACCTTTTTACGCCTGAACGACGGGCTCGCAATCGCCTGCGTGACTCCAGATCAGGCACAAAAAGCCTCCCCGCCCATCCGTTGCGCCAAAAAACGCGCTCCGTTTCAAGGGCGCGCTCCGTCAGAATAGAGCCCATACTTCTGGCACCGGTATTGCTTGAATCCGGCCATGTTTATTAAGAACGGCATTTCGGGTATCGCCGGCTTCCTGGACCTGGCAATAGTGCCCATTAAGAGCGCACTTGTTGGGAGGGCAACACCCGGCAGCCGGTCGACTGACACCGGCCCGCGAAAAATCGCCCTGTTGGAGGAGTCGAGCGGGGTGTTCGTTGAGAAGTTGCTCTTTTGCGGAGAAGCCGCAGCCGTCCAATCGAAAGTGATCGAGACGATGAAAGCGGGCCGAAAAATGGTTCTTGAGGGCTTCCAGCTCGATGAAATCGCCGCGTGGTGCTTTCAACACAATTATCGCTGGCGTTTTCATTCACACCCACCGGCAAGGAACGCCTTCATACTCGAACCGGGAAAAGATTTCCGTACGGACGCCAAAGAAGCGGGGGCAGAAAACTGAGGCCAATCGGGCGCTCATTTTTCTGCAACGGGGGTTTCGCGGCTTCAGAGCCGTTTGGCCAGCCGCTCGGCCAGTCGCTGCAATGCCGGCGACCGGTCGAGCGGCCCCAATCGCACATCCAGCAGGCAAAACCCATCCGTAAATCCCCTGGCGCAATTCAATGCCCGGTCCAGTTGTTCTTCCTGTAAACAGGACGCTTGAAGCGCAGGGCCGCATGCAACACGCCGTCGATCTCGTGAAACGCGGTCTGTGGATCGTTTAAAGCGGTCGAAGCGACCGTCAGTTGCTCGAACACCCGTTTCTGGGTATCGAACTCGCGGACCTTGTGATGCAAGAGCGGATTCTTTTCACGCTCCTTGATTCCAGGCGCTCCGCTGATGACCACGACCGGTGACTTTTCCGCAAATGCCTCCGCCGTCGTGTTGGCGACTTTCAGTCCGCCGACGCAATAGGTGACGCAAACAGCGCCAAGGCCGCGCACGCGTGCGTACGCGTCGGCGGCGAAGCCGGCGCCCTGCTCGTCGCATGTGTTTGAAGATCCGCAGCGCGCTGTGCGCGAGTTGCTCATAGAAACCGAGAACGTAATCTCCGGGAATGCCAAGACGTGCCGCAGACCGTGCGCGCGGAGCCTCTGAATCAAATAGCAACCGATACTGTTTGCCTTTTTCATACCTGCCTCCGGTTGAAGGTAACACCGGCGCGTGAACCGGTCAAAAATCGGGAGGCAAATGACCGGGTCAATGATCCCGCGGATGCTCTCCGCCGCCTGCGGGGACTTCCTTACGGCACAAGCCGGGCGCGATAGAAACTGCTGCTGAAGTTCGTTGCCGTGTCGTCCAGAAAATCGAACGTGCCGTCGGCTGCGGCGCTGTTGGTCTTCAACGCGAACCAGTCAACGAAATCCGTGGTCGCGTCAATGGCATACTGGCGCCCCGGCTCGCCGGTCAGCCGCAGAAGAAACGCTCCGTTGGCGACGCGCTGCAGAGCGTCCAGACGGACAGGATATGGTTCAGCCGTAACCGCATAGTTGTCAAACGCCATGAAATTGTTGCCCGGCTGGCCGAGAGTGTCGTTCACCCACACGGCGTCCACGTCGCCAAGGTTCAA
>Ga0134126_10005730_pt1 | contig 15540 bp, 14 predicted proteins | sample KB31752_FD_96881 | JGI IMG/M metagenome (GOLD analysis project Ga0134126, IMG submission 96881) | Terrestrial soil microbial communities with excess Nitrogen fertilizer from Kellogg Biological Station, Michigan, USA - KB3-175-2 | ecosystem: Environmental > Terrestrial > Soil > Unclassified ...
CAGCTCAGTCACCCGGTACCCGTATGGACCCAAGCCCTAGTAGCCGCTTCATCGCCGTCTGACGGCGAGACGTCACAGGGTCGCGGTCCTGCAAACCCCGCCTCCTCACCGTCTCGCCATCTGACGCGGGACGGTGCATGGCCGGATGATCGAAGTCCGGCTTCCGCATCTTCCATGAAGGGCTCTCGACACGGCGCGCGCCGCACGCTGGCCTTTGGCTCGCCGCGACGCCGCACCGCGATGCATGTTTTTCGAGGATTACGCCCATGTCTTACTCAGATGCTCTCACTGCGGCTGCCGATGCCGTGCTGGATGACGCCCACGTCGGCGACATCCACGGCGCCTTCGGCACCATTCGCCGCCACGACGTCGGACCGCGCAGTGGGTGGGGTGCGCGGCTTCGGACGCTGCTCGCCATTCTGGGACCGGGCCTCATCGTCATGGTCGGCGACAACGATGCCGGCGCCTTCGGCACGTATGCGCAGGCGGGGCAGAACTACGGCACGACTCTGTTGTGGACGCTGCTCCTGCTCGTACCTGTTCTCTATGTGAATCAGGAAATGGTGCTTCGCCTCGGGGCGGTGACGCGTGTCGGTCACGCACGGCTCATCCTCAAGCGTTACGGCAAATTCTGGGGCGCATTCAGCGTCATCGATCTCTTCCTGCTCAACGCGCTCACGATCGTCACGGAATTCATCGGCATCAGCCTGGCGCTCTCGTATCTCGGCGTTTCGCGCCCGCTCGGTGTCCTCGCCGCCGCCATGGTCGTGGTGGCCGCGGCCGGGACGGGAGATTTCCGGCGCTTCGAGCGCTTTTCGCTGCTGCTCGTGCTCGGGAGCCTGCTGCTCGTTCCGGTGCTCATCTGGGTGCACCCCCCGGTGGCGCAGATGGCGCACGATTTCTTCGTGCCGCACCTCCCGCAGGGCAAGCTGAGCGAGACCATGCTGCTCATCATCGCCATCGTCGGCACGACGGTGGCGCCCTGGCAGCTCTTCTTTCAGCAGAGCTACGTCATCGACAAGCGCATCACCCCGCGTTTCATGCGCTACGAGCGGGTCGATCTCTGCCTCGGCATCGTCCTCGTGGTCCTCGGGGCCGTCGCCATGATCGGTTTCACGGCCGCGACCTTCGCCGGCCACCCTGAGTTCGGCGCGTTCCAGGATGCGGGCGCGGTAGCAGTGGGTCTCGGCAAGTATGTCGGGCATGCGGCGGGCGTGTGTTTCGCGGTCGCCCTCATCGACGCCTGCGTGATCGGCGCAATGTCCGTCTCGCTGTCAACGGCTTACGCCATCGGCGATGTGCTGTCGCTTCGCCACTCGCTGCATCGTCGCCCGAAGGAGGCGAAGAGCTTCTATGCGGTGTATGTGGGACTGATCGCGCTGGCGGCGGCACTCGTGCTGACGCCAGGCACGCCTCTGGGCCTCCTGACCAACGCCGTACAGACGCTGGCGGGTGTTTTGCTGCCGAGCGCGACCGTCTTTCTGCTGCTCCTTTGCAATGACGAGGAGGTGCTCGGGCCGTGGGTCAACGGGCCGTGGCTCAATCTCTTCACCGGCATCGTGATCGGTGTGCTCCTGCTGCTGTCTGTCATCCTGACCGCGGCGGTCCTGTTTCCCGGGCTCGGAGCCCGGGCAATGCTCACGATCCTGGGCAGCGGTGCGGCGCTCGGCGTCATTGCCGCGGTACCGCCGTTCATGAAAGCACTGCGCTTGCCGGGCTGGCGCATCGATGCGCGGCTGCGGGACTCCTGGCGCATGCCCGCGCTGAGCACTCTGGGAGAGGCGCGGATGACGCCGCTTACCCGCTTCTCGATGGTTGCATTGCGCGGCTACCTCGTGATCGCGGGCGGACTCGTGATCTTGAGAATCGTGCAGCTGGCGGGCGTCCATTTCTGACGCCTGGAACCGCTGCTGTCCTCGCCAGTTGCTGAGGGAAGTCCACTTCCCAGCACGTGACGGAGGCAAATCGTGGCGAAGCAAGACCTCAAGGGCAAGGTGGTGGTGATCACGGGCGCCTCGAGCGGCTTCGGCAAAGGTACGGCGCTCGAGCTTGCACGGGCCCAGGCCCACCTCGTGCTCGCGGCCCGCCGCGCGGACCTGCTGACGGAGCTGGCGCACCAGTGTGAGGAGTTCGGTGTGCAAACGCTCGCCGCGCCCACCGATGTCGGCGACCGCAAGCAAGTCGAGGATCTCTGCCAGAGCGCGGTTGGGCGGTTCGGGCGCATCGATGTCTGGATCAACAACGCGGGTGTCGGCGCGCTCGGGAAATTCGAGGCGGTGCCGCTCGAGGATCACGTGAAGGTCATCGAGACGGACCTCCTCGGCACCTTGTACGGCAGCTACTTCGCCTATCGGCAGTTCCTGAAGCAAGGGGAGGGAGTGCTCATCAACATGGCCTCCGAGCTCGGCCGCCACACGGCGCCCTACTATGCTTCGTACACCGCGGCGAAGCATGGTGTAGTCGGACTGTGTGAGTCACTGCGGCAGGAGCTCGATCAGGGAGGTAACGAGAACGTGCACGTCTGTCTCGTCATGCCAACGGCCCACGACACGCCGTTCTTCGATCACGTCGCCAACTACACCGGCCGGCAGGTACAGGCGCCGACTCCGCTGCACGATCCGCAGAACGTGATCGACGCGCTGGTGGGCCTGGTACGCAACCCGAAGGATCAGAAGATCGTCGGGGCGGACGGCATCGCCAAGATCCTCCTCAAGAACGTGGCACCACGCACAGAGGAGAAGCTCGGCGCGAAGCAGATCCACAAGACTCAGATGCAGGATGCGCCGGCCGCGCCTGAGACGGGCGGTGCGGTGCGGTCGCCGACCCCACTGGGTACCGCGATCCGCGGCGGGCGGCTCGAGCAGCGGCACTGACGACAAGACCGCGGACACAGCGCACCGGGGGCGCTGACTTGGTGGTAGCCTCTCCTGTCGTTGCGAGAGAGGCGTGGTCCAAGTCATGCGCAGATGTCCCCTGTTGCTGCTGCTGCTGCTCGCGGCGGCGGTCTCGACTTCAGGACACGCGACGCCCGCGGCCGCTTTCGATACCGCGCCGGAGCGGGCGGTGCTCGGGCGCGTGCTGCCCCATCAGGCCGGTCAGTTCGAGCTGACCGCGCTTCCCCCCGCTGAGGGCCGTGAGCGGTTCCGCATCTCGAGCGTAGACCATCACATCAGGGTGGCAGGCAGTACGCCGAGCGCACTGCTTTTCGGGGTGAACTGGTACCTCAAGTACGTTGCGCACGTGCAGATCTCGCCGAACGGAGATCGCGTCGGCAGCCGGGCCTTTCCGCTGCCTCGGGCCGTGATCGAAAAGGAAACGCCCTATGCCTACCGCTTCGCCCTGAACGAGAACGTCGACGGTTACACCGCGCCGTACTGGGATTGGCCGCGATGGCAGCGCGAGATCGACGTGCTGGCGCTTTCCGGAATCAACGCGGTATTGATCGAGCGTGGCACGGATACCGTCCTCTACCGCACTTTCCGCGATGTAGGCTATTCCGACGCGGAAATCCGCAGCTGGCTGGCCCAGCCCGCGCACCAGAACTGGCAGTTGATGGGCAATCTCTGCTGCTTCGCCGGCCCGGTGAGCGGCGCGCTCCTGCACAAACGGCTGGTGTCCGCGCGCAAGATCGTCGCGCGCCTGCGTGAGCTCGGTATCACGCCGGCTCTGCCCGGCTTCTACGGCATCGTCCCGGCGGATTTCCAACGGCGCTTTCCAGGCGCGCACGTCGTGCCGCAGGGGAAGTGGGCGGGGTTCACACGCCCGGGCTGGCTCGATCCGCGCGATCCGATGTTCAGGCGGCTCGCGGCCGCGTTTTACCGCCACCAGCGCGAGCTCTTCGGCGACAGCGGCATCTATGACATGGAGATCTTCCAGGAAGGCGGCGCAGCCGGCGATGTGCCGGTGGCACAAGGTGCACGGGCCGTGCAGGCGGCTCTCCTCGCCGCCCATCCGGCAGCGAGCTGGATGATGCTCGCCTGGCAGGGCAATCCGCGGCAGGCCCTGCTCGCCGGGGTCGATCGCCGGCACATCCTGATCATCGACATCGATCACTCGCGGGTGCCGCGCGATGCGCGCCAGAAGGATTTCCGCGACGCGCCCTTCCTCTTCGGCGGGTTATGGGAGTTCGGCGGCCGCACGACCCTGGGCGCCAATGTCAGCGATCTCACCGATCGGTTGCAGCGTGTCGGGCATCTGAACGGCAACATGGCGGGCACGGCGGTGTTCACCGAGGGAATGGATACCAACCCGTTCATGTTCGATCTCTTCACGGAAATGGCATGGCGCGGCGAGCCCGTGGGCCTCGCGGCATGGACCGATGGCTATGTCCGTCGTCGCTACGGTGCGGCGGATCCCCATGCGCTCGCCGCGTGGAAGGTGTTGATCCGCACAGCGTACGATATCCGCATCGATGAAGTCGAATTCAACAGTGAGCGCGACGACGCGCAGGAGTCGCTGTTCGACGCGCAGCCCGGCCTGAAGATCAATCGCGCCTCGAACTGGTCGCCGGAGGGGATGCGGTACAGCGCCGCGACGTTCGAGCAGGCCCTGCCGCAGATGCTGCAGGTGGCCCCGGCGCTGCGAGCCAGCGAGACGTATCGCTACGATCTCGTGGATATCGCGCGGCAGACTCTGGCCAACGAGAGCCGCGTGCTGCTGCCGCGGATCAGGGCCGCGTACGAGCGCGCGGACCGCCCGCACTTCGAAGCGCTCACCCGATGCTGGCTCGGGCTGATGGACCTGCAGGATCGGCTGCTGGCGAGCAATCGCTTCTTTCTCCTCGGCAGCTGGCTGGCGCAGGTGCGGCCGTGGGCTTCCTCGCCCGCGGAGCTCGCACGGCTCGACTTCGATGCCCGCTCCATCCTCACGGTCTGGGGCGATCGCCAGGCGAGCGAAGCGGCGAGCCTGCATGATTACGGCAACAAGGATTGGGCCGGACTGACGCACGACTATTACCGGGCGCGCTGGCAGAGGTATTTCGCCGCGCTCGATCGGTCGCTCGCCACCGGTACCGCGCCAACACCCATCGACTGGTTCGCGCTCGGCGATGAGTGGAGCCACGGCAGGGGGCAGTACTCGGATCAGCCGGTCGGTGATTCCTATGCGCTTGCAACGAGGGTGGCCACGGTGATGCAGCGGGGCGGGTGCCCCTAGGCGGCCGTCGGGCTCACTCGCACGGGCCGCCGAGGAGTCCCGCACGCAGCTGCGGATTGGGAGGCGATGAGCCGAGCCAGATCGCGAGGAACGCCGTGGCGAAATCATCGCCGGCGATCGTGCCCCGGGGTGTCCCGTCGAGGGAGTACTCGATGCCCACTCCCGGGACGCGGACGAATGTCATGCGCTGACCCGAGCCGACGCCCGTCATCCAACCCTGGAGTCGCGCGATCCGGCTCTTGAGCTGCGGCAGCTGATGGGGCGCGCTCTTTTCGAAGCCTTCCTGCCAGGCGCTGCGCAGCTGACCCGCCGTCGCGTGAAAGACGAACCGCAACTCGAGCTGCACCGGCTCCCGTGAGGCGAGTATGGTGTTGGCGTCGGCCGTGGGGTGCGGCAGGTAGAGCGCGCCTACATAGACCTTGATGTTGAAGATAGTTGCCTTGCGCAGGCCGAGTCCGTTGAGCGTCAGCGTTTCGCCGCCGACCTGGATGTGCTCCGGAAAGGAGACGCCGTCGCACTCCCGATCCGCGGCGCTGGCGGTGCCGGCCATGCCGAGAGAAAGGAGGAGAGCCGCCGAGGCGAAGATGATGGGGGCGCGCATGCTCGAGGACCCTCCCGGCACCGCATCTTCTTCACGGGCGGCGCCGGTCAAGCCTAGCACGGCATCACCCGGCCGGCGCCGGCGGTCGCGGTCCCCGATACTCGCAACCGCTCGTGCAGGTCTCGTGGACCACGATGCGGCTCAGCGACGGCAGGCGGGGCGACAGGCGCTCCCAGAGCCACACCGCGAGCTGCTCGCTGGTCGGATTCTCGAGGCCGGGGATCTCGTTGAGATAGCGGTGGTCGAGCGCCTCATGGAGCGGAGCGAAGGCGGCCGAGAGCTCGGCGAAATCGCACACCCAGCCCAGGCGCGGGTCGAGCGGACCCGAGATGTGCACCGCCACCCGAAAGGAGTGTCCGTGCAGGCGCGCGCATTTGTGGCCGGGCGGAACGTTGGGCAGGCGGTGTGCCGCCTCGATGCGGAATTCCTTGAAGATCTCCATCGGCGGCAATTTACCGAGGCGCCCGCGGCAATGATAGTCTCCCGAACGTGCAGCGCAAAATCACCGGTTACCACCGCGACGATGAGCAGCATTGGGTGGCCGAGCTCGATTGCGGACACAACCAGCACGTACGCCACAATCCACCCTGGGTCAGCCGTCCATGGGTTACGACGGCACACGGGCGCGAGGGCATGCTTGGCACGACACTCGAGTGCCGCAAATGCGATCGGGGCGAGCCGCCGGATCGGCCCGCCTCGGGCCCCTGAAGTCGGTGGGGCGGGTACCGGGCTCCCTGCGTTCGCTCGCGGTGATCATCGCCGCGTGGGCATTGATCGCTCTCGCGTGGACGCCGCCGACGATTCTCATCCAGGCACTGTCAGCGGGCTCGCCCGGCGCGCTGCAGGTGTTCCTTTACGTCCTCATGAATTTCGTGCCCTGGATGGTGGCTACACCGCTGCTTCTGCACATGGGGCGCCGGTTTGCGTTCTCCGAGGGTCGTGTGCTTCGGCCGCTGGCCGTGCATGGGGCCGTGGGACTGGTGGCAATACCTGCGACGGCGCTGGCGGGTACTGTGCTGGCGGTTGTCACTCTGGGGCACGGACAACCCGAAGCCGGGAGTCTGCGGCAAGTTCTCTCCGCGAGCACTATCACGGCGTTCTACACGGTGCCGACCTATATCGGCGTGGCCGCCGTCGCACAGGCCCTCGGCTACTTCCAGCGCTTTCGCGAACGCGAGCGGCTGCTTGCGCGCGCCCAGCTGCAGGCGTTGCGGGCGCAGATCAACCCGCACTTTCTTTTCAACGCGCTCAATGCGATTTCGGCCCTGGGATACCGAGATGCAGCGCGGGCCGATGCGGCCATCTCCATGCTCGCCGAGTTGATGCGCGCCTCGCTCGAGGAGCGTGCGCAGCAGATCGCACTCAAGGAAGAAATCGCATTCGTGCGGCTGTACGTCGATCTCTACGGAATTCTGCTGGGCAATGCGCTCCAGGTATCCTTCGACATCGCGGGTCCTGTCTGGCAGGCGATGGTGCCGACCATGCTGCTGCAGCCGCTGATGGAAAATGCCATCGTCCATGGCGTCGCGCTCCTTCCCGCGGGTGGCCGTATCGTTGTCCGCGCGCACATCCGGGAGGCACGGCTCGTGCTCTCGCTCATCAATGATGCGCCCGCTGACGGACGTTCCGCGGGCGGCAAGGGGATCGGACTCTCCAACACCGCCGAGCGTCTGCGGGCGCTCTATGGCGACGCGCACCTGTTCGAAATGTATCGCGGTGCGCGTAGCGTGACCGTCGACATTTCCATTCCCCTGCGCAGCGAGTCCGCGTGATGCCCGTCCGAGTGCTGATCGTCGATGATGTCGAGCTCGCGCGTGAGCGCGTACGGCTGTATCTGCAGGGGGAAACCGACATGCAGATAGTCGGGGAGGCCACGAATGGCGTCGAGGCCGTGCGCGCCATTTCGCGCCTGGCGCCCGATCTGGTATTACTGGACGTGCAGCTTCCGGATTTCGACGGCTTCGAGATCGTCCGCCGTCTGCCGCCAGAGGCCCATCCTGTGGTCATCTATATTTCAGCGCACGATGAGAAGGCCATCGAGGCGTTCGAAGTTCACGCCCTGGACTACCTCCTCAAACCGTTCGGCCTCGAGCGCTTCCAGTCCGCGCTGAATCGTGCCCGGCGTCACCTCGGCAAGGCCGCCGCGCCGAGACTCCCGGGCCATCTCGAGCGATTGGCCATCAAGGAGCGGGGACGAATCGAGATCGTATCCGTGCGCGACATTGATTACGTGGATGTCGCCGGACACTATCTCTGTGTCCATGCGGGCAAAAGCGTACATCTCCTTCGCGGCACGCTGAATGAGCTCGAGCCGCAGCTCGATCCTGCGCAATTTGCGCGTATCCATCGCTCGGTCCTGGTGCGGTTGGAACGGATCAAGTCGCTCGCGGCGCGTCGCAATGGAGACTGCGACGTCCTTCTGTCGGACGGCACGAAGCTTCTGATGAGCCGCACTTACCTCGAAAGCGTCCGCGTGCGTCTCGGCCTTCGCGCCAGCTGACGCACGGCCCGCGCCCGCCGGCGCACGGATCGCGCCAAAACACCCCCCAAGCCGTTGGCGGCACCGACTGCGGCCGCTATAAACGGCTCAGCACATTCCGGAGGGGTTTGACATGCGGCGCGCGGTACTGATTATCTCGACACTGCTGCCCTTCGTTCTCACCGGAGCGCGCGCGGCGCAGAACAGCTTTGCCATTCGCGACGTACGGGTTTTCGACGGGAATGCAACCCTCGTCCATGCCAACGTCGTCGTTCGCGAAGGGCGTATAGAGGCCGCCGGCGCGGGGGCGGTCATTCCCGCCGGCGTCCCAACTCTCGATGGCCAGGGTCGCACGTTGCTTCCGGGGCTCATCGATTCCCATGTGCATGTATTTCCGGGTGCGCGCGCGGACGCGTTACGTTTCGGGGTCACCACGGTGCTCGACATGTTCGACGTCAGCCGGGAGTTTGGTTCGTGGCGGGCGCAGCGGACCTCGCTCGCGCGGACGAATCTTGCGGATGTCTGGGCGGCGGGTCTCGGGGTGACGGTGAAGGGCGGCGCGCCGCTGCAGAACCTGCCGCCCGGAATGACCCTGCCGACGTTAAGCAGCGCGGAGGATGCCCGCAAGTTCGTGGACGCACGGGTTGCGGAAGGCTCGGACTACATCAAGCTCTTCATCGAGAATCTGTCCGAGTACGGCAGCGGGAGGACGCTTCCGACGCTCTCGCGAGCCGAGGTCTGCGCGGTCATCTCCGCTGCCCATGCCGATCATCGCCTGGCCATCGTCCACGCCCAGGCGGAGTGGGCGGCGCGCGAAGCCATTCTGTGTGGCGCCGATGGGCTCGCGCATATGATCCCCGATCGGCTGCTGGCGCCGAGCCTCATCACCCTGGCCCGGCGCCATCATGTCTTCTTCGAGACCACGGGCGCCGTCTGGGCGGGCGCATCGGGTGTTGGGCTGGCCGGCTCGCTCGCACGCGACCCGCGCGTGGCGCCTTATCTTTCAGTCTCTCAGCGGAGCACGTTGCTTGCGACAGAGGGAGAGCGTGTGCCACGGTTCTTTCCCACAGTCGTCGCCAACATACGCGCGCTGCACGCGGCGGGCATTCCGATTCTGGCCGGCACGGACGCGCCGAACCCGGCCACCGGCTTCGGAGTCTCGCTGCACGAGGAGCTGCAGATCCTGGTGCGCGGCGGATTTACGCCCGCGGAGGCGCTGCATGCGGCGACCGATCTGCCCGCCGAGACCTTTCATCTCGGCCGCCGCGGCCGCATCGCTCCCGGCTATCGAGCCGATCTGCTGCTGGTGCGCGGCGACCCCACCCGCAGGATCTCGGACACCCTGGTTATCGAGCGAATATGGATGAATGGGTTCGAGGTCAGGCGGGGGGTGCGGAATCACACTCGGGAGTGAGGGGGCCGTGCCACTGACCGTCCGTGGTGGCAGGGCACCCGGCCCGCGCCTCCGTGCGCGGGCGTTCGCCGGAGCGAGGACACGTTAAGTGTCCTCACTTAAAGGCACCGGCTCACCCCCTCCGGGTGACGGTGCGCATGTGCAGGGCTGCCAGGCGCGCGCTGCCGATCTGACGGACCGCTTTCGCCACGGCGTTCTTCTGGCATTCGCGGCTGGCGGAGAAGGCGGCGAGGTCCCGGGGGTCGTACATCGGGCAGACGGACTGCGCGGCTTTCTTGATGCGCCGGTAGAGCGCGTGTGTTCCCTGATCGGTCGCAAGCTCGCCGTAGCTATAGGTGACGCTGGTTTGCAGTACGTCACCCGCTGGCTGGGCGGCTGAAGCGATGGTCGGCGCGAGCAGAGTCGCTGTAGTGATCGCGCCCAGGGCGGCGAGGGCCGTGAATGTACGCGAGCGGTGTGCGACGCGCGAGGTGAAGCGGCTCATGGCGATATCTCCTGTCAAAAGTTTGTTTGGACGTGCGTTGGTTTCGACGCGCATATGAGACACCGGGTTTGAACGCGAGGTAAGCTGGCTGACGACGGGTTGGTCCCTGGCTGCGACGCATTGGGCACGGCACCGGTCAAGAGTGATGCGCGAGCCGCATGCGTGAAAACGGCCGCTGGATCGGGAAAAGGGCCGCCGCCGCCGGTCTCGCCAACGGATTCGTCCCAGCCTCAGGCGCAATCGTCCCTCGCGCCAGCGGCTTTGCTCTCGCCGTCGATCCGGTTGGCGTAATCTAGGCGCATGGTCTCGCGGATCCGGCCTCTACTGCTGATCGTCACGGCCTTCTGGGCCTATGTGGCCGCCTCGAACGTGCTTTACGCAAACACCATGCAGGCGAGCTTCTCGGCCATGCATATCGCCGCGCATGTCTTCTCGGGGTGGCAGGCGCGCCTGCTGCAACATCTCTTGCTCTATCCGGAGCTGCTCGTCTGCGTCTGGGGCTCCCTGCGCATCGGCTGGCAGCCGATGGGCACCCGACTGCCCCTGCAGGTGCTGATGGGGCTGGCATTTGCGATTTCCGCAAGCCCGGCTCTCTGGGTCGGCGACATCATGGCGGGCGACGCCATGCTGCACGATCAGATGAATACAGCAGCATCGATGGCGATGCATGAGGCTGGCTCGGAATGGCTGACCTGGCTGGCGAGCGCCACGCTCTTTCTGCTCACCTATGGATTTGCGCTGGCCCTGGTCAGCGGCTTCGATTTCTATCGCCGGATGCGCGACTCGCAGATACGCTCCGCGGCGCTGGAGCGGGCGCTCACGGCCGCGCATCTGGCGGCGCTGAGGATGCAGCTCTCGCCGCATTCCCTTTTCAACCTGCTGCATACCATCCGCGGCCAGATCGACTGGGATCCGGCCGCCGCGCGCACCATGATCGTGCAGCTCGGCGACCTGCTGCGCCGGCTGCTCAATGCGGGCGAGCGCGAGTATTCCCGTCTCGCCGACGAGATGCAGTTCGTGCGCCTGTACCTCGAGCTGCAGCAGCGGCGCTTCGCGGATCGCCTGACCATCGATGTTCCGCAACCTGCTGGGCTGCCGTACGCGTGGGTGCCGAGCCTCATCCTGCAGCCACTCGTCGAGAACGCAGTCGTCCACGGGATGGCGGGGCATCAGGGTCCGGTCGTCGTACGAGTGTGGGCCAGCAGCTCACGCGGGGTGCTCACCTTACGGGTCACCAACACAGTCGCCGCGGAGCACGCGGTGCGCGAGGGGGGAATCGGACTGCGGAATGTACGCGACCGCCTCGCGATCCAGTTCGGCGAGCGGTCCTCCTTCCACGCGGCGCATGACGAGAGTCATCAATGGGTCGCCGAGATCCGCATGCCGCTTCTGACCGACATCCTCGAGACCACCCCCGCAACCGCTGCGGCGCAGTCAGCATGATGCTCGAGGTGGTGATCGTCGATGACGAGCCCGCGGGACGGCGCACGCTGCGGGAGTGCTGCGCGCGCCAGCCCGACCTCAAGGTGATGGGTGAATACGGCGACAGCCGTGCGGCGCTCGAGGCGATCCGGGCGCGGCCGCCGCACCTGCTCTTCCTCGATGTGCAGATGGACTCGCTCGACGGGGTATCGCTGGCCCGCTCACTCGATCCCCGGACGCTGCCGCTCATCGTCTTCGTGACCGCTTACGACCAGTACGCTCTGGACGCCTTCGACGTCAGCGCGGTCGATTACCTGCTGAAGCCGTTCGACGATGAGCGGTTCCGCCGTACCCTCGAACGGGTGCGACGCCGCCGGGAGGCGGAAACCGCTTCGCAGCGGCAAGAGGCGCTCGCCGCCGTCCTGGAGCGCATCGAGCAGCGCGGTGCCGCGCCAATCGATGTCCGCCCCCGCGTCCTCGCGGAGTTCGGCAGCCGCATGCACATGCTCGATGTGGCGCAGATCGAGGTTGCCGAGGCGGACCGCAACTATGTCAAGCTCACCATCGGCCGCGACACATTCCAGGCGCGAAGTACTTTGCAACAGGCCGAAAAGACACTACAGTCGCAGCCGATGTTGCGTATCAGCCGCTCCTGCCTCGTGAACATGAACCATGTGCGGGAAATCAGCCGCACGCCGCGCGGTGATTTCATCCTGGTGCTCGCCGGGGGCGCCACGGTGACGAGCAGTGAGGGCTTTCGCGACTCGGTGCGCCAGCACCTCGACCGGTTGAAAGTCCGCGCGGGCTGAAGGCGCCCGGGCCGTGTCACTGGCACGCAGCGGCGGCGGGCCGTCCCCGGAGAGCAGCGTGCGGCAGCGCGGCAGGCGCATGGGAATGCTGGCGCTCACCATTCTCGCCGGCATCAATCTGCTCAATTACCTCGACCGCTACGTGGTCGCGGCGGTACTGCCGGACCTGAAGCAGGCGCCGATGCGGCTCACCGATTCCGAGCTCGGCAGTCTGATGAGCGGTTTCCTCATCGTGTACATGCTCGCCGCACCGCTGTTCGGGCGGCTCGGCGACCGCGGATCGCGCCCGAAGCCCATTGCGATCGGCGTTTTCCTCTGGAGCCTGGCGACCGGACTCTCCGGACTGGCCCGCAATTATCTGCAGCTCCTCGGCGCCCGCGCGCTCGTGGGGATAGGCGAGGCGGCTTACGGGACTATCGCGCCATCTTTGCTGGCGGACTTCTTCGAGAAGCGCACGCGCGGGCGCGCTTTCGCCATATTCAACATGGCGATCCCTGTGGGCGCGGCGCTCGGCTACATCGTCGGCGGCGTCGTCCGACAACGCTTCGATTGGCATATGGCCTTCTATGTTGCCGGGGTACCGGGGGTAATTCTCGCCCTGTGGATCCTCCGGCTTCCCGACCCACCGCGCGGCGCAGCGGACGAGCAAGATGCTGCGACTGCCGCAGTCGTGCAGGGCGGAGCGCAGGCAGGCTCCTGGGCCGTGTATCTGCGCCTATTGCGTCAGGCTCCCTACATGCTGACGGTACTCGGCTACGCGGCCTATACGTTCGCCCTCGGCGGCCTGGCTTACTGGATGCCCACCTTCCTCGAGAGAGTGCACGGAATCCCGGCCGCACGAGCCTCGGCGGGCTTCGGGGCGATCGTCGTCGTCACCGGATTCGTCGGCACATTCGCGGGCGGCTGGCTCGGAGATTACTGGCTGAAGTTCTCGCGACAAGCCTACCTGTGGATGTCAGGCTGGACCACCGTGCTCGCCATACCGGCGGTCTGGGTGGCGCTCGCGGCCGGCTCCCCCTCGACGTTCTACCCAGCGCTGATCGTCGCGGAGCTGTTGCTCTTCATGTCCACGGGGCCGATCAACACGGCGATCGTCAATCTGGTGAGCCCGGCGGAGCGCGCGTCCGCCGTCGCGCTGAGCATATTCACCATTCATCTTCTGGGTGATGTGCTGTCGCCCTGGATGATCGGCACGCTTTCCGATCTGTCATCCCTGGGGACGGCCGTCATGATCGTCCCGGTGGCGGTCGTGATATGCGCCGTCCTGTGGCTCGTGGCCGCGCGCGTGGGGAGCGCGCCCGCCGCGAGTACCGTCTAAAAATTCGTTAATGAAGCATCTGCGATCCCGGGGGCGCGATGTGCGACGATCCGTTCCCTGGCGACTGACGGGCCGGTCGGTCGAGCCACATGAGGGGACCGATAGTGCAAAGCTGGATGGGCTGCAGCACGGGAGGCTTGCGCGCGCTGCTGCTCGCGGTCGGGCTGCTTTTCGCGGCCTGCGGGCCGGCGATGGCGCAGACCGACGAGATCCAGGTCTACGACGCGACCATCGCGCCCCCTGGCATCTTCAACCTGACATGGCACAACAACTACACGCCGAGCGGCCGATCGCTGCCTGACTTTCCCGGCGCCGTCGTGCCGCAGCACTCCCTGAATGGCGTGACGGAATGGGCTTACGGAGTCGCCCCCTGGATGGAGGCGGGGCTCTACCTGCCGCTGTACAGCATCACCGGCGGCGGCGCGCTGCAAGTGAACGGCTTCAAGCTGCGGACGCTCTTCGTGCGCCCGGATGCGGCCGAGCAGCCGTTCTTCTACGGGGTCAACTTCGAATTCAGCTACAACGCTCTGCACTGGGACGCGCACCGCTACACGCAGGAGATCCGCCCCATCATCGGCTGGCATATGGGACGGGTCGACCTGATCCTCAACCCGATCCTGGACAATGACTGGGACGGCTTCGGTCGCCTCGACTTCGCGCCCGCGACACGGCTGGCGTGGCACGCGTCGAGGAAATGGACGATGGCCGCGGAGGAGTACGATGACTTCGGGCCCGTGGAGCATTTCTACGCGGCGGGCGCGCAGTCACACCAGCTCTTCGGGGTGCTCGACTACGACGGACGGATCGCAGTGGAAGCGGGTCTCGGATTCGGGCTCACGGCCGCCTCCGACCATCGGGTCGTGAAGCTCATCCTCGCCTGGGATCTGAATTGAGCTCCTGGTGAGCCGGCAACTCAGCGCGTGACGAAGGCTCGCTCGATCACATAGTCGCCCGGCTCGCCGATCCCCGGGGAGATCTCGAACCCGCGGGCATCGAGCAGCGAGCAGGTATCCGTGAGCATGGCCTGGCTGCCGCAAACCATCACGCGGTCGTTCGCCGGGTCGAGCGGCGGCAGGCCCAAGTCGTAGGACAAGCGACCGGACTCGATGAGGGTCGTCAGGCGTCCGCGGTTGGTGTGCGGCTCGCGGGTGACGGTCGGGTAGTAGAGGAGCTTTTCCCGCACCCACTCGCCGAGGAGCTCGTGGCTGCGCAGGCTCTCGATCCGATGCTTGATCACGGCGGTTTCGCGCGCCCAGCGCACGCCATGAACGAAAATGACTTGCTCGAAGCGCTCGTAGACCTCCGGGTCCTTGATCAGGCCCATGAAGGGTGCGGCGCCGGTACCGGTCGAGAGCATGTAGAGTCGCTTGCCCGGCTTCAGGTCGTGCAGCACCAGGGTCCCGGTGGGCTTGCGGCTGACCAGGACCTCATCGCCCTCGCGGATGTGCTGCAGGCGGGAGGTGAGCGGGCCGTCCGGCACCTTGATGCTCAGGAATTCGAGGTGCTCCTCGTGATTGGCGCTGGCGATGCTATAGGCGCGAAGAAGCGGGCGGCTGTCGACCTTGAGGCCCACCATGACGAACTGCCCGTTCTCGAAGCGCAGCCCGGAGTCGCGGGTGGTCGTGAAAGTGAACTGCGTATCGGTCCAGTGCTGTACCGAGAGGACGCGCTCGCTGCCTATCGCCGCCAAGATGGTCACCTGCCTTTTCCGGGGTATTCCGGCGGGCATTATCTTAGCGGGCGCGGCGCCGGCCGTGGCGCCAATGGGCTATGCCATCATAATCGAGCGTTATTAATAGCCTGAGGGGATGCCATGACCGATTCAAACGCGCTGGCAGCGCTCGAGGAACGGGTCATCG
>Ga0134126_10005731_pt1 | contig 15540 bp, 17 predicted proteins | sample KB31752_FD_96881 | JGI IMG/M metagenome (GOLD analysis project Ga0134126, IMG submission 96881) | Terrestrial soil microbial communities with excess Nitrogen fertilizer from Kellogg Biological Station, Michigan, USA - KB3-175-2 | ecosystem: Environmental > Terrestrial > Soil > Unclassified ...
CCCGGCTCCTCCGGATCATGGGGCCCCTGCCCCATGCCGGCCGTGCCCCCTGGCCCGCCGGGGGCCCCAACCCCCGGCTCCTCCGGGTCATGGGGCCCCTGCCCCATGCCGGCCGTGGGTCCCGTCTGGCTGGCCATAGCTAGTCCAAGAGGCCGTCGGGGATGTCGACGGTGACGGTGTCGCCGGCCTGGTGGTCGGTGACGAACCGGAGGGGGATGAGGCCGCCGCCGTCGAGGACGAGGAGGTCACTGGCCGGGTTGGCCTCGACGGCGGCGACGGTGCCGAGGGTGCGGCCGTCGATGGCGACGACCCGGGAGCCGACGAGGTCGTGCACCCAAAGGGCGTCGGGGTCGTCGACGGGGGGGGCCGACAACGTCCGTCCCCGGAGGGCGTCGGCGGCGGTGCGGTCGGCGACGCCGTCGAACCGGACGAGGTAGCGGTCGCCGTGGGGGCGGGAGGTGCCGACGCGGACGACGTCGCCGCGGTCGGTGGTGAACTCGGACCCGGGGGTGACGCGGTCGGCGCGGCCGCTCCAGACGTCAACGGTCACCTCGCCGGTGAGGCCGTGGGCCTTGGCCACCCGGCCGACCTCCACCAACCCGGTGCGATCGGCTACCCGGGGGTCTGGCCGGGGGTCAGCCGTCGATGTCGACGCCGGGGCCGTCGACGATGTCGACCCCGGGTCAGGCGTCGACGATGTCGACGGAGGTCTGGACGCCGTCACGGGCGCCGGCGGCGCCGACGAGGGTGCGGATGGCCTGGGCGGTGCGGCCCCGACGACCGATGACCCGCCCCATGTCCTCGGGGGCGACGTGGAGGCGCAGGACGGTGGATCCCCGGCGCTGCTCGGCCTGGATGACGACGGCGTCGGGTTCGTTGGCCAGGGACTGGGCGATGTAGTTGAGGACCTCGGTGGGGGTGCCGGTCGCGACCTCGTTGCCGACCTCGACGTCGTTGCCGACCCCGGCGTCGTTGCCGGCCCCGGACCCGTCGAGGTCGTCGTCCTCGTCGTAGTCGTCGTCGTCAAGACTGCCGTCGACGGTGTTGACGTCGCCGTCGCCGTAGAGGTCGGCGGCCGGGGGGGCGTCGTCGACCATGTTGACGTCTCCCGCCTCGTACTCCCCCGCCTCGTACTGGCCTGCCCCGTACTGGGCCTCGTCGGGGCCGTCGCCGTCGACCATGGTCACTGGGCCTTTCCGGCGGCGAACTGGTCCCAGGCCCCAGAGGTCTTGAGAAGCTTCTCGACCCGCTCGGTGGGCTGGGCACCCTGGAGGAGCCACTTGACGGCCTTGTCGTTGTCGATGGTGACCACGGCGTCGGGCTCGGCGATGGACTTGCCCCGGGGGGCGTAGGTGCCGACGATCTCGAGGAACCGGCCGTCACGGGGCGACCGGCTTGTGGCCGCGACCACCCGGTAGGTCGGTTGCTTCTTCTTGCCCATCCGCACCAAGCGGAGCTTCACTGCCACGAGCCTTCTTCCTCCATCATCGTCGAGGCCATCGTTCCTGGTCCCATGGTCGTCCGGGCGGTGCAGTCCACCATGGTCGAGAGGGCCGGCGTACATTGTCGCAGGTTCCGGGCACTGCCGTGTCCGAAAGGGTCTGAAAGCCCTGTTCAGCCACCAACGGCCGTGCCCGGATGCTTACGGATGGAAGCCCCGCCTACCGGCCCTTGGGCGGGGTGACCCGGCCGCCCTTCTTCTTCTTGTTCTTGCCGCCCCGGGCGGCGCCCTTGGCCCCGGACGACCCGACGCCGCCGGACGACCCGGACCCGGCGGCGGGGGCCCCGGCACCGAGGCCGGCGAGGCCACCGCCGCCGAGGCCGCCGGCCCCACCGAAGCCACCGAGGTCGCCGCCGGCCTGGCCGAACAGCTTGGCGAGCTCGGAATCGGCGCCGTCGCCGCCCATGGACTGGAGGGCGTTCATCTGCTTGCGGGCGTTCATGAGGCCGCTGATCCGGCCGCCGCCACCCATGCCGGGCATGGCGGGCATCCCGGGCATGCCGCCGCCGGCCATGCCCTTCATCATCTTCTGCATCTCCCGGAACTGCTTCAGCAGCTGGTTGACGTCCTGGGTGGAGGAGCCGCTGCCCCGGGCGATGCGGACCCGTCGGGAGCCGTCGATGAGGGACGGGTCGGCCCGTTCGGCGGGGGTCATCGACCGGACGATGGCCTCCACCCGGTTGACCTCGCGGTCGTCGATCTGGTCGGCGGCCTGGCGGAGCTCCTTGGTCATGCCGGGGAGGAGCTTCATGATGCCGCCGAGGGACCCCAGCTTGCGGACCTGCTGGAGCTGCTCGAGGAAGTCGTCGAGGGTGAACCGCCCCTCCATCATCCGGGAGGCCGACTTGGCCACCGTGTCGCGGTCCATGGTGCGCTCGGCCTGCTCGATGAGGCTGAGGACGTCGCCCATGCCGAGGATGCGGTCGGCCATGCGGTCGGGGTGGAACAGGTCGAAGTCGTCCAGCTTCTCCCCGGTGGAGGCGAAGACGATGGGGCGGCCGACGACCTCCTTGACCGACAGGGCGGCACCGCCGCGGGCGTCGCCGTCGAGCTTGGTGAGGATGACGCCGTCGAGGGCGAGGGTGTGGTGGAAGGCGGTGGCGGTGGCCACGGCGTCCTGGCCGGTCATGGCGTCGACGACGAGGAAGGTGTAGTGGGGGTCGGTGGCGGCGGACACCCGTTGGACCTCGTCCATGAGGTCGTCGTCGATGGCCAGGCGGCCGGCGGTGTCGATGATGCAGACGTCCCGGCCGAGCCGGCTGGCCTCGTCGAGGCCGGCCCGGGCGACGGCGACGGGGTCGGTGGGCTCGCTGAACACGCTGACGCCGACCTGGCCACCGAGGACGCGGAGCTGCTCGACGGCGGCCGGTCGCTGGAGGTCGGCGCCGACCAGCAACGGGTTCCGGCCCTGCTGTTTCCACCACCGGGCCAACTTGCCGGCGGTGGTGGTCTTGCCGGCGCCCTGGAGGCCGGCGAGGAGGACGACGGTGGGCGGCCGGGGGGCGTAGGTGAGCTTCAGGGTCTCGCCGCCGAGGATCCGGACGAGCTCCTCGTGGACGGCCTTGATGACCTGCTGGCCCGGGGTGAGGCTCTTGGAGAGGGCGTCGCCGGAGCACTGCTCGCGGACGGCCTGGGTGAAGCTGCGGACGACCCCCAGCTCGACGTCGGCCTCGAGGAGGGCGGTGCGGATCTCCCGGAGGGCCTCGTCGAGGTCGGCGTCGGTGAGCCGGCCACGGCTGCGGAGGCGGCCGGGATCCGCTCGAGGCGGTCGGAGAGGGCGTCGAACATGGGAGGTCTCAGGTTATCGGACGAGGGCTGGCCGGCCGGTCCCGGCTCGGCGGGGGCCGGGGTCGGCGGCAGCCGGCGTTCCAGCCCACGGAGAATTGGCAAACCCGCAGGTCAACGGCTCGGCTTTTCGCCAGCGAACATCGGCGTCGTCCCTGGTCCAGGCCATTCTCCGGTAGCCGGACTCCAGAAATGTTCCCCGTCCTCTCCCCCGACCCGGTCCCGGGGGGGCACCCGACGCGGTCCCTCAGCCGAGGAGGGCGTCGACGAACTCCTCGGGGTCGAACGGGACCAGGTCGTCGGGACCCTCCCCCAGGCCGACCAGCTTCACCGGCAGCCCCAGGTCGCGCTGGATGGCGATGACCACCCCGCCCTTGGCGCTGCCGTCCAGCTTGGTGAGGACCACCCCGGTGACCTCGACGGCGTCGGTGAACTGCCGGGCCTGGACCAGGCCGTTCTGGCCGGTGGTGGCGTCGAGGACGAGGAGGACCTCGGTGACCCGACCGGGATCGCGGTCGGCGACCCGCCGGATCTTCTTCAGCTCCTCGACCAGGTTCACCTTGGTGTGGAGGCGGCCGGCGGTGTCGGCGAGGACCAACCGGTTGCCGCGGGCGGCGGCCCGCTGGACGGCGTCGAAGACGATGGCGCTGGGATCGCCGCCCTCGGCTCCCCGGACGATCTCCGCCCCGCTGCGGTCGGCCCACATCGCCAGCTGCTCGGCGGCGGCGGCCCGGAAGGTGTCGCCGGCGGCCAGCAACACCGACCGCCCGGCGACGGCCTGCTGGCGAGCCAGCTTGCCCACGGTGGTGGTCTTGCCGACCCCGTTGACGCCGACGAACAGCCAGACGTTGACGGCGTCGGGGTCGTCGTCGAACCGCAACTGCCGGCCCACCGGGGCGGCCAGCCCGTCGGCGGCTTCGGCGGCGGCCGGTGAACCGGCGCCTCCAGGACCGGGGCCATCCGGCTCGGCGTCGGCGGCGTCCCAACGCTGCGACACGTCGAGCAGGTCGACGAGGTCGGCCCGGAGGGCCTTGAGGAGGTCGTCGCCGCCGGACAGCTCCTTGGACTGCACCCGACGTCGGAGATCGGCCAGGAGGGCGTCGGTGGTGGCCACGCCGACGTCGGCGCGGATGAGGGTCTCCTCCAGCTCGTCCCAGGTGGCGGCGTCGAGGGCAGCCCGGCCGCGGACGGCGCGGAGCCCGGAGAACACCCCTCGGGCCTTGCCGAGACGCTCCCGGAAACTCGGCGGCGCCGCGGGGGCTTCGACCGGGGCCGGTGCCGCCGGTGCAGACGGTTCCTCCGGCGCCGGGGCGGTCGGCGGCGCCTCCGTCCGCGGCGCCTCCGTCGTTGGAGGGGGTGCCGGCGGGGCCTTTGGTGCGCTCGGCGCGGTCGGGGTCGGCCTGGTTCGGGTGGACGGCTCGGGGGCAGGACCGCGGCGGCGGGACCTGAGGCCGCCGTAGACCGCGAGGGCGGCGACGGCCACCACGATGACGGCCAGGACGATCCAGAGGGCGATCACGACGGGGCAGTCTCCGGTTCCATGTTCTGGGCTTGGTTGCCCTGGGCTGGCTGGCTCTGGGCTGGCTTCTTCTCGGCCACCTTCTGGCTGACCACCTGGGAGGACCCGCCCGGGGCCATGGTGACGCCGTAGAGGGCGTCGGCGGTCTCCATGGTGCGCTTCTGGTGGCTGACGATGATGAGCTGGGCCTCGTCCCTGAACTCCCGGACGAGGCCGAGGAACCGGTGGAGGTTGACGTCGTCGAGGGCCGCCTCGACCTCGTCCATCAGGTAGAACGGCGACGGTCGGCTGCGGAAGACAGCGAAGAGGAAGGCGAGGGCGGCCATGGACCGCTCACCGCCGGACAGGAGGGACACCCGGCGGACGTTGCGACCGGCCGGGCGGACCTCGATCTCGACGCCGGTCTGCAAGAGGTCGTCGGGGTCGGTCAGCGACAGCCGGCCGGTGCCGCCGGGGAACAGCATGGCGACGAGGGTGGAGAAGTGCTCGTTGACGTCGGCGGCGGCGGCGGCGAAGGACTCCATGATCTCCTGGTCGAGGGTCCTGACCACCTCCTGGAGGTCACGGCGGGCCGACCGGATGTCGTCCATCTGGGTGTCGAGCTCCCGGTAACGGTCCTCGAGGACGGAGAGCTCGTCGAGGGCGAGGGGGTTGACCGGGCCCAACGACGCCAGCTTCCCGGCGAGCTTGGCGGCGTGGTCCGCCGGATCGGCCCCTTCGGGGATCTCCGGTAGGGGGGCGTCGACGAGGTCGGCCGGGTCGGCGTCGAGGTCGCGGCGGACCGACTCGGTGAGGGACTCGGTGCGGAGGGCGACCTCGGCGGCCTCGAGGTCGAGTGCCCGGGCCCGGTCGCGGACCTCGGCGAGGCGGCGGTCGGCGGTGGCGCGGTCCCGGCGGAGGGCCTCGAGGCGCTCGCCGCCGGCCCGGACGGCCTCGACCTGGTGGCGGTAGTCGGCCCGGAGGGTGTCGAGGATGGCCTCCAGCTTCTGCCGCTCGGCGTCGACCAGCCGGCCGAGCCGTTCCAGGGCGACGCCGTCGGCCTCCAGCCGTCGGCGGCGGGCGGCGGCGGCCTGACGCTCCTCGGCATGGCCCTCCAGGCGGCGCTCCACCTCGGTTTGGCGTTGGGCGAGGACCCGGCTGCGCTCGGCCAGGCCGGCGGCGCGGACGTCGAGGTCCTTGGCGGTGGCCGCCAGCTCTTGGCGTCGGGCGGCCAGGACGGCCAGGGCGGCGGCGGCGGCCGAGGCCCGGTCGGCGGCTTCGGCTCCGGCGGCCTCCAGGGCCGGCAGGGCGGCCTCCATCTCGTGGAGGTCGGTGGCGTCGGCGTCGATCTGTCCGGCGGCCTCCTGGCGGGCCAGCCGGGCGTCGTCGAGCTCGGCGGCCAGCCGGTTCCGGTCCTGGTCGGAGCGGACCCGGTCGGCGGCGACGGCGGTCCGGCCGGCCTCGTGCCGGTCCACGGTCCGGGAGGCGGCGTTGGCCGCCGAACGCGCCTGCTCGAGCGCCTGGCGGGCGTCCCGGTTGGTCGACGAGGCCTGGTCGGCCTGGACGGCGGCGTCGGCGGCCCGGCGCTGGGCGTCCTCGACGGCGGCGGCGGTGACCACCCCCTTGGTGGACCGGACCCGCCAGCCGGAGTCGGCGAACCGGTCGCCGCGGACGGTGACCACCACCAGGTCGGGGCGGTCGAGGGCCAGGTCGACGGCCTCCTCCCAGTCGGCCACGCGGACGGCCCGGCCGACCAGGACGTCCAGGACACCGCCGACCCCGGACCGGTCGCCGGTGCCGTTGCCGGCGCCGCCCCGGAGGCGGACGTGGGGGCGGACGGGGTCGGCCCCGGCCGGCAGGCCGTCGAAGGACGGGCTGGCGCCGTAACCCCCATTGGCCCCCCCATCGGCGCTGGCGGCCGGTTGGCGGGCGGCGAGGAGGGCGCCGGTGGCCCCTTGCTGGTGGAGGACGGACAGGGCCTGCCGGGCGGCCTGCCGGCCGTCGACGACGACGGCGGCCACCGACGCCCCGGCGGCGGCCTCGAACGCCGCCTCCCAGCCGTCGTCGATCTCGACGAGGTCGACCAGGGAACCGACGACCCCGTCGACGTTGGCCAGCAGCTCCCGGCCGCCGGCCCCCTCCAGCTCCTGGAGGGCCCGGGCGAGGGCGTCGGCCCGGGCGGCGGTGCGGTGGCGCTGCTGCTCGGCCAGGTGGGCGGCCTGCTCGGCGTCGTCGGCGGCGACCTGGGCCTGCTGGTGGGCGAGGTCGGCGGCCTCGGCGGCGGCCCCCAGTCGGACGGCCTCGTCCTCCAGCTCCTGGGCCCGGACGGCCAGGTCGCCGCCGGCGGCGGTGGCGTCGGCCAACCGCCGCTCCATGCCGGCGATGCGTTGGTCGAGGCCGTCGAGGGTCCGGCGGTCCTGCTCGAGGGCGCGGTGGCGGAGCTGGATCCGCCCCTTCGCCTCGGCCAGGGCGTCGGCGGCAGCCTGGCCGTCGGAGCCGTCGCCCCAGGTCTCGGCGTGGACCAGCTCGTCGTCTTCCAGGGTCTCGGCGGCGCGGGCCAGGGCGGCCTGCTCCGGCTCGAGGGCGTCGGCCTCTTGGCGGGTGGCGGCCAGCTCGTCAGCCAGCCGGGCCCCTTCGGCCTCCAGGGTGGAGACGACGTCGACGTCGGCGGCGGCGTCGAGGGCGGACGCCAACGCCCGGGACCGTTCCCGGAGGACCCCGGCGGTGCCCCGGGTGCGTTCCACCAGGGCCTGGACCCGGCCGAGGGCGGAGGCGAGATCTTCCTCACGGCGGGAGGAGAGCTCGGCGGCGGTGGCCGCGGCCGCTTCGTCCAGGGAGGTGACGGTGGCGTTGAGATTGCCCTCCTCGGCCTTCAGGGCGGCCAGGCCGGTGGCGGCGGCGGTCTTGCGGGTGGCCAGCTCGGCCAGCTCGACCCCGGCCAGGTACCGGCGGATGGCCCGGAGCTCCTCGGTGAGGGTGGCGTGGGACCGGGCGGCGGCGGCCTGGCGTTCCAACGGGCGGATCTGGCGGCGGACCTCCCGGACGAGGTCGCCGAGCCGCTCCAGGTTCTCCTGGGTGGCCGCCAGCCGGCGCTCGGCCCGCTCACGGCGGCGACGGTGCTTCAGGACGCCGGCGGCCTCCTCGATGATGCCCCGGCGGTCTTCGGGGCGGGCGTTCAGGACGGTGTCCAGCTGCCCCTGGCCGATGATCATGTGCTGCTGCCGGCCGACACCGGAGTCGCTGAGGAGCTCCTGGATGTCCAGCAGCCGGCAGGCGGTGCCGTTGATGGCGTACTCGCTGTCGCCGGACCGGAAGAGGGTCCGGGTGATGGTCACCTCGGCCATGTCCACCGGCAGCTTTCCGGCCCCGTTGTCGATGGTGAGCGACACTTCCGCCCGGCCGAGCGCGGCGCGGCTGTTGGTCCCGGCGAAGATGACGTCCTCCATCTTCGCCGACCGCAGCGACCGGGGGCCCTGGGCCCCCAACACCCAGGTCACCGCGTCGACGACGTTGGATTTGCCGCTGCCGTTGGGGCCGACCACCACGGTGACGCCGGGCTCGAGCTCCAGGACGGTGGGGTCGGCGAAGGACTTGAAGCCCTTCATGCTCAACGACTTGAGGAACATTGGATTTCGACCCTACTGGATTGGCCTGGCCCGGCCGGGGCCCCAACCCCGGCCTCCTCCGGAGCGTGGGGCCCCTGCCCCACGCCCGGCCGTGATCGCCCCCGCCGGGTGGGGCTCAGATCTGCCTAGGTCAGATTTGGCAGTGCTCGCAGTAGAAGGTGGACCGGCCGCCGAACTTCACCCGGACGACGGGGTTGCGGCAACGGCGGCAGGGCTGGCCCTCCCGGTCGTAGACCTGGTGACTGCCCTGGTAGTCGCCGATCTCCCCGAACAGGTCGCGGTACTGCTCGTCGGCCAGGCTGGAACCGCGGTGCTTGATGGCGTCGGCCAGGGTCTCGACCATGGAGCGGTAGAGGCGGCGGACCTCGGTGGCGGACAGGCTGTCGGAGGTCCGGTCGTAGCGGAGGCCGGCGGTGAACAGGATCTCGTCGGAGTAGAGGTTGCCGATGCCGGCGACGAACTGCTGGTCCATGAGCAGGGACTTGAGGCCCACCCGTCGCTGGCGGAGCAGCAGGCCGAAGCGGTCCCAGCTCATCACGTCCTCGACGGGGTCGAAGCCGAGGTGGGACAGCTCGGGGACCTGGCGGCGCAGCGCGGCGGTGGTGGTGGCCGCGCTGGTCGCAGCCGAGGCGGACCCGCCGGACCCGGAGCCGGGGCCGTCGGCGCCGGCGGGGGTGGAGACGAACAGCTCGCCGAAGGTGCGGGGGTCGACGTAGCGGAGCTCGCCACCCTGGGTGAAGGTGATGACGACGTGGGTGTGCTTCGGCTTGGGCTCCTTGGCGCTCTTGACCCGGAGGAGCTGCCCGCTCATGCCGAGGTGGACGACCAGGGAGTCGCCGTTGTCGAGGGTGAGGACCAGGTACTTGCCGACGCGGCCGACGGCCTTGACCGATCGCCCCTCGAGGAGGGTCCGGAAGTGCTTGGCGCTGGCGTGCCGGCGGACGGACCGGCCGTTGGCGACGGCGACGGCCTTGATCTTCTTGCCGGTCACCTCCTTGGCCAGGTCCTGGCGGAGGGTCTCGACTTCGGGCAGCTCAGGCATCGACGATCCCCTGCCAGGCGGTGCGGGCGGCGTCCTGCTCGGCGTCCTTCTTCGACGACCCCTCCCCCGCCCCCTTGAGGACCCCGCCGACGAAGACCTCGGCGACGTAGTGGCGGTCGTGGTCGGGCCCGGACCCGGCGACGACGTACCGGGGGATGCCCGCACCTTGGCGGACGGTCAGCTCCTGGAGGCGGCTCTTGTGGTCGAAGTCGTCGGGCTCGGCGGCGGCCCTGGCCAGGCGGTCGCCGACCAGCCGGAGGACCAGCGGGCGGGCGGCGTCCCAGCCGGCGTCGAGGTAGACGGCGCCGATGATGGCTTCGAGGGCGTCGGCCAGGATGGACGCCTTGGTCCGGCCGCCGGACGCCTCCTCGCCCCGGCCGAGGAGGAGGACGGGCCCGATGCCGAGGCCTTCGGCGATCTCGGCGAGGACCCGGGCGTTGACGACGGCGGCCCGGATCTTGGCGAGCTGCCCCTCGGGGAGGTCGGGGTAGAGGCGGTAGCTGTGCTCGGCCACCACCAGCCCCAGCACGGCGTCTCCGAGGAATTCGAGCCGTTCGTTCGACGGCGCCCCGTCTTGTTCGCCGCACCAGCTGCGGTGCGACAGGGCCTGCTGGAGCAGCCCGGGATCACCAAAGTCATACGCCAGCCGTTCCGCCAGCCCTGCGTCCCCCATCGCAGCCGTTGTCCCGGACCGACCGGTCAACCGGCCCCGAGCTTGGCGACCACGTAGTCGACCGCATCTCGGACGGTCCGGAGGTCCTCTAAGTCCTCGTCGTCGATGCGGAACCCCGCATTGCGCTCCCCGAGCTCCTCCTCGAGGGCTTCGACCAGCTCGATGAGGGCCAGCGAATCGGCGTCGAGGTCCTCGACGAACGACGAACCCTCGGTGATGCGGGCCGGGTCGGTCTCCAAGATGTCGGCCAGCTGGTCCCTGATCAGCTCGAACACCCCTTGGCGGTCCAGCGGACCTCGGTCGGTGTGGGTCTCTGCTGGCACGCTGGCTCCTGGTTCCGGGAAAACGGGACAGCCGTTAATGATATCGGGCGCCAGCTCAGGCGGGGGGATCACCGCCAGCGGTCGCTCAGGTGCTCCTCAGGTAGCAGCCGAGGTAGCAGCCGAGGTGGCGGCGGAGGCGACGGCCGCCGCCAACTGGTCGACGAGGCCCCCCTTGGCCAGGTCGTGGGCGACCCGGATGGCGTTGACCATGGCGGTGGCCGACGAGGAGCCGTGGCTGATGACGCAGACGCCGTCGACCCCCAGCAACATGGCCCCACCGGTGTTCTCGGGGTCGAACTCGGCGGCGATGGGGAGGAGGTACGGGAGGAGGACGTCGGAGGCGGCCTTGGTGTCGTCGTTGGTGCCGAACACCCCGAACAGGGTCTCCAGCAGGAACCGGAGGGACCCTTCCAGGGATTTCAGGGTGACGTTGCCGGTGAAGCCGTCGGTGACGACGACGTCGGCCGGCGACGGGAGGAGGTCCCGCCCCTCGATGTTGCCGATGAACCGGACACCGGCGTCGGGGCCGGCCAGGGCGGCGTGGGTCTCCTTGACCAGCGGGGTGCCCTTCGACGGCTCCTCGCCGATCGACAGGAGGGCGACAGTGGGCTCGGCGACGCCGTAGCGGGCGGTGGCGTAGGCGGCACCCATCTGGGCGAACTGGACCAGCATGGTGCTGGTGCACTCGGCGTTGGCGCCGGCGTCGACCAGCACGGCCGGGTGGCGGCCGAGGCGGGGGAGGGGGGTGGCGATGCACGGCCGGACGACGCCGGGGAGCCGCCCCATGCGGAGCAGGGCGGACGCCATGGTGGCCCCGGTGTTCCCGGCGCTGACCATGGCGGAGGCCTGGCCGTCGCGGACGAGCTCGGCCACTCGGACCAGGGAGGAGTCCTTCTTGCGGCGGACCCCCTGGGCGGGGTCGTCGTGCATGGCGATGACCTCGGTGCACGGCACCAGGTCGAGCCCGGCGGTGTCGCCGACCTGGTCGGGGGGTCCCACCAGGACGACGGGGATGCCGTCGTCGGTGGCCGCCCGCCGGGCGCCGGCGACGATCTCCCCGGGGGCCTGGTCACCACCCATGGCGTCGACGGCCACCGGGAGGGTGGCCAGCAGCTCCGCCGAGGGGCGCTGACCCCTGTGGGTCACGTCAGTCGACCTCTACCGCCTGCCGGCCCTTGTACCACCCACAGTTCGGGCAGACCACGTGGGGGAGCTTGGCTTGGTGGCAGTGGGGACAGACACTGCGGGCCGGGCGGTCGAGCCGCCAATTGGCCGCCTGCCGGCTGCGGCCCTTGGCCTTGGATGTCTTCTTCTTCGGGACGGCCATCGTCAGGTCTCCAGATTCGTGCTGGCTCCAGCGGCCGGGGGTCGCTGCCGGGGATCCGGCGGTGGTCGCGTCGGCCTACTGGGCCGACCGGAGCACGTCGAGGTTAGCCCAACGCGGGTCCCGGGGTGCCACACAGTGACATTCGTCCTGGTTGCGGTCGACGCCGCAAGTCGGGCAGAGGCCGCGGCAGTCGTCGCGGCACAGCGGGGCGAGGGGGAGCTCGAGGATGACGGCGTCCCGGACCAGGGGGCCGAGGTCGAGGTCGTCGTCGACGATGGGGTAGGCCTCGTCGTCCTCGGGCTCGCCGGCGCGGGCCTGGGCGGCGAGGGTGTCGGCGTCGACGTACCGCTCCCGGACGCCGATGACCAGCTCGCCGCCGACCGGTAGGGCGCAGCGGCGGCAGACGCCCGCCCACGGGGCCTGGACGGTGCCCGTGACCATGACCCCGCCGGCGAACGACTCGAGGATCACGTCGCAGGTCCCTTCGGCCCCGTCGGGGACGGTGCTCTCAGCGGAGGACCGGGGGTGGATGACCCCGTCAGGGTCGATGGGACCGCTCCGGACCTCGTGCCACCGGGTGCCCGGCACCCGTCGGAGCCTGGCCACATGCACCAGAAAAGGGTTCCCCGGCATCGTCGGCCTCCTTGTCCCTGTGGTCTGTCCGTCAGCTTGGGTGCGCTGCCAACCGGCCTGCCGTCTCCGGCGTCGGACTGCCTGTCGGAGGCGCCGGGGCCGGCCTATGCCAGATCTTGGTCGAAGAACCCATCCTCGGTGGGGGCGTCGTCGGTCGGGCCGGGAGTGGGGGGGGCGGCGGCCGGCACATCGGGCGGCGGGGCGGTGGCCTGCAGCTTGGCCCGGCCGGCCTGGACGGTCCGCATGATCCGCTCCAGGACGATCTCCATACCGGCGAGCTTCTGGTCGCAGTAGTCCTCGGCCTCGTGCCGCATCCGCCGGGCCTCGTCGTTGGCGTCGTCCAGGATCCGCTGGGCGACCTGGTTGGCCTGGCGGACCACCTCGGTGCGGGACACCATCCGCTCAGCCTGGGCCCGGACGTCGTCCATCAGGGCCTCGGCCTCGCGCTCGCGCTCGGCCATGAACTCGGCTCGCTCCCGCAACAGCCAGCGGGCCTCGCGGAGCTCGTCGGGCAGCCGCTCCAGGGCGGCGGACAGCAGGTCGGTCACCTCGTCCCGGGACACCAGCACCGAGGCGGACAAGGGCATGGCCTTGGCGGTGGACACGACGTCGAGGACCCGGTTGATCAGGCCTTCGGCATCCAGGTCGGCCGGCTCCGGCTCGTCGGTGATCTCTTCGAACAGATCGGTCATCGGCCATCCCCTTCCGGGCCGCCAAACTCGGCGTACTTCTTCTCCAACCGCTCCAGGACCACCCGGGGCACGAACGCGGACACGTCGCCGCCGAACCGGGCCACCTCTCTGAGCAGGCGGGAGGCGATGAAGGAATGAGCGGAGCTGGTCGGTATGAACACGGTCTCGACCCCGGACAGCTGGCGGTTCATCTGGGCCATCTGGAGCTCGTTCTCGAAGTCGGACACCGCCCGCAAGCCCTTGACGATGGCCGAGGCGCCGACCTCCCGGGCGACGTTGACCACCAGGGTGCTCACCGACTCGGTGCGGACCCCGGGAAGGTGCCCGAGGACCTCTTCGAGCATCTCCCGGCGCTCCTCGAGGGCGAACAGCGGGGTGCTCTTCTGGGGGTTGCGGACGACGGCGACCACCACTTCGTCGAAGAGCCGGGCGGCCCGTTCGACCACTTCGAGGTGGCCGTTGTGGAAGGGGTCGAACGAGCCAGGGAGGAGGGCGACCCTCACGAGACGGTCGCCGGCGCGGCGGTACGAACGGGAGGGACTGCGGGGGTCATGCGAACCACGGTGACGAGCGTACCGCCGTAACGGCGCGACCTATGGATCACCCAGCCGGCCGGGACGTCGATGTCGTGGCCGGACTCGAGGACGGCTACGTCGGCCCGCAGGGACCCGAGGAGGGTGGCCCAGTCGGCGAAGGCATACGGCGGGTCGCAGAGGGCGATGTCGACCTTGGGGGCCCGGCCGAGCCAGCCCGGGAGCTCGGCTCGGACGACCGACACCCGCCGGTCGGCGAGGCCGGCGGCGGCCAGGTTGGCCCGGACCGCTTCGAGGGCGGCGGTGTCGTGGTCGACGAAGGTGGCCTCCACCGCCCCCCGGGACAGGGCTTCGGCCCCCAGGGCGCCGCTGCCGCAATAGAGGTCGATGACGGTGGCCCCCTCGACGCCGCCCATCGACCCGAGGATGTCGAAGATGGATTCGCGGACCCGATCGGAGGTGGGCCGGATACCGGCGGGCAGCCGAGCCGGGAGCTTCCGTCCCCGGCTGGACCCGCCGATCACTCGCACGTTCTCACCGTACCCCCAGCTGGGCTCCGATCGGACGATGCCCGTAACGGGAAACGGACGTTTCGCGAGGCCCCTGAGGCGGGCCGCTGACCCGGGACGTTTCCGCGGAAACGTCCGACCTACCGCTCAGACCCGGATGACCCGGAGCTCCGGGACGTCGGGGTAGTCGTCGTCCTGGGTCACCACCGGGACACCCAAGAGGATGGCGGTGGCGGCGATCCAGGAGTCGTTGACCGGCATCCGCCGGCCGGCGTCTCGGAGGGTCAGACGCAGGGCGGCCCAGGCGTCGGCGACGTCGGTATCCACCGGGACCGGGTCGAGGGCCAGCGCCCGGGTAAGGGTTCGGAGCCGACGGACCCGGGCGGTGCTGTCGGCCGCGGCCAGCACCCCGGCTCGCAGCTCCCCAATGGTGACGACCGACACCGCCACCTCGTCGGGCAGGCGGCTGCGGTCGAGTGGGCGACCCGACTCGGTGGCGACGAACACCGTGGTGTCGGCCAGTCCCCGAGTCACCACCTCAGGTCGTCGGTGGTCTCCGCCCCAGTGAGCTCGTTGATGTCACCGAGCAGCTCACGATCGGCAGGGTCGTCGACGAAGAGCCGAACAAAGGTGCTGCTGGCCATCCAGCGGTTGGCGGCGGCGACAGGGCGGAGCACCGCGGCCGGGCGGCCGTCAACCGTGATGGTGACTTCGCCACCTTCTTCCACCTTTCGAAGCACGCCACGGGTGTCGTTGCGCAGCTCTCGGGACGCCACCATCTCCATGTCGCCAACGTAGCATATCTGCGACACGCTTCCTTGCCCGCCGGTCAGCTCTTGAACAGGCCGGGTCAGCTCTTGAACAGGTAGGCCTCTTCCTCGGGGTCCAAGAACAGCTTGACCTCGTCGGCCAGCAGGGGATGGCGGTCGAGGAGGGGGTCGTCGGCGGTGACGTCCTCGGCGACCTGTCGGGCGGCACCGAGGAGGTCGGCGTCACGGCGGAGCCGGGCCAGCTTGAGGTCGCTTCGGCCCTTCTGGCGTGACCCCAGGATGGTGCCCTCGCCCCGCAGCTCCAGGTCGACCTCGGCCAGCTCGAACCCGTCGGTGGTCCGCTCCATGGCGGCCAGCCGCTCGGCCGAATCGGGGGTGGCGCCCTCCCCGAGGAGGTAGCACCAACTGGGCAGGGTGCTCCGGCCGACGCGGCCCCGGAGCTGGTGGAGCTGGGCGATGCCGAACCGGTCGGCGTCCTCGATGACCATGACGGTGGCCTCGGGAACGTCGACGCCGACCTCGATGACGGTGGTGGCCACCAGGACCTGGACGGCGCCGGACCGGAAGTCGGTCATGGCGGCCTCCTTGTCGGCGGCCGACATCTGGCCGTGGAGGAGGCCGAGGCGGA
>Ga0134126_10005732_pt1 | contig 15539 bp, 17 predicted proteins | sample KB31752_FD_96881 | JGI IMG/M metagenome (GOLD analysis project Ga0134126, IMG submission 96881) | Terrestrial soil microbial communities with excess Nitrogen fertilizer from Kellogg Biological Station, Michigan, USA - KB3-175-2 | ecosystem: Environmental > Terrestrial > Soil > Unclassified ...
GACCAGAATAAACTGTCTAAAGTTACTTCCCCGAAAACAATTTCATCAATCCTTCAGGTGTTTGCAAAAATGCTGTAATAATAGGGGTATCGAGTAAAGTATAAATCCGCGCCTCCGTCATTCGCAGCTCATAAACCAGGTCAGAGAACTGTGGCAATAAGTCTGTTTCATAACTCACGATAAACTCCTGGTCCTGAAGTCCGAAAGAATACAATAGCAACTGGGTTATATCCGGAAAAGCCTTGCCGATCTTGATATGTGAATTCATCAATTCCTGGCGGTCTTCCCGCGATTTCATGTACCAGTCTGCCGTTTTTGAAAAGGGATATACAACGAAATAAGGCTTACGGGTTTCTTGAAACGGGTCGAGTTCCTGAGCTGATCTTTTGGCTTTGGAATAAATAGAAGGTTTGGTTACGCCCCAGAAATTCTCAACGGGGGTAATAAATTCCCGGAAAGGGTTGGTAGCCTGGGCAAAGTTTGACATAAACTCAGCCGGTGCGTCCGGTTCTTCGCACTCTACCGTGCTCCAAACCAGGAAATCAAATTTGGTTTGTGCGGGGTAAACCTGGTAAAGCCATGTTTTCTGCGATGCCGCTTGTACATGTTTCAAAAAGTTCCTCAAAGTATGTTTGCGTTCATCCATACCCGCTTTCCAGTAATTATCGTGAAATGAAAACAATGCATAATGAACCAATATCCTTTTTTCCATAATTTTTTAATCTTTCAATCTTTTAATTTTTTAATTCTATCGCCGCCTCCTTCGCAAAATATGTAATGATCAAATCCGCCCCGGCGCGTTTCATGCTCAGCAGCATTTCCATCATCACACGTTTTTCATCAATCCAGCCATTGGCAGCCGCAGCTTTTACCATTGCGTATTCTCCGCTCACGTTGTATGCAGCCATTGGTACAAGGGTCATTTCTTTCGCCCTTGCAATTATGTCCATATAAAGCATAGCCGGTTTTACCATCACTATATCAGCGCCTTCTGCAATATCTATTTCAATTTCTTTGAGAGCCTCGCGGGTATTACCCACATCCATCTGGTAGGTTGCCCTGTTCCCAAACTGGGGGGCGGAGTCAGCTGCTTCGCGGAAGGGGCCGTAACAGGCTGAATAATATTTGGCTGAATAGGCCATGATACTCACTCTTTCAAAATGGTTATTATCAAGCGCTTCGCGAATGGCTGCAACCTGGCCATCCATCATGGCGCTGGGCGCTACAATATCAGCCCCTGCTTCGGCATGGCTCAGGGCCATTTGCTGCAATATTTCAAGGGTCTCATCATTCTGCACATAATCATCATGTACAATACCGCAATGCCCGTGATTGGTATAGCCGCAAACACAAACGTCGGTCATCACAACTAAATCCGGAAATTTGGACTTTATCATCCGGATGGCATTCTGTACTGCGCCGCTTGGGTTATGACTTTCGGTAGCTGTTTCGTCTTTATGGCTTGCCAACCCAAAAATCAAAATGGATTTCAATCCGAGTTTTATAATTTCCCGACACTCTTCTTCCAACGTATCTACCGAAAAGCGAAACTGCCCCGGCATGGAAGAAATAGCTTCTTTAACGCCTTTCCCATCTTTTACAAAAACAGGGTAAACAAGATCTTCTTTGTTCAGAACGGTTTCTCTGACAATGCTTCTGAGTGCATCTGTATTTCTTAATCTTCTGGGGCGGAGCATGTGGGAGTTATTGAGTTATTGAGGTAGAGACGCGATGTTCGCGTCTTTATTGAGTTATTGAGTAGAGACGCGATGTTCTCGTCTTTATTATTGAGTTTCATTTATTTTCAAAATAATTTACCATTGCTTCGGTCAGTCCCTCAGTGGTATATTTCTCAGCGACAATATCAACTTTTAAGCCAAAGCCCGTTGCTTTTTCCACTGTTACCGGGCCTATACAGGCAATTTTGGCTTTCTTCTGGTCTATGTCCATTTTATAAAAGGCTTCCACCGCGGAAGGACTTGCAAAGGTAATAACATCCAGCCCTTCATTTACTGTTTGTTGCAGAATGTCGCGTTTATCATTGATTATATGTGTGTTGTACACAATTATTTCTTTTACAATGGCGCCTTTTTTTGTCAATTGCGCCGCGAGCTCATCATCGGCAATATTGGTCCTGGGAAGAAGGATTGTTTTGTTCCTGATATTATTTATTACTTCTGCGAGGTACGCCGAAGTATAAATCGCAGGCATAAAATCAACTTCCAATCCATGATGTTCCAGGTAGGCTGTTGTTTTTGAACCAATTGAAGCAATATAAATTTTATGAGGTATCCGCAATACTTTATTAATGATCTCAAGCGAATGTCTTGCAGCGTTGACACTTGTAAAAATGATCCAGTTATACTGATCAAGCTGGGAAAGAACCGCCTGCATTTCAGTTGAATCCTGAACCGGGGTGATCTCAATAAGGGGAAATGGAACCGTTACAGCCCCAAGTTCTTCAAGCGTTTCAGCCCATTCCCGGTTCTGGTCTTTGGGCCTGGTAAGCAGGATTCTTTTGCCTTTTAGAGGGGATTTCATGCTTGTGCCTTTTTAAACCTTCCCAAAAGTTCTTTACCCAGTATTTCTCCGAGTTTCCGGCTATCCGATATGGCTCCATTTATAGTAGCCGTTTCAAATTCCGAACCATCTTCATTAAACATGATTCCATCCAATACCAATTCCCCACTTTCTATCCTTGCGTAGCCGCCTATAGGCATCCTGCATCCGCCGCCAAGTGCAGATAAAAATGAGCGTTCTGCTGCTGCTGCATGTTCAGTATCTGTGTCAGTTATTTTTTTAACAATTCCCATCGTTTTCAGGTCATTTTCCCTGACTTCAAGCGCCAGAATACCTTGTGAAACAGCTGAAAGCATTTCTTTTTCATTAAAGAGATAAGCTATGCGCGCCTGCATATTCACCCGTTCGAGCCCGGCGGCAGCCAGTACAATTGCATCAAAAATTCCATCTTCCACCTTTTTCATCCGTGTGATGATGTTCCCATGCATGGGGCTGATATTTAGATCGGGACGTAACAATTTCATCTGGTAAATCCTTCTGAATGATGAGGTGCCAACCTTAGCGCCGATTGGAAGTTCTTGTAATGATTTATTATTCCTGGAAACCAGGCAGTCGCGGTGTTCACCTCTTTTGGGCATGGCTGCAATGCAAACGCCGGGAGGCAATCCAGTCGGCATGTCTTTCAGGCTATGAACGGCAAGGTCTATGTGGCCGTTTTTAAGTTCTTGCTCTACTTCTTTTACGAAAGCGCCCAGGATATCTTTGCCCTCGTCGCCGCTGGTTTTGATGGTTTTAATCTCGTATTCCAAACCGGGATTTGCATTTTGCAACATTTTCATTACCAGTTCAGTCTGCGACACAGCTAATACGCTGCCACGCGTACCGACAATCAATTTATTTTTTGAGGGGATGGATGACAATTTTTAAAGGTCAAATAATTCCTTGAAAGTATCAATGGGGCTTCGGGCAATATTCGGCTCCTGGCTGAAATGCCTGAGCATTTCGATGGGCTTTCCGGATACCCTTCTCGTAATCCTGCTCAACAGGTTTTCTATGATTTTTTGCTGGTTTTCATCCAGTTTGCCAAGTTTCGGGAGCGCCCATTTTAGTTCTTCGTCGCGGATGGTGTCTAATTTTTCATAATAGGAAGAGATGATTGGGCTTACCTGCCGGGTATTGAGCCAGTAATTAAACCCTTCAATTTCATCGGCAATAATGTCCATGGCTTTAGGCACTTCTTCCTGGCGGCGCTGCATACCCCTTTCAGTCAGGCTTTTCAAGTCGTCGAGGTCAAAAAGTTTGGCATCTTTAAGGATCTTGATCTCCGGGTCGAAATTCCTCGGCAGGCCTATATCAATCAGGGTTACATCCCTGTTTATATGGGCCAGGTCATCTTTTTTCAGAATGTATGCGTCTGAATGGGTAGCGCCGATGATGATATCAACGTTGGGCAATATTTCATGGATATTTTCAAAAGAAACAGCTTTGCCGTAGTACAGGTTTGCCATACTCTGCGCCCTGTGGAAACTGCGGCTGGCAATATGCAGGTTTGCAAAAGGCTTTTTGGAAATAATCTTGAGCATGAGGTTGGCCATTTCGCCTGTGCCGATCATGAGGACTGATTTGTCCTTAAAATCAGGGTGAATGTCTTTCAGCACATCATACGCAACCGAGGCAATAGAAACCGGGTATTGGCCAATAGCAGTGTGCTGCCTTACTTTTTTGCCAACGGTTATGGCCCGGCGGATCAGTTCATCCATAACCGGGCCAATGCTTTTGGCTTCGAGCGCCAGGGCATAATCCTTTTTGATCTGACCAAGGATTTCATGCTCGCCTATTGCCTGGCTCTCAAGACCTGAAGCGGTGGAAAATAAATGTCTGGCAGCCTGCACATCATGTTCAAATACAGAAAGATAGGGGTCTAATGAGCCAAACTCCCTGTAGAAGTCGAAAATCGGGTTGATGTTATCGGTGAGCGCATATACCGAAAGGCGGTTGCAGGTAGAGATAATGAATACCTCCGGCATCTTCTTTTTCAGGCCAATCAGGGCGCCGGTAAGGTCCTCATTTTTAAGGGACATCTTTTCACGGATGGCAAGAGGCGCTTTTTGATGGCTTAATTCTACACCGACAAGTCTGTTCATTACCAATTGATACGTTCCAATCTACCGCAAAGGTAGGGAGATATGTCGAGCTATGACAATGATAAATGTCATGTTTTGGGTGGATTGAAGGTAGGGATAGTAGGGGTAAGGCAATGCCTTGTCTCTAGCGGAAGTGGTGCGGAGACTCACATATTGTCCTAATATCTACTCCCTCACATACGCCCCGGTCACCCAGGCCACCATATATAAAACCGTAAAAACCAGAGAAAACCCAATACCCGCCCAGGCCATAAATAGCCCCCATTTCATTTTAAAAAGAATCGCTTTTTTATCTGAATTGATTTCCTTCTTAACCCTCAAAAGGTTTTTTAAGGCTACATATCCAGCTATCAATGGTGGTATCCCATACAGCCAGCAAAAACAGAGCGAAAATGCGGCAAGAATGAAAGCGGCATTCAATCCTGTTCTGGCCAGCCATATTTTTTTAAGAATTGGAGTGTTTGACATTGGGGCAAAAGTAATGATCAATTATCAATGACCAATTATCAATGCAACCCGCTGTGTTTTTTAACTTCTCACTTATCACATCTCACACCTCACTCTTTACTGTTGACCAACGATCAATTATCAATACAACCAGCTATGTTTTTTTAACTTCTCACATCTTACATCTCACTTTTCACTCTTTACTGATGACCAATTATCAATACAACCAGCAATGTTTTTTTAACTTCTCACATCTTACATCTCACTTTTCACTCTTTACTATTGACTGATGACTGTTGACTGATGACTGTTTTGTATTTTTGCGCGAACTAAAGACAAGTATAATATCATTATGGCTGATTTGAACCAATTATTGAACGATACCAAAACCCACATGGAGGCCGCGCTGGAACACCTGGAACACGAGCTTGCCAAAGTGCGTGCCGGAAAGGCTTCACCGGGAATGCTTGACAGCGTGTTTGTGGATTATTATGGAACCAGTACACCCCTGAACCAGGTAGGTACCATAAACACCCCGGATGCACGCACCCTTGTTATCCAGCCCTGGGAAAAAAGCATGCTCGTGGCTATAGAAAAAGGGATTACCTATGCCAACCTTGGCTTCAACCCGCAAAATGACGGGACCGTGATCCGGATAAGTGTACCGCCCCTTACCGAGGAGCGCAGGAAGCAATTGGTAAAGCAGGCAAAGGACGTTACCGAACATGGAAAGATCACCGTACGCAATATCAGAAAAGATCACAACGAAGCTGTGAAAGCCCTTGTGAAAAATGGTTTGCCTGAAGATGACGGAAAAAGAGGGGAAGCGAAGATCCAGGAATTGACTGATACTTATATTGCGAAAATGGAAGAAGTGCTCAAGCATAAAGAAAAGGAAATAATGACAGTGTGAAATAGGAGTCAGTGGCTTACGCATGATACTTAGGCCTGAACCAGATGCCTTATCCCTGATTGTTTATAACTAAAATTTCGGCTTCTAAGGAAAAGGTTTAGTTTTGACCCTGATTAATCGTATCTATTGTGACAGAAATATCAAAACTTGAATCCATCGCATCACAGGTGCGCAGGGATATTGTAAGGATGGTTCATGCAGTTCAATCGGGCCATCCGGGCGGCTCTCTCGGCTGTACCGATTTTATGACTGCTCTCTATTTTGAGATATTAAACCATCACCCAAATCCTTTTGATATGGATGGGAAAGGACAGGACATTTTTTTCCTGTCAAATGGCCATATCTCACCGGTGTTTTACAGCGTTTTAGCACGTTCCGGGTATTTCCCTGTACCGGAGCTTTCTACATTTCGCAAACTGAATTCGCGGCTACAGGGTCATCCCGCCCCGCATGAAGGATTACCGGGAGTTCGTGTTGCTTCCGGGTCGCTGGGCCAGGGGATGAGCGTGGCGATTGGCGCGGCATTGGCTAAGAAATTGAATAACGATAAGAGCATTGTTTTTTCCCTTCATGGAGATGGCGAATTGCAGGAAGGCCAGAACTGGGAGGCACTTATGTTTGCGCCATTTAATAAAGTGGATAACCTTATTATAACCATAGATTATAACCAGCAGCAAATTGATGGCTGTACCTATGACGTGTTATCCCTCGGAGATCTACAGGCAAAATTGGAAGCATTCGGATGGAAGGTGATCCACATGGACGGTAACAATATGGAAGAAGTGGTTTCTACCTTAGAAAAGGCAAAAAGCAACACCCACAAGGGGCAAAGCCAGGCCATTATTATGAAAACGGTCATGGGCAAAGGAGTTGATTTTATGGAAAACAGCCACAAATGGCACGGGGTAGCACCGAGTGATGAACAGTTGGAAAAGGCGCTTTCACAATTGAAGGAAACTTTGGGTGATTATTGATTCTATGAAATGGTTGCGGAATTCAGGCAATTTTAAAAATTTAGTAGTAGCCAGCGCGCTGTTGATCAGTATGTTCGTTCGCATATCCCCGGCATCGGCGCAGGCGCCCGATAAAAAAACGCGCTTTCTTTTTATGCTGGATTGCTCGGGAAGTATGTGGGACGATATAAACAAAGGAGGACGGCAAAAAATCGTTGTGGCTAAAAGTATTTTGACCCGGCTGGTTGACAGCCTGCAATACCTTCCCAACGTGGAGATGGGCCTTCGCGTGTATGGCACTTCCCCCAAAAATAAATATGATTGTAAAGACACCCATCTTGAAGTGGGATTTTATGACCACAATGGAGACGACATTATTGATAAAGTTGCCCGGCTGGAGCCAAGCGGAACAACTCCCATTGCTTATTCATTGACGCAAGGAGCAGAGGACTTTCCTATCACCCCTGGCAAAAATATTATTATCCTTATTACAGACGGCATTGAAGAATGTAAAGGCGATCCTTGCGCGGTATCTCAATCACTTCAGGCAAGGGGGGTAATATTGAGGCCGTTTATTATCGGGCTGGGAATGAGCTTTGATTATTCAAAATATTTTGGATGTGTAGGTACCTATTTCAATGCGGCGAACGAGAGCGACCTTAAAAATATCCTGTCAAACGTAATAACCCAGGCGCTGAACAATACCACCCTGCAGGTATATCTGAATGACATAAACGGCAAGCCTACAGAGACTAATGTAGACATGACCTTTTATGATGCCAGGAGCAAACTTGTGGCATATAATATATATCATACCCTTAATGCAGCCGGGATGCCGGATACCATAAGGGTTGACCCGCTGACCCATTATAACCTGGTAGTGCAGACAACGCCGCCCGTTACACAAAACGATATAGAGGTAAAAGCGGCGCAACATAACATCTTAACCCTTGATGCGCCGCAAGGCAAACTACAATTGAAAGTAAAAAATAACGGCGCTTATACTTTAAAATGCCTTGTGAAAAAAGCTGGCCAAAAAGACGTGGTTTATATCCAGGATTTTAATTCATCTCATAGATATATTGTTGGGGCTTATGACCTTGAAGCTCTTACACTGCCCCGTACCCATATAAACAAAGTAAATATAGAGCAAAGCCAGACTACAGACATTGAAGTACCGCAACCCGGTAAGCTTGAACTGGCCTACATCCGGGATGTAGTTGGCAGTATTTATGTAATGAGAAACAACAAACAGGAATGGGTGATTGACCTGGATGGGGCAGGAACCGAGCGAAAGGAACTGTTTAACCTGCAACCAGGCAATTATAAGATTATTTACCGGCCTAAATATTCTCACAATACCATTGAAACCAAGGAATTAGACGAAAAAATAGAATCAGGGACCTTCAACACAATGAGTCTTCAATAATTAAGGATGAACAATTATTTTACCATTCAAAACACAAAAGCCACACGCGACGGGTTCGGGGATGGGCTTTATGAAATAGCCGCCGCAAACGAAAATGTAGTCGGGCTAAGCGCAGACCTGACCGATTCCCTTAAAATGGGAAAATTCAAAAAAGAATTTCCTGACAGGTTCGTCCAGGTAGGTATTGCTGAAGCAAATATGATGGGCATCGCGGCTGGACTTACCATTGGGGGAAAAATACCTTATACGGGAACATTCGCCAATTTTTCTACGGGCAGGGTTTACGACCAGATACGCCAGTCCATAGTCTATTCCGGCAAAAATGTAAAGATATGCGCCTCCCACGCCGGTCTTACTTTGGGCGAAGACGGCGCTACCCACCAGATATTGGAGGATATAGGTATGATGAGGATGTTGCCCGGTATGATTGTTATTAATCCCTGCGACTATAACCAAACCAAAGCTGCTACGATAGCAATAGGGGAATATTTTGGGCCTGTGTACCTGAGGTTTGGAAGGCCTGCGGTGCCGACATTTACGCCGGCCGGCCAGAAATTTGAAATCGGAAAAGCAATTCTGATGAACAAAGGCAAGGATGTAACGATTTTTTGCACGGGCCACCTTGTATGGAAATCGCTGGAGGCGGCCAAACAATTGGAAGAAAAGGGAATCAGCATTGAAGTCATAAATATACATACCATTAAACCTCTTGACGTGGAGGCAGTCTTAGATTCTGTGAGCGTCACGAAATGCGTTGTAACTGCAGAAGAGCACCAGGTGAATGGCGGCCTTGGGGACAGCATCGCGGGTTTATTGAGCCGTAAAATGCCGCTGCCAATTGAAATGGTAGCCGTAAATGATAGTTTCGGGGAAAGCGGTAAGCCCGAAGAATTGATGCAAAAATATGGGCTTGATACTGCTGATGTGGTGAATGCAGTTTACCGCGCGCTTGCGAGAAAAAAATAAAGATGGTAAAAACGCACAACCAATTTGTCGCTCAGCGATGCTGAAATATTAGCCCGGTTTAAGGAAAAAGAAGGCCGGAACTATGCATTTAACTTATTGGTGCACAAATACCAGCAAAAGCTTTATTGGGTTATCCGGCGGCTTGTTATAGATCACGATGATGCGAACGACCTGGTACAGAATGTCTGGGTAAAAGTATGGCAAAACCTGGATTCTTTTAAATCTGAATCGCAGCTTTATACCTGGCTATACCGGATCAGCGCCAATGAGGCGCTCACTTTTTTGAAAAAAAAGAAGAAACGTTTTTTTCTGAAACTGGAAGATGTTGACAAGGAACTTTCCGAAAAAGTAGAGCACGACACAGGGGTAAGTGGCGATGAAATACAAATCAAATTGCAAAAAGCAATAATTTTACTGCCGGAAAAGCAGAGACTGGTCTTTCAAATGCGGTATTATGATGAAATGCCTTATGAAGAAATGTCTAAAGTACTTGGAACATCGGTGGGCGCTCTTAAGGCATCGTATCACCATGCAGCAAAGAAGATTGAGAATTATTTAACAACCGGAAATTAAACTTTATTGGCAATTTAAAGTCTATCATAATACAGTTAACAGTGAGCAGTTAACAAGAAACAGTAAACAGCGTGAATAACATGTCAGGGATTGATGAAATAAAAAATGAACTTGAGCAGGTTGCCCCGGAACTGGGCAGGCTGCATAAAGTGAATATATTTAAGGTGGATGATCAGTATTTTGAGACATTGCCCACAGCAATTATGAACAAGGTACATGAGAAAAAATCCAGAAAATTAATGATAGATTTGTCGTGGCTGCTACAGCCAAAATGGGCAGTAACGGCAGCTGTTTGTTTTATTTTCGTAATAGGCGGCAGTATTTTGTTATTGAGGCAGGTAAATACAGAAAAACCCATGCCGGTGGCGGAAGTTCAGCAGTTGTTAAACGAGCCTGTATCGCGGGAGACTGTCATTGATAACATGGATGAAGATGTACTGATTGATGCTGTAGCCGCCGCACCTAAACCCATAAATAAAAAACTAAACACGAAGAAATCATCAGATAAAAAAGCGCTGGAGCAATACATCCTGGATAATATTGATGAATCTTCGCTAACTGACGAATTATGAGAACAAGCCTTGCGGCATTTTTGCTGCTTCTTTTTTGTACATTAATACAAGGTTTTGCCCAGGAAAGCAATCCTCCCCAACAGGTTCAAACGGTACGCAAAGATGTATATACGAGGGTATTGAACCTTAACGCCGATGAGGCAAGCCGGTTCTGGCCCGTATTTGATGAAATGCAGGCGAAGCTGAATGAGATCAGTAAAAAGACCAGGATAGAGAGGCTTAATATCAGTGAAAACTACAACAAGCTGACTGATGCCCAAATGGAGCGCGCGCTCGACAATCTTTTTGATCTTCAGCAGCAATCGCTTGACATCCAAAAAAAATACTACCAGAAGTTTAAGAAAGTCCTGCCCATAAAGAAGGCTGCCCTGATGCCCAAAGCCAAGAGGGAATTTGAAAAAGAACTTTTAAAGATCATTCAAGGGTATAAGGACTCTGAGGAGTAAAGAGAGCGATATCGTAAGTTATTTGCTTCGCTAATAATACCTATCCTTACAAATATAAATTTCTTGAATTTTAATCTAGCGAATCGTTAGTAATATAAAAGCTAACAATTTTGTTATCCGTAGTATTATATTCTATCATTAAATAAGGGCATTCGGATGCTGGAATGAAGTAGCACCAATTCCGAAAGCCAATAATAATATAAGAAATGCTGTCCTCTGTATATCTATTTTTGAAAGATAAGGGAAAATGTGTTTCAACAAATGCGATATTATCGCCAACTTTAATAATGTTAAATAACAGAAATCTCCTATCGTGCACTGAGAATGAGCTAATCTTTCCACAGTTTGACTCTGAAGTGAAAAAAGATTTTTTATACGAAATCACTAAAAACGAATCCTTATCTTCGTCTGGGTCATAACCTTTGTCATAAGAATCTGGCGGACCAAATTTTTTGGTAAGATATTTTATTGGATCGCCAATATGGATTCCATTAACTGTAACAAATTGAGAATCAATTGAATTTAATTCCTGAGTGCTGTCTGTGTAAATAGCAAAGGGTAGTTTTTCGGGATTGACAAAAGAATTAGTTTTCTGGGCATTAGAAATTTTAACACAGGATAAAAGGAGAGCCATGATGCTCAAGATAATAAGGCCAGGCCCACCTTTGTAAGTTAGATTCATTGGATAAATAAATCATTTTCGGAAATCGCTGGCTTTTGCAGATATTCAAAATAAAGATTCAGGGCTTCTCTTATATTTGTCTTAATCTCCTCCAAACTATCTCCGGCCGTATAAACAGGATATTTATCTGCGCCGGCCGAAAAACCCGTATTTGTTTTTTCTATGGTTACTTTTATCTTTTGCATTAGTGCTTCATGAATCAAGGGTAAATGTTATTTTGCTAATCATGTCTTAATCAAAGGTAGTAAATTATATGAGAAAAGGCATTATAGTATGCAAAAATGCTCCTTTACAAGCTAAATTTCTACATTTTCAAATTCCCGTATCTTTACGGCCAATTCAAAACCTTTTTTCTTGCTATCCCAACGTCAAATATTCTTATCCCAACTTGCTCAAACGAGCCCTATTCCTTTAGGGCTGGAAATAGACCACGCTGAAGGCTGTTGGCTTTATGATGTAAATGGCAAAAAATATCTTGACCTTATTTCAGGAATAAGTGTCAGCAGCATGGGGCATCGCCATCCTTCCGTGGTTAAGGCAATTAAAGAACAGGTTGATAAGTATTTGCATGTCATGGTTTATGGGGAATATATCCAAAGTCCGCAGGTTGCCTTTGCCAAATTGCTCACAGATCATTTACCTGGAACGTTGAATTGTGTCTATTTCACAAATTCCGGTACCGAAGCTACGGAAGGCGCCATGAAACTGGCAAAACGTGTTACCCAAAGACCGGAAATTATTGGATGTTATAATGGTTATCATGGTAGTACCCAGGGAGCATTGAGTATAGCTGGTGGCGAATGGTTTAAAAATAGCTTTCGTCCATTAATACCGGGAACAAGGCAAATCCGATTCAATAATTTAGATGATATCAAAGAGATTAGCTATCATACCGCTGCAGTATTTCTTGAACCGGTACAGGCAGAGGCAGGCGCTGTATTGCCGGAACCTGGTTATCTGGAAGCTATTCGCGAAAGATGTAATGAAACAGGTACTTTGCTGGTATTTGATGAAATCCAAACGGGCTTCGGAAGAACGGGACCGCTATTCTTTTTCAAGCAAAAGGACATTGTTCCTGATATTCTGTTATTGGGCAAAGCATTGGGCGGGGGTATGCCATTGGGGGCCTTTATTGCCGATAAAGGGCTTATGAATGAGTTCAGCCATGATCCGGTGCTGGGGCATATCACTACTTTCGGCGGGCACCCGGTTTCATGTGCTGCCGGTAAAGCAGCGATGGGTGTAATGTTTGGGTCTGATATGGTTGGTAAAGTCAAGGAAAAAGAAGCCCTGTTCCGGAATCATTTGAATCATCCTTCCATCAAAGCAATTCATGGACAGGGATTGCTCCTGGCCGTAGAAGTATCAGGCTTTGAAGAAGTTCAGCGAATTATCAGGAACTGCATTGAAATAGGCCTGGTTACAGACTGGTTCTTATTCAATGACAAGTGCTTGCGTATAGCGCCACCATTGACAATATCCGAAGATGAGATTTTACAGGCCTGTGAAATGATCAATAAAGCAATGCGATAATAAACCCTTAGCGGTTGATAATCACTTTGCTGTTCACTACGCCTTTATCGGATAATACCTGCATTACATACACACCATTTGCCATGTTTGAAGTATTTATGGTCACAGCGTGCATGTTATTGCCAGGAATGACAGAATAAACAAGTTTACCTTGTATATTTATGAAGTCAATCTGTTTCGGGGTACCATTGATACCTGAAAGATCGGCAGTAATGTGATCGTTTGCAGGGTTTGGATATACGCTAACATTTCCTGCCGCATTTGAAATCTTCTCAATACCGGTGAGGTCACTTACAGGCGGCTCTATGCCAATAATTGCCTGCTGCCTTAAATTAAAATTACCTGCGCCGCCGCCAATCCGGCCACCACCGGGGTTCAGGGCATTTATCGAAAAGAAGCCATTGTAAACGCCACTCCATCCCCAATTCACGTGAAACAAGTTGTGTGTACTGTTGTAACCGTCAAAAACAAAGCAATGGCCTTCATTGGCACTGTCAAAACCTGAATAAACCACAGGGCGTTTATTTGAGAGTTCAGTTTGAAGCATATTTATCCACTGTGCATCCGTATAATTGCTTCGTGTTACTCCCTTTATAGAATCTGCATCATATCCAAAATAATTTACAAATGCATTTTGCGCACATTTTTGATTTCCTCCTCCGTGAGTTACTCCTGAGCCAGTGGAAACTACGTATGCTGCACTTCCACCTGTAGCTGCTACGCCATAAGACATGTCAACAGCTACCCCGCAGTCATACATTAATGTTGCAATAGCGCTGTTGGATGTTGAAATACTGTTTGGCATGGCTCCCCACTCATAAGTGGTGTTGCTAAAGGATACTGATAAATCGCCATAAGAGCCGTCATTGTAAGAATTTGCGCCTACCCCGGCAGCAGGATAGTTCCAGTATTTCAATACCTGGGCCATAGCAGTTGCTACACATCCTGTTACCGTACGTTGATTGTAACCATTATCAAAAGGACACAGATCATTATAATAAGGAGCCTGGTCCCAGGTCGTTTTTATAAGTGCGGTTACAAGGGATGCATTTTTGTTCTCGCTCGCAACATTATTCACCAGGTTATTCCATTTGGTACTGATTTCATCTGTAGCCGGAACCTGGTTGTTAAGGATATATTTGATCTGGCTGGAATAGTTACCAAGTATATATGACACTTCCGGGGATACGTTTTTGGTTTTAAAACCCGATTCTGTTGAATAGGCAAGTATAGGATCGATGGCGTCATCAGCAGCTATGATCACAAAACAATTATTATTGGAAAAAATATAATAGCCTGTATTGGATTGAGCGATTACCAATGCCAAAGGCTGAGACGGTACATAGCTGGCGTCATTAGATAAAAAATTAAGGGCAGCCTGTCTTGCCGTTTTCTGATCAATAGGCTTCGCGTACGTTATAGAAGCGCAAGCCATTGCAGTTAAAAGAACTACTGCTGTTATTTTTGCCCGCATAGTTTTAAGTAGGTTTTCCATCATTTATAATCAGTTCTTTAATTTGATTTCCTCGACTTTATAGTACAAAACTCTAATATAAAAAGTTTCTTTATCTCTCTATTTCAACTGTTCCTGAGCGATATATATAATCTTTCACACCCTTTACGGTAAGCTTATATAAATACACTCCTTCAATACAGTCAGTCCCTTTATACGTCCCATCCCACTGGAGGGAGGGGTTGTCTGATGAAAATATATGTTCTCCCCATCTGTTATATATGTCCAGTGAGAAAGAACTATAATTTTCTACAAAGATATGAAATGTATTGTTTATATTATCACCATTACGCGGCGAAAAAATATCGGGTATCCACACTACAGGGTCGAAGTTGTTGCAAACCTCGTTTGAGAAGGAAATAAAGTTGTCCGGCCCTGATTCTTTTGCTTTAATTCTCATACACTGCTTGTATCCTTCAAGTGTTTTTATGACCGGATATGAGGTGTCTGGGCTAAAGCTATATCCTTTAAGGGTATCTTCATTGATGCCGGTGCTTATTTCATAAGCCTCCACCGGCCATCCCTGGTAAGGGGTCCAATTTAAATGGATGGTTGTATCCCCGTCAAACAGGGTTGAAAGCCTTATAGTGCGATGAATGTCGCTTGAAACAGGAAAACCGCAACTATTCTCAGCCACCACTTTATAACTATAATCATACAGATCCGTTTTTACGCTTTTATCTCTATAACTATAAGTTGAATTATTTTCAGCAATACTGTCTATCGCGTAGAAATAGTTTTGCCCTTCTTCTTCCCTGTAAACTTTGTAATAACCATTGAAGAATTCATTGTTTGAAGGCAGCCAATAAATATCTATGATCCGGTCATTGCTTTCTTCCGTTGAAACA
>Ga0134126_10005734_pt1 | contig 15536 bp, 9 predicted proteins | sample KB31752_FD_96881 | JGI IMG/M metagenome (GOLD analysis project Ga0134126, IMG submission 96881) | Terrestrial soil microbial communities with excess Nitrogen fertilizer from Kellogg Biological Station, Michigan, USA - KB3-175-2 | ecosystem: Environmental > Terrestrial > Soil > Unclassified ...
TATTTATAGGTCCAAATATTTATCATGCCTGGTTTACCCATCAATGCACCAACCAAGCTATTAAGGAAGTTACCAATCAATTTCACAGCGACTTGTTTGATGAGACCTTTTTGGGGAGGAACCAGGTAAGCTTCCTGAAAAATATGTTTAACAACGCCCGGCGCGGCATACTTTTTTCGCAGGAAACTGCCGCTGCCATAGTCGACCGGATTTTAAACCTGAACCAAAAAGGCAGGTTTGATGCCGTGCTGGAATTACTCTCGATACTGCACACCCTGTCATTATCACAAAATATCAAACTATTATCTGACCCTGGCTTCTCCGGTCAAAATTTCTATTTCAAAAGCAGGAGAATTGAAAAGGTATTTGAGTACATGTACAGCAACTACGATAAGCAAATTACACTTGCCGAGGTTGCCCGCATCGCAAATATGCCGCAGGTTTCCTTCAGCAGGTTTATTAAAAAGCGTACCGGCAAAACATTCGTCGAAAGCCTTAATGAAATAAGATTAGGCCATGCATCCAGGCTGCTGATTGAAACCAGCAGTACCGTGGCCGAAATAGCTTACAAATGCGGTTTTAATAACATATCCAATTTTAACAGAACATTTAAACGTAAAAAGCTGTGCATCCCCAGGGAGTTTAGGGAAACATACAGTTTTGGGAAGAGCTTTTTTATATAGATAATATTATGAAGTAACCGGCACATTTTAAAATATTTTAACATGTCGGCTTGCTGCCTGGCATAGCAGACATTCGCTGTTGGAATATGAAGATAGCTGTAAAAAATTTCGATTTTTTGCGGGCTATTTGTATACGGACGCCGTTTGTTCGAGCCTGCTGAACCAAATGAAGGCGATAATAAGCGGGCTACGGCGGTTTGAAATAGAAGGTGTGAGCAATATTGGGTCATTGGTGAAGCCAGATAGCGTTGTTCTTTTCACATTTTATAAAAAAAAATAAAATAAATGTTGGCAATCGATTGCATATTTAAAAAAAAAGTTTAATTTCGTTGCGATAAAATAGTGTAAGATCGGGAGCCAGGCACTGGAAAACCGGCCTCTGGCACCGGGAAAACGACCTCTACGCCTAAGGTAGGAGGTGTTTTTCTAGGGTGTAATGTGAGGATAACCAATTGATAACCGGCAATCGATTGCCGCTATAAGCCGAAAAACGTCAAAATATTGTGCATATAGATTTAGATGAGGGGGTAGAACTGATAAAAGAATAGCCGGTTAACCACGGCCCGGTAGCGATTATATCGTTTTTACAATGATTGCAGCCCCGGGTTATAAAAGCAGGCATTTTAAATCTTGATAACAAATTAATTAATAATACCGATCAATAAACGCATGAATTCCCAAATCAATTAATCAATTTAAATTAACAAAAATGAAGAAAGATGTACTGTTTAACAAATTAAAAAGTTGTAAGAGGCCGGTGCTGGTCATTTTGCTAACTTTATTTACCTACTGCACGGTATTTGCGCAAAACCGGCAAATTACAGGTAAGGTAACATCTGCAGATGACGGCTTAGGCATGCCGGGTGTTAGCGTCAAAATTAAGGGCTCCTCACTCGGAACTCAAACTGACGTAACAGGCGTCTTTAAGTTGTCGGTACCGGCAAACGCAACGCTGATTTTTAGCTATCTCGGCTATAACACGCAGGAAATCCCTGTTGGCGACAACAATGTAATTAATGTAAAGCTAACTCAAAACACCAGTACCTTAGCTGAGGTAGCTGTGGTTGCAATAGGTTACGGCACCTCAAAACGTACGGACCTAACCGGGGCCATCAGCTCGGTAAGCGCGAAACAAATTGAGGAAGTGCCGGTTACTTCGCTTGACCAGGCTTTGCAAGGCCGTGCGGCAGGTGTGCAGGTTACCAACAATGACGGAACTCCCGGCGGGAATGTTTCAGTGCTGATACGCGGTACGGGCAGTCTGACAGCCGCCAACGGCCCGTTATATGTTGTTGATGGTTTCCCATTAACCGGGGGCCTTAATAACTTCAATACCGATGACATCGCGACCATCGACGTACTCAAAGACGCCTCCGCGACAGCCATCTATGGTATCCGCGCGGCCAACGGCGTCGTGCTGATCACCACTAAAAGGGGCAAAGCAAATAGCATGCACGTTACAGTGGACGGCTATGATGCTTTTCAGGGTAAGCCTAAAATGTACAAGGTATTAAACGCTACTCAATTTGCTACCATGGCGAATGCAGTAGCGGCTGATCCTTCACAGCATTTCACAACAAATCCGGCATGGTCCGATCCGGCAAGCCTGCATACTATCGACTGGCAAAATACCCTTTATGGAACCGGCTTAACACAACAATACACACTCGGCCTTAACGGCGGCTCCGACAAAGTGCAGCAGGCTACTTCGTTTGGATACTATGATCAGAAAGGCATTGTTTATGGCTCGTATTTTAAGCGGGCTACCTTTTCCACAAACGTAGATTATCATCCATTTTCATGGCTCAGATCGGCTTCCGACGTTAAATATACCTACCAGGATTCGAGAAACCCATACGGCACGGGAAGCCTTTTAAACCTGGCGGCGTTAGTGCCGACCATGGACGGCGGTAACAAATTTACCAACCTGCCTAAAGAATCTGACGGCCATGGCGGTTACAACTATGGTTTTTATAATCCAACCTATGCCCGTCAAAACGGCGCCGGCGGCAACCCGCTTTTCGGTATAGATAACGACCATCAGTATAACTTAAACTACATGCTTTTAGCGAATACCTCGCTGGAGGCGACCATTCTGCCCGGGCTTAAATTTAAGACCCATTTAGGCATCAATACTTTTAACTTCGCGGGCCAGTTTTATATACCGGCAGATACCCGCCTTTCTGACCAATACCCGGGCCAAACTGCAGGCATCGCTAATTACAGCCAAAATATGGCCCAGGATTTGACATGGCTTATCGATAACACCCTGTCTTATGAAAGGACCTTTGGTAAGCATAGCATCACCTTTCTTGCGGGCAATTCCGGTCAGAAGGAAATTTGGGAAGGCATGGGCGGCTCCGGCATTCCTTCAAATAGCGTGATCAGGGATTTATCGTCGGTGGCGTCGCTAAACCTGAATGCAAACGACCCCAACAATCCAAATAGCGGCAACGGTACAACGATTCAAACCCTGGCATCCTACTTCGGCAGGTTAACCTACCAGTTTGATAACAGGTACCTCGTTACAGCCACTGTCAGAAGGGACGGATCATCTAAATTTGACTACAATGCCAACGCCCAATGGGGCACATTCCCGGCAGCAGCAGTGGCCTGGAAGGCAAAAAACGAATCATTTTTAAAGAATGTGGACTGGCTGTCTGACTTGAAATTCAGAGGCAGCTGGGGCCGTGTAGGCAACGAGGTATCGATAGCGCCGTTCCGGTTCCTTAATCTATACCAGGGAAACTTTCCGTCGTCGCTTAACGGCGGGGGCAACGATAACCTCGGCTATCCCTTTGGTACGGATAAGACCTATCAAAATGGTATAGCATCGATACAGGCAGCCAATCCCCACCTGAGATGGGAAACTGATACCGAGACCGATATCGGCGCAGACATTTCGTTCTTACGCGGAGACCTTACCTTTACTTTCGATTGGTATGACCGGAAATCAAAAGACTTTTTGCTGACCCTTGCGGCGCCTGCGCAAAGCGGTTATAACTTTGAAACGGTAAATATCGGCAGTATGGACAATAAGGGTGTTGAGTTTGCACTGAATTATCAGCACCAGGCAAGCCGCGACTTTAGGTTTGGCGCTAACTTAACGGTTTCTGCGAATAAAAACGTCCTTACCAGCCTGTTTTCGGGCGCAACCAATGTGGCAAACTTCGGCGGCCTGGGATTACCCACCCTGCAGGGCTGGACTCCCTTTACCCAAACCAGTATAGGGCAGCCTGTGGGAGAGTTTTTTGGCTTTAAGTCATTAGGTATTTTCCAGTCACAAGCGCAAATCGACGCCTTAAATGCAGCTGCGGTAGCTAAACATGGCCCGGGCTCTTACTATCAGCACAGCGTTACCCAGCCGGGCGACCGTTATTTTGCCGATACCAACGGCGACGGGATAGTAGATGATAATGACCGGGTTAGCCTGGGCAGCCCGCAGCCCAAATTTTTCGGAGGCCTGAATCTTGAAGCGAATTACAAAGCATGGGACATAGCAATGTTTTTCTATGGCTCGTACGGCAATAAAATATTTAGCTTTGCTGAAAGCAACATACAAGACTTCGAAAGCCGTCAAAACGTATCCATCGAAAACGTGAGCCAGGCATATTATGCCGGGGCGTGGACACCGGAAAACCACTCAAACGTTTATTCGAGGATCGTTGCGAACGATGATGCCGAAGGCAGTTATGCTGCATCAAGTGCATGGGTGGAAAATGGCAGCTTTTTGAAACTGAAGACCCTTACTATTGGTTATACTTTACCTGCAGCGATTGCACGGAAAGTGGCTATGACAAAATTGAGGGTATATGTTTCGTCCCAAAACCTCTTCACCATCACCAGCTACAAAGGTTTGGATCCGGAAATCGGGATACAGGGCGGTAACCCTACGCAAAATGGCATTGATAACGGCGCGTATCCTTCCTCCAGGTTTTTTACCGTTGGTTTAAACGTGACACTTTAATTTATACTTAGGAAACACAAAATATTTAATAACATGAAAATTAGAAAGAAGTACATTGCTATGGTGGTGCTGTTAACGGCACTGCTTAGCCCGCTCGCTTGCAAGAGGAGCTTTTTGAATCAGACCGACACGTTTGGAGCAAGCCAGGATGCCACTTTTCAAACATCCCAATCTGTTATTTCGGCGGTAAATGCTATTTATGACACTTATCAGAACAGCGATTTCCTAAAAAAGTCTATTTGGTATTACGCCAACTTTATTACGCACGACTGGTATAATAATGGTAACGACGTGGCCTGGAATAACTATACCATTCCGTCAACTTTTTACGCGATCCCTACTTTCTGGAATTACGCTTTCATCGGAATAAACAGGGCGAACCAGGCGCTGGCCGTTATTGCTAATGCCCGGACAAAGGGTATAGTTACCGCCGCGCTTGCCGACCGCTTAACAGGGGAAGCTTATTTTTTACGCGGCAGCTTGTATTATTACCTTGGGGGCACCTTCGGAGGCGTTCCTTTGGAAGTATCCTCCATCCCCGATCCTTTAAGCCCAAGGGCTAGCCAGGACGCGGTTTTTGCGCAGGTGGTTGCGGATATGAAGCAGGCGGAAACATTATTGCTGTCAAAAACTACCCTCCCTGCCGCTGATTTGGGCAGGGCGACCAAGGGCGCCGCTTACGCGTATGAGGGTTCGGCACAAATGTGGTTAGGAAAATATGCCGAAGCTTTAACTGCTTTTAACAATCCCGAACTAACAAACAACTACCATTTGCTGCCTAACTATTGGGATGTGCAGGAATTTGATAAACAAAATAATGATGAAGTTATTTTCAATGTTCAGTTTGATCTTGTTCCCGGCGGTTCACAAAGCTGGGGTGGCAGCTGGCAGGTACCAGGCGGCGAAATAGGCTGGATAGATAGCTTTAGCTGGCCAAATGAAATTACCGGCGAAGGTTATGACTACGGAAGCCCATCGTTATATTACTCATACCAGGCAGGCGACACACGCAAGCTGGCGACTATAATAGGCCCCGGCGATCAGAATTTGAGCCCCGGTATTATTGCGAAATGGGGCGGCATTAAAGGTTATCCTTTCGTACAAGGCGGTTATGCAGCTTTCCAGGCAGATCCTAACTCTAAAGCCGGCGGTTTACTCAATAAGGACGTGTACACCGATGGAAACGGCAATATTATCAACACCAACGGTACTGCCGCGCACCCCTGGTATGGCTTAGATGCTACGCCGCGTTCGGGTTTTGTGAACGAAAAGCACTGGAGAGACCCTACATTAACTGGTAATTCAGGCCCGTCGAATATTTTCGGCAGCCAAAACCAGGTGATGATGCGCTATGCGGAAGTTTTGCTTTCGAGGGCCGAGTGTAAAATACGTACCGGTGATATTTCAGGAGGCTTAGCCGACCTTAATATTGTTAGGACAAGGGCGTTCGGCGGGCCGCCGCCAGCGGTTTGGGTTGACGGCATTGATCCTGCAGGTAACCCCCGTCCACCGCAGACTGATCCAATGCAAATGGTATTAAGCGAATACAGGCACGAGCTTACCGCTGATTATTCGTTGATGTACCTGTTGCGCAGGGCAGGAAAAGATGCAGCTACGGGGCAGAATTATGATGCTGAATTTATTCACAATGTGAACCATGTACCTGGCGCCGGTCCGGATAATAATTCGAACCCGTCATTCTATACATATGGTCCTACATCTAATCCTGCATTCCCTGCAGGTAAAGGCGTTACGTATAATGACTTGCCTCCGGGACATGATTTATTGCCGATTCCGACCGCTGCTATAGCACTGAATCCAAACTTGAAACAAAACCCCGGTTTCTAAATTATATTTAGATAAAAAAAAGCCGTCCCGACACGTGCCGGGACGGCTTTTTTATTTAATTTTCCTGATATTACACCAAAATCAAAACTTATCATGAAAAGATATTACCTCATCGCTTTATTACTTGCACCGTTACTGTCAATAGCCCAATCCAATTACAAAGTTGGATACGCGGTTAATTTCACAGGAGATACACTGCGCGGCTACATTAACCTTAAAGAATGGGGCCGTAATCCAACTGATATTAGCTTCAAAACAACCCTCGCAGACAAACCACGGCAGCTTGGATTGCCGGACATTAACTATTTTGAAATTTTTGATTATGTAAGTTACCGGCGGTACACGGTTTCGGTAAGTTTAAATCGGGTTGATATATCTTCGCCGGCATCCCTTGCTGACACGGTCACTGAAACCCGCAATGTTTTTTTAAAGGTTATACAAACAGGAAAGAATGTGACGCTCTACGCCTATCGTGACAACCTCAAGGAGCGGTTTTATATAAAGGATAATAGCGTTGCGGCGCCTTCCGAGCTGGTATTTGGAATTTATCAGAGCGAGATTTCCGGCAATGTAATCAATAAAACTACCTACAGGTCGCAGCTGGGCGAGTTGGTTGCAAAATATAAGCCAGGATCGGATGAACTCATGAAAAAAGTGCAGCAAGCGGATTACAGTGAAAGCGATTTAATTAATATTGCCAGCGAAATAAATGGCGGCGCCCATGCCGGGGCTAGCAAAGGCGGCCAGGCAAGCACAGCAGCTGTAAGACTTTTCGCAGGTTTATCCTTTTTTTCAAATACAATAAAAGACGGGCAGTACTATGGTTCGCCGAGCTCAGCATCGGTCGCCCCAAAAATAACTACAGGCGCCGATCTGGTTTTAAATCCCGCAGTTGGACATTTAATTTTCCGGATACAATTGGCCTACTCCTCAAATAATTTCAGCTTTAACAATATTTCCAATCCTATTTACAATATAAATAACCCGCAAAATTCTGTAGTAAAAGTTACACAGCATACGCTCTCAGCGACGCCGCAGGTGATATTTAACATTTATAATGCTGAAGCGTTAAAAGTTTTTGTGGATTTGGGATACTGCATTAATTTCCTTTCCTATCCTGGAAATGACGCTCCAGCGCTGCGAGGCCGCACCAGCGATGGAAATCCAATAGCGTTCGATTCAATATCTGAATATTCTACCGTTCAACTAAAAGCCGGAGTGGTAATAGCTAAAAGGCTGGAAATTTACACAGCTTATTTTCCCGGCGGGGATATTTCAGCTTCTCAAAAATATTCTATTGATATGTCTTCATACGAAGTTGGTTTAAATTACTACTTTGGTAAGGGGCCGCACTAACAACCCTTTTGATATTTGCAGTGCCTATTAAAGCCCATTAGGTTTTTAAAACTTAAAATCGCCGCCTGCCTGGTAATCCCAGTTGCCCTGTTTGTTTATTTTATAAAACTTCACAACCCTGTTTTTCAGAACTCCTATGGCCCCCGTGTTAAGATAGAATATCTCATCAGCATCAACCGGGCTGATAAAATCCTTTCCTGGTGAATGAACCCACCCGGCCGGGCCATTGTAAGTATAAAATTTTACAGTCCGTCCCTCTTGCACACCAATGAAATGGGTAAACAGATAAAACGCGCCGTCAATGCGATTTGGGTCGGCAAAATCGCCAACCGGGCTTTGCGCCCATGTGCCTTGCGGATTTGTATCGTAAAACCGTATAGCATTGCGTTTCCAAACCCCCACGGAACTGCCATTATCGGCAGCAAAAATGCCTTCGAAGCTTTCGGGGCAGGTAAAATCGGTACCATTGTTATATTTCCATGCCCCCTCGTTATTTGTTTTATAAAACCTGACGGTTTTACCATCGCTTGCCCCAATAAAGTCGCCGCCAAGATAAAATATCCTCGCGAAGTCATCGTCACATTTAAAATCCCGCTTCGGCAAATATGTCCATTGCTTTCCTTCTTTCAGTGCATAAAATTTTACCTGGTTTGCCTGCTGCACAGCCAGAATATTGGTATTGACATAAAAAACGTGGATGCCTTGCCGTTTTTTACAGGTAGACAATAGCAGCGTTAAAATAACTAGTGAAAAAATAATAATTCCCTTTTTCATGTAAGTTAATGGTTTAATAATGGTGTTAAAACTAAAAAGCTTTGCGCGCAAAAAATCTTATCAATCGTGATGCTTAATTCAAGCCTTGCGCTAATAACAAAGGTACGGCGCGAGGCTTGATTTTTTGGCAATATTTTAAATAAAAACCGTTAAATAAGCGCTTAAAACACTATATTAGAGCTTCAATTAGGCCAAAAATTAATTATGAAGAATTTTTACAAAATAGTTTTCGTATACGCTGCTTTCTGTTTTTTTTCGTGTAAAAAACCAACCCTTTTTCAGCAAATCCCATCCTCGCATTCGGGCGTTCATTTCAATAATAAAATAACCGAAACCGATGCCATAAACCCGCTCGATATAGTTAATATCTATAACGGCGGGGGCATAGGTATAGGAGATTTCAATAACGATGGTTTGCAGGATATATACTTTTCGGGGAATATGGTACCAAACCGTCTTTATATAAACAAAGGAGACTTTAAGTTCGAAGACGTGACCGATAAAGCAGGTGTCGGCGGCATGGGCCGCTGGGGCCGCGGGGTTTCGGTTATCGACATCAATAACGACGGGCTGATGGATATCTATGTCTGTAATACAATATACCCGGATTCAAATCGGCGGCGAAACTTACTGTATATTAACCAGGGGATCGACAAGGATGGTATTCCGCATTTCAAAGAGATGGCGCATGAATATGGCCTGGATATAAATGTACAGTCGACCATGGCTTCTTTTTTTGATTATGACAATGACGGCAACCTGGATATGTACCTGACAGTTAATGAGGCCAACGAAAGTTATAACCCCAATATTTTTGGCGCAAAAGGGGCGAAGACCCCAAACTCCAGCCGGGGACGATTATATCATAACGACTGGGACGCCCGTTTAAAGCATCCGGTTTTCCATGACGTTTCTGCCAAAGCCGGTATTAACCTTGAGGGCTACGGGCATGCGGCTACTATTGTGGATATAAACCGCGATGGCTGGAAGGACATTTATGTGACCAATGATTTTGTATCGTCCAATATTCTTTATATAAACAATCATGACGGCACTTTTACCGACCGGTCAAAAGAATATTTCAAGCATACCTCGTTAAACGCCATGGGGCAGGATATTGTAGATATTAACAACGATGGGCTTGCTGACGTTTTCGAGCTGGATATGAACCCTGAAGACAACTACCGCAAAAAAATGATGCTGGGCAGCAACAGTTATCAAAATATTCAAAGCTTTGCCCGTTTTGGGTACCAGCTGCAATATGTGAGGAATACGCTGCAGTTAAACCAGGGTAACCGCTTACTGCAAAACGATAGCATTGGTGCGCCGGCATTCAGCGAAATTGCATTTATGAGCGGTATTGCACAAACCGACTGGAGCTGGACGCCACTGATCGCCGACTTTAACAACGACAGCTACCGCGATGCCGTAGTAACTAACGGCTTCCCCAAAGACCTTACCGACCATGATTTTATAACATTCAGGCAGAGCGCCTATGCGGTAGCTTCAAAAGAAAAGGTATTAAGCCAGATACCACAGGTAAAGATACATAACTACGGCTATAAGAATAACGGCGACCTAACGTTCACCGACGCCACTGCCGACTGGGGCCTTACATTGCCAACCTTCTCTAATGCAGCCGTTTACGCCGATCTGAATAACGACGGCGCAATGGACATGATCATCAACAATATTAATGACGAACCTTTGATTTACAAAAATACCTCGCGCGAAAAAGATACATTGAATACCAACTATATCCAGGTAAAATTTAAAGGCGACAGCCATAATCTGAATGGTTTAGGCGCCTGGGCTGATATTTATTATGATCACAATAAACACCAGGTTGTTGAAAATAACCCATACAGGGGCTATTTATCCTCCAATCAAAACATTGCCCATTTTGGCCTTGGCAAAATACGCCGGCTTGATTCGCTGGTGGTGCGCTGGCCAAACGGAAAAAAGCAGGTGCTGCAAAATGTTAACGCAAACCAGTTGCTTACGGTTAATATTGCCAATGCAAAGGAGTCATATACCTGGCCGCAGCCAAAAACCGCAGATAAAGCATTGTTTAGCGAAGTAACTAAAAGTAAAGGCATTGACTATACACATGCCGAGCCGGACTTTGTGGATTTTAATATACAAAAACTTTTACCGCATAAGCTTTCCGGATACACGCCGACTTTGGCCATAGGCGATGTTGACGGGAATGGGCTTGATGATATTGTTATTGGCGGTAACACCTATAACCCTGCACAGGTATTTTTGCAGCAGCCAAACGGTAGGTTTATCGCGCGCAACCTGCTTCCTGCGCAAAATAGCTACAAACAGGTTAAAGACGAAGGCATATTGCTTTTTGATGCTAATGGCGACGGTAAACCCGACCTTTATGTTTCGAGCGGCGGCTATATATATGCGCCCGGCGATACAACTTACCAGGATCATTTGTACATAAACGACGGGAAAGGCAATTTTAAGCTGGCGCCCGGCGCGCTTCCCATAAATCACACCAGTAAACAATGCGTAAGGGCAATTGATTATAACAGGGACGGCAAGCCGGATCTTTTTGTATCGGGAAGGGTTGAGCCATGGGAATACCCAAAACCCGTATCGAGTTTTATATTACGCAATGACAGCAAAAATGGCGTTGTGAAATTTACGGATGTTACTGCCGAAGTGGCGCCCGCCTTAAAGAATATCGGCATGGTGTGCGATGCCCTTTTTACCGACTATGATAACGATGGCTGGCCCGATCTTATACTGGCCGGCGAATGGATGCCGGTAACCTTCCTGAAAAATGATCACGGGACATTTAAAAACGCGACAAGCACAACCGGCCTGGCGAGCAGGACCGGCTGGTGGAACAGCATTGTGGCAGGAGATTTCAGGCATACCGGCCGGATGGACTATATTGTGGGCAATGTTGGCTTAAATACCCTGTATAAAGCAAGTGTGCAATACCCGGTATATATTACCGCGAAAGATTTTGATAAAAATGGCAGCTATAATGCAATCCCCTCTATTTTTCTGCCCGACCAGGACGGTAACAAAAAAGAATTTCCAGCCGTTGGCAGGGAGGATATGATAAAAGAGCTGATTACCATGAGAAAAAGGTTTACCAATTACAAGTCCTTCGCCACGGCTACTATGAACGATGTTTTAACCCCTGAACAACGAAAAGGTGCATTGAGATTAATGTCAAACACCTCGGAGTCATGCTATTTGCGGAATGACGGCAACGGCAAATTCACAATGATACCCTTGCCCGAGCAGGCGCAGATATCCCCGTTAAACGGTATGGTGGTCGACGATTTTGACGGCGACGGCAACCTTGACGTCGTAATAAATGGAAACGATTTTGGTACCGAGGTTAGCGTAGGCCGGTATGACGCCCTAAACGGACTGATGCTTAAAGGCGATGGCAAGGGAAATTTTAACCCGCAAAGCATACTTCAAAGCGGGATTTACATACCGGGCGATGGAAAGGCCCTGGTCAAGCTGCAAAGCAATACCGGCAGTTACATGCTTGCAGCCAGCCAAAACCGCGGCCCCTTACAGGTTTTCGAACTGAAAAAGAAGGTGAAGAACATTAAGCTGCAGCCGGATGATGAGAGCGCTATTATCATCTACAAAAATGGACTGAGACTAAAACAGGAATTTTATTACGGATCCTCATTCCTGTCTCAATCCGGCAGGTTTTTAACACTAAATGGAAATGTCAAGGCTGTCCGGATAACGAACAACCACGGGCAGGAAAGAAGCATCAGCATTGAGTAGGCAGATTTAAAATTGACATAACCATTTTATAATATCGCACCCTAAAAATAGACAGGCCGCCGTTTTTTTAACGGCGGCTTTTTTTCGGCCCCTATGGCTGATCCATCTGCTATGCTTCATCGGTATGCGTGTGTTTCAGATGAAAAAAAGAGCTGCCGTCCCGGCACATGCCTGTGTACCTGAAATTGAAGAAATGGGCAGTTGCAATTAACAAACCACCTATGGGCACAATTATTGCTTCTTTCCAACTAGTTATAAACAAATGCCCGGCTATGATAATTAAAAACCCTGTAATTAACAGCGCCATAGGCAATCGCTTACGGTGAATTCGAAAGTACGATAGGCCTATAGCATAAACGCCGATACACAGTGCAAAAATTATCATGCTCCATTCAATAAACGGATTGGCTAAAAATCCAAGGCCGAGCAGTGGCAAGCTGGTAATAAGCAACGGAACTATCGCACAGTGTACGGCGCATAATATAGAGGCGGTCATGCCTATGTTATCAAGTTTTGAAGAGTGTTTACTCGGTCGCATTTGCAAATATACGCGAATGCAACTCGATTGCATTTGTTTATTGCTATTATTTTACTTATTTTACACGCTGATTATTTAATACAGAATTAAAGATTTATTAATAAGCAATCAATTGTTACTTTTGCGGCGGTAAAATTAATGTTGTGCAAGATATGAGTATAAAGGAGATTTGGAAGAAAACCTGGAGTGTTCCTGCGAAACGCAAGCAGCTGATTGCCATTGCTGTGCTGATTCCGGTATTTTTCTCAGCGCTTCCGTTCTTTTTCAATTATGTTGAGAAAAGGAGAGGCGTAATGTTAAATGACCTAATTTTGGCTCAAATTCCGCCGCACAATGTGTCTGTATTAATTTTCGCATTCATCTGGGGAATGATCATACTGATGCTCTACCGGGCGCTATTTAATCCTTCCATTTTTATCACTTATTGCGTCGCGCTGGCATTTGTAACTACCGCCCGCGTCATCTGCATCGCCCTTGTGCCCCTGGCGCCGCCGGCCGGATTGATCCCGCTGAGCGATCCGCTCACCGGCATTTTTTATGGGGAGGCGTCTATTACCAAGGATTTGTTCTTTTCGGGCCATACGGCTTTGCTCACATTGATATATTTGTGCCTCGAAAGAAAGACCGATAAACTGTTGGCCCTTGTTTCTGTTATTTCAGTCGCTATTTTACTTGCGGTACAACATATCCATTATTCTATCGACATTCTTGCCGCGCCGGTAATAGTTTTTGTGCTGCACCGTTTCACTGTTTACCTGCTCGATGGCAAAAAACGGAGGAGAAGTATAAATGCGCTGATCGGCATTAAAAGGCGCGTATACAGGCTGAAGCAAGTAGACAACAACGGTCAAACCGATAAAAAAAAGCGGCGCCACATAGAAAAGAGCCTTACCGTTATTGAGTAAAATCACTTCTTACACTTAGTTTTGAACCGGAACTTCCTATTAACTCGTTCCCATCAATCGGATATAATAGCGAATGCCGTACGCAATCGCGTAAAGAATTGCAGTGAAAAGTGTTTTGCGATTATTCCGTCATTTTATCTTCACATACACGTGTTTGATATTCCCCCTGCCCGATTCCCTTTCATCAAACTCGAATTTGTTTAAGCTTTTAATAAGCGGGAGCATTTTAGGATAGCCATAATTCCTGGTATCGAAATCCGGCTTCTTTTTCAGTATCTGGGTGCCAAGATTGCCGAGGTATGCCCATCCGTTTTCATCAGCAAGGTCGGTAATGCTGTCGCGCAGCAGCTTAACCAGCTCCTGGTCGATCTTGTTTATTGGGACAGTTTTTGGTGTGCCCCGTTTTTTTGAATGCCTTACCTTTTTTTCTTCTTCCGAAACAGGTTCAACAACTTTTAAAATCTCGATGTAAATAAATTTGTCGCAGGCAGTAATGAACGGCGTGAGCGTTTTCTTTTCGCCTATGCCAATCACTTTCATGCCGGCCTCGCGCAGCCTGATTGCCAGGCGTGTAAAGTCGCTGTCGCTGGATACGATGCAAAACCCATCCACCTTGCCCGAATATAAAATATCCATCGCATCAATGATCATGGCGCTGTCGCTCGAGTTTTTGCCTGTTGAATAGCTGTACTGCTGTATTGGGGTAATGGCATTTTCGAGCAAAACGGTTTTCCAGCCCGAAACTGTTTGCTTTGTCCAATCCGCATATATTCTTTTAAAGGTCGGAGTGCCGTACTTCGCAATTTCTTCAAACATTTGCTTCACATTGGCATACGGAACATTGTCGGCGTCGATTAAAACGGCAAGTCTTAAGTCTTTAATATCGTCCATGTTTTTTGCGGTTTAATAATAAATATGGCATTTATCGACAAGCCGGAAAAACGGCAGCGGCGCTTCATAAGTAAAGATATTAAATTTAATGTGTTTCGGGAGATTTTGACTTTCGTTACCTCAAACAAAAAACAAGGTAATCACACCAATCATTAAAATCAGCCGTCAAAATTTAACCCGCAAAGTCACTTTCTCGGGCATACCGTTTGAATTGCCGACCCAGGCCGGGCCATTTTTTACAAGGTCGGCTGCCGCTTTGTCGGTTGAAGCGCTTAGCCCTTTGTTTATTTTGATATCCGTAATGACACCATCGCGGCCCACATTGAATGATAGCTTAACAACCCCCTTTTTTCCATCCGGCGAAAGGGCATTTTTCTTTAAATATTTTTTAAAACTGTGCCAACCGTTTGTTGGATGGGCTGATATATCCGCCTGTTCGCCGGCGCCTCGCTGTGCAGATTCCGTAACGACTACTTCGTTTAAAGAGCTGTTTGCCGGTTCGAGTGAAATAGTTTTCAGGGAATCGCGGCCTCGCGCGTTTACTTCCCGGGTTTTATAACCAAGGTAGCCAACCACCAGCTTTGCTTTATCGCCGCTGTCGGCACGCAGGCTAAAACGGCCGTTTGCATCGGTCACCGCGTTGAAATTCGTTCCGGCCATTTTTACCGAGGCTCCTGGTATTGGCAATCCGTCATCCCCGCCTACAACCCGTCCGCTTATTATATCCCGCGGAGCTGCATCTTTTTTGGTGATTGCAATTTCTTTCAAAGCTAACGTTGATAACCGGCCGGGGAGCA
>Ga0134126_10005736_pt1 | contig 15534 bp, 16 predicted proteins | sample KB31752_FD_96881 | JGI IMG/M metagenome (GOLD analysis project Ga0134126, IMG submission 96881) | Terrestrial soil microbial communities with excess Nitrogen fertilizer from Kellogg Biological Station, Michigan, USA - KB3-175-2 | ecosystem: Environmental > Terrestrial > Soil > Unclassified ...
CCAACCTCGATCTATTCCTTGCTCCTTGAGGAGCTCGGAGAGTTTCTTGCGCGCATAGAACATGCGTGTCTTTACCGTCGCCTCCGGGATGCCGACGATCTCCGCGACTTCCTCCACCGACTTTTCGTGGTAGTATACGAGGTCGATGATTTCCCGGTGGTCCGCCGAGAGCCTGGTCAGGCATTGCCGCAAGGCCGCACCTTTGTTTTCTTCGCCAGGGCAGTTTCGGGATCGTCAGCATGATCCTCGATTTGCTCCGCCGTCTCTTCGTCGAGTTCTGCTTCCGGCCGGCGCCGCAACGCCGACAGGGATTTGAACCGCGCGATGCTCAACATCCAGGTCGATGCGGCGGATCGGCCCTCGAACTTCCCGGCTTGCCGCCAGATGTCGAGAAATACCTCGCTGATCAAGTCCTCCGCAGTCGCTTCGTTGCGCACCAGCCGCAACACGAACCGGTACACACGAACATGGTGCCGCGCGTACAGCACCTGCATGGCGAGCCGGTCGCCACCTGCGATTCGCGAGACCAGAACTTCGTCCGAAGTCGTTTGCATCGCAGAACAATCGGCTCGTTCATGGGTCGCTTAGGAGGACGCCGAAGTTCAAGCCAATTCGAAGAAACTTGCATGCACCTGCCCGCCCCCGGGGGTGTCCGGCGGCCAGTCTCCTCTTTTCAGGCGCGTTTGGGCAAGCCAGAGAGGCGGAATGCCGGCAATTTCCGGCTGTTGGCGTGAATAAAGCGTAGAGCTTTGAACCTTTGCCGAGGGGCGGGCGACCCATGTGCAGGGTGTGATGACCACATCCCCATGCGACCCAGCGTCCCTCAAATAGGAGAACTGCCATGTTTCGCAAATTCGCTCTCGCCCTCGGTGCCACCGTCGCGATTGGTGCAGCCGCATTGATGCCGACGTCCGCTTCCGCCCATATGCATGGTCACGGCCATTTCCATGGTCACGGCTATGGTTGGGGCTGGGGCGTCTATGCTCCGACCTACATCTCCGGACCGGATTGCTACGTCGTTAAAGAGATCGTCGGAAACCGCGTACGCCGCGTCACGGTCTGCGACTGATCGCGCACCTTGGACGGACATTAGCCCCGGCTTCGCCAAGGCGAAGTCGGGGTTCTCTTTTCTTTCTTGATGTAAGAAATGGGATCCTCTTGCCGTGCGCTGGAATTTGTTATGCTCCTCTCAACAAACCTCAGGGAGGATGCCATGACATTCCGACTGTTAGCCCGGCTGATGCTGAGCGCCGGCGCCACGGCACTGTTGGCGAGTGTGGCATTCGCCGCGCCGCAGCCCTCGCCGGTAACGCCAGATCTTATCGATGCGGCCAAGAAAGAAGGCAAAATCGTCTACTATACCGCGATCGATCTGAAGGTCGCGCAAAATCTGGCGAAGAGCTTTGAGGAAAAATATCCCGGCATTTCGGTACAGGTCGAGCGCACCGGGAGCGAACGCATTTACCAACGGGTCGCCCAGGAGCGCACAAACAAGATATTCGCTGTCGACGTGCTCGACGGCTCTGACCAGGCACTGTTCGTGACCTGGAAAAAGCAGGGAATATTGGAGCCCTATATTCCGTCCGAGCTGATGAAGTGGCCGGCCGACCAGCGCGACCCGGACGGCACTTATGCAAGCGTGCGCTTTACACTGATGCCGATCGCCTACAACACCAAACTAGTGAAACCGGAAGAGGCGCCAAAAAGTTTCGCCGATCTGCTTGATCCAAAATGGGCCGGCAAAATCGTAAAGGCGCATCCGAGCTATTCAGGCGGTATCGTTACCTCGACGTTCCAGACGGTGAAAGCAATCGGTTGGGACTACATCGAGAAACTTGGAAAGCAGAAAGTCTTGCAGGTGCAGTCGGCCACCGAGCCGCCGAAGAAACTCGCGCTGGGCGAACGCGCGGTCTCAGCTGACGGGTTGGAATACATGGACATTCGGATGCAACAATCGGGCGCACCGATAGCAATCGTTTATCCGAAGGAGGGCACACCATTCATCCCGGGCTGCGAAGCCATTGCCAAGAATGCGCCGCATCCGAATGCTGCAAAGTTATTCATGAGCTTCATGGTGTCGCGCGAGACGCAGCAATATCTTGCCGACGCCGCGGGCCTGCGCTCCTTCCATCCGGATGTGAAGCTCAAGCCGGGCGTTGTTCCGCTATCGCAGATAAAGCTTCTGCCGGCTGACCCTGCAGCGCAGGAGGTAGCAACCGAAGAGATCAAAAAGAAGTATTCACAGTATTTCGGGATTTGATGCGCACTCTCCTTGTCATAGCGCGACAGATAAGGCTCGATCATGCTCGACGGGTTCAAGCGGACCGAAATCAAAACCAGCGGGGTCCGCATTGTGACCGTTGTCGGCGGAAACGGACCGCCGATTCTGCTGATGCACGGCAATCCATTCACGCACCTCTCGTGGCTGAAGGTCGCTCCGGTCCTGGCGCGCGAATTTACCGTCGTATGCACGGACCTCCGCGGCTACGGGGATTCGGAAAAGCCGCCGGGTGGTTATGATCATTCCGGCTATTCTTTCCGTGCGATGGCCCAGGATCAGGTTGAGGTCATGGCAGCACTTGGCTTCGACAGATTCTATGCCGCCGGCCACGATCGCGGCGCGCGCGTACTGCATCGGATGTGCCTCGATCACGCGAACAAGGTGAGCCGCGCTGCGATCCTCGACATCATTCCGCAACACCACTTGCTCAACCATGTCTCGCGGCAATGGGGCACATTTTCCTGGCACTGGTTTTTCAATATTCAGCCCTTCGATCTTCCGGAGCGCATGATGGGCGCCGATCCTGATTGGTTCATCGAAAAGAAGCTCGCTAAAACCAAGCAGGGCCTGAGCTTTTTCGACAACGATGCGCTGGCCGAATACAAGCGCTGCTTCCGCGATCCGGCGACCATTCACGCGATCTGCGAGGACTATCGCGCCACGTTCGGCGTCGACCTCGAAATGGACACTGAGGATTTTGAGGCGGGGCGGAAGATAGAATGTCCTGTGCTTCTTTTGTGGGGTGCGACAGGCGGGGTAGGGCGCAATCATGCGCCCGGACCGGCGGAGATCTGGAAACGTTACGCCTCCAACATCGTTGACGCCAAGGCGCTGCCGTGCGGCCACTATCTTTCTGAAGAAGCGCCAAAGGAAACGACGGAGGCACTGCGCGCGTTCTTTGCGCGTAATTAGGTTGCCGCCGGCAACGGCTCAGCGAGGAAATTGTGTACGGCGTAATAAAGCAGGTGCCGAGTTCTGCTGTATCCCGCGCTATGCGCGGTCTGCGGCAAAATCACAAACTGGCGGTCGCCGTTCGGTAGCTGCCGGTAGAAGTCGAGCAGATCGGCATTGGTCGAATTGCCGTCAAACTCACCGCGAAGCATGAGAACAGGCGATTTTATCCTCGTGGGATCGACGACCGGCATGTTAGCCGCCATGTCGAGATAGGTGCCGCTCGGTACTTCGTTGCCGAACTTTATTTCGTCGCCGATAAGGGCTTCCACCATCGCCGGATCGTAAAGTTCCGGATGGCCGTCGCGGGTAAATATTGACCGAATCATCGCTGCATCGCGCTTGCGGCGCGGGCTGGAACGCAATGCGTCGATCTTCTTACTCCTGCGTTCAATTTCGGCGGCCCCGTTTCCCTTGTAAGTGAAAGCGCAAAGAACGAGTCTGTTGATGGGTTCGGGCTGGGCCTGCGCATAAGCAGCCGCGCGAATTCCGCCTGATGAAGTGCCATAAAAATGCGCTTTCTGCTGGCCAGTTTCCTTCAGCACGACCGGTATCGCGGCCTTGAGGTCTTCCACGCCACTCGCGATGTCGGAACTATTGCCGGATGAACCCGACCGGCCGTATCCATCGTGGTCCATGGTCCAGACATCGTAGCCATAGCGGGCGAAGACGTTCATCATGGAATATTCGCCTTTGCCGGGGACAGTGAGATCGTAAGAAGAGCGCGACGAGTTGGACGAGCCATGGACAAGGAACAAGACCGCACGCGGCTGCTCGCCAGGTTTCGGGGACCCGGTTCGCTTGCGCCAAAGGTTGAGCTTTACATCGCCTTTCCTGGCCCAATAGTCGGCACTCCAGATTTCTTCGGCGTCCGCGGCGTATGACGGTGTCACAAGGCCTGTTAAAAGCCCCGCGCCGACGGTCTTTAGAACCGCTCGCCGCGGGAGAAAGTGGCCGGTAGGGCTCATCGGAACCTCTCGGGATAGTTGCGGCGCGTGGGCCATTATTCTCTATATTTTCGGTAGGTTAGCACATCGTCGGGGCCGGGGGCAGTCCACTCGCCCCGACTACGGAGTTCTGCTAGGGACGAGATTGCGCTGTCGCGGCGCGCGGCGTCGAGGCGCGTACGCCGGGTGTTGAGCCGGAGGAATGATGGTCAGGTCGCTGCGCGCGGTAGCGCGGTTTTTTCAAAAAACGATTGGCTGGAATCGCATTGGCGTGCTGCTGAGTATCGCCATCATCAGCGTCGCTGTGGTGGTGCTATTCCATATGCTGCGCGACACCAAGATTGAAGAGGTGGTGGCGGCACTGAAAGCGACGCAGCCTAGCCACATCGCGGCGGCGGCGTTTTTCGTAGCCTGCGGCTATTTCACTCTGACGTTTTACGACTGGTTTGCCCTGCGCACGATCGGCCGAAGCGAGATTCCCTACCGCATAGCGGCTCTCACCGGATTCACCAGTTATTCGATCGGGCACAATATCGGCGCTACGGTATTTACCGGAGGCGCCGTGCGTTACCGGATCTACTCCTATTATGGCCTCGATGCCGTTGAAGTTGCGAAAATCTGCTTTATTGCTGGGCTGACCTTCTGGCTCGGCAATGCCACTGTCCTCGGACTTGGCGTGACATATCATCCGCAGGCAGCCGGCCCGATTGATCAACTGCCGCCATGGCTCAATCGTACGATTGCTATCGCGATACTTGTGATCCTTGCTTCATATGTCAGCTGGGTGTGGAGCGCGCCGCGAGAAATCGGGCAGGGCGAATGGAAAGTCCATTTGCCGAGCGGGCCATCGACCCTCATGCAGATTGGCATTGGAATTTTAGATCTCGGCAGCTGCGCGCTCGCCATGTATATGCTGCTGCCATCCCATCCGAATATCGGCTTTGTGACCATGGCGGTCGTGTTCGTTTTGGCGACGCTGCTTGGCTTTGCGAGCCACGCGCCTGGCGGCCTTGGGGTCTTCGATGCCGCCATGCTTGTTGCGCTCTGGCAATTCGACAAAGAGTCCGTGCTGGCAGGATTGCTGCTGTTCCGGTCACTCTACTATTTATTGCCGTTTGCAATTGCGCTGATCATCCTCGGTTCACGCGAAATATGGCTTAATATAAGCGGCACGCGGCGTGTCGTTGAGCCCAAAGCGATAACGTCTGTAACCGCACCGATTCGCACCGAGTTCGAGGGCGACAAAGCCGACGCCGACTAGCCATGGCGATAGACGATGACCGTCGCGATTTTCCGGGTCCCATTGGCCTGATGGCACGATTCCGGGGTGCATGGTTGGCCTTATTCGGTCGTGTCGCGGAAGTTTCGCGCGCCGGTTCGCCGCCGTTGGTGGTCGGTACGCTCGCAGATCCGCAGGCTGCGTTGATCGATCAACTGATCGGCGGGCTTCCCGCGGCTGCAATCGTGCTCGATCGCGAGGGCCGCGTAATTGCTTTCAACGAGCCGGCCGTCGCCATCGCGCCCGCCTTGCGCCGTGGCGAGCCCGCTCTGATCGCGTTGCGTATGCCGGATCTTGTCGACGCCGTCCGTCGAGCGACCAGACGTCACGAGCCGCAGCGCGTGGAATTTTTCGAGCGGGTGCCGCTCGATCGCTGGTTCGAGGCATTCGTCACGCCCGTCCGACTCTCGGCCGGTGTTAATGGCGTGGTCGATATCCTTCTAATGACGTTCAACGATCTTAGCCCATTGCGGCGTGTCGAAGAAATGCGAGCTGATTTTATCGCCAACGCCAGTCATGAACTGCGGACACCGCTTGCAGCCCTGCTTGGTTTTATCGAGACGCTGCAGGGGCCCGCCAAGGACGATTCAGCCGCTCGTGCAAAATTTCTCGCTATCATGCAGGGGCAGGCAACGCGCATGGCGCGCTTGATTGACGATCTGCTTTCGCTGTCGCGCATAGAACTCAATGCGCATTTACAGCCGAATACTCCGATCGATCTTGCGCCGATCGTGCGGCAGGTCGTTGACGGGTTGCAAACCCTGGCGCGCGACCGTGGCGTCGAGATCAAAGTCTCCGTCCCGGACGAAACAATGACGGTACTCGGCGACCGTGACGAACTCATCCGTGCGCTGGAGAATCTGGTGGAGAACGCGCTCAAATATGGGGCCGGGGGTAAGAGGGTTGATCTTTCCGTCACGCGCACGCCGATGCGCGCAGGCTCATCTGAGGCGCGGGTGGCGGTACGCGATTATGGCCCCGGCATCTCGCCTGAACACTTGCCGCGTTTGACGGAGCGGTTCTATCGGGTCGACGTGGCTGATAGCCGCGCCCAGGGCGGAACCGGACTTGGGCTTGCCCTGGTCAAGCATGTGCTTAACCGGCATGGCGGGCGTCTCACAATTGACAGCACGTTGGGCGCGGGGGCGACATTCACGATGCACTTACCGCTTCGCCTCGAAAATGCCGGCTCGCCGATCGAATTACCTTAATATTCAGGCTGTTAGACTGTCATGTAACTGTCATCGAAGCTTTATAGAACGGTGACATGCGACGCTTATGGCTGACCCCGACTTCGGACCACGTTGCGTCAACAAATCAAAAACGTCCGAGGCCATCGTGGAGAGCGTCTTTTAGTTCAACAGCGGCCGTCCAAGCGATTGGACATGAAGTAATTCAGACGGCGAGCCGCGTGCGGCCTTCGTCCGTCTGTGGCCGCAAACATGGAGAGAACCCGTGAAACACTGGACCGCAATGGCTGCCGCCGGTTTCATCGCCGCCGCCGCGTTCGTTCCGGCCAACGCCGCCGATATTTCCGGCGCTGGCGCTACTTTTCCCTATCCGATCTATGCAAAGTGGGCGGACGCTTACAAAAAAGTCACTGGCAACGGATTGAACTATCAGTCGATCGGTTCAGGTGGCGGCATCAAGCAGATTACCGCTCGCACCGTGACATTCGGCGCGTCCGACATGCCGCTGCAGGCGGCCGAACTCGAAAAGATTGGCGTCATCCAGTTTCCGACCGTGATGGGCGGCATTGTCCCAGTCGTGAACCTCGACGGCATCAAGAGCGGTGAGCTCACGATCGACGGACCGACGCTCGCGAAAATCTATCTGGGTGAGATCACCAAGTGGGATGATCCGGCGCTCAAGAAGCTGAACCCGAATGCCAAGCTGCCGTCGCAGGCGATCGCGCTTGTCCATCGTTCGGATGGCTCCGGCACGACTTTCATCTTCACCAACTACCTCTCGAAGGTCAGCGAAGGCTGGAAGTCGAAGGTTGGCAGCAACACTTCGGTCGAGTGGCCGGGCGGCATCGGCGCCAAGGGTAATGAAGGCGTCGCCAACAATGTCGGCCAGACGAAAGGCTCGATCGGCTACGTGGAAACGGCCTATGCCAAGCAGAACCATCTGACCACGACGAAGATGGTCAACAAGGATGGCAAGACAGTCGAGGCTACGCCTGAGGCCATCATGGCGGCGGCCGGCGGCGCCGATTGGGCGCACGCGCCTGGCTTCTACATGATCCTGACCGACTCGCCGGGCGCCAAGTCCTGGCCGATCGCAGGTGCGACTTTCATCCTGCTACCCAAACAGCCGAAGGATCCGGCCGCGACCAAGGAAGCGCTCAAGTTCTTCGAATGGGCGTACAAGAATGGCGACGACATGGCGTCGAGCCTCGATTACATTCCGATACCCGACAGCGTTGTCAGCCTTATCGCTGCCAAATGGAAAAGCGATATCAAGGACGATAGCGGTAAGCCGATCTACTAAAATCCGACGTAAGCGGGAAAAGGCGCCCTTGGCGCCTTTTCTTTGTCCACCGCGGTTGGAAACGCGGCTTGTAATATGGCCTTCGGGCCGCTTGAGTGGCTCCCCCGATGTGCGTTTAGTCAGAGGGCGAGCCGGATGCAGCCTTCGGGGAGGCGATCCGTGGTTGATGTAGCGTTGCAAAGCGGAGCAGCCATGACGACCCCCCAGGTCGATCGCGCAAGAGTGCTGCGGCGTCTGCAATTGGGCGATGCTTTCTACCGCCATCTCACCCGCGCAGCCGCCATCACGGTTCTTGTCATTCTGGGCGGCATCATCATTTCCCTGTTCGACGGCTCATGGCTGGCGCTACGGACCTTTGGTCTGAATTTCCTGCTTGTTGACACCTGGAATCCGGTCACGGAGAAGTTCGGCGCAATCGCGCCGATCTACGGAACGCTGCTGACGTCGTTTGTCGCGATGTTGATCGCGGTGCCGGTCGGCCTGTTCATTGCGCTGTTCCTCACCGAATTATGCCCGATGTGGCTCCGGCGTCCGATCGGCATCGCCATCGAGCTGCTCGCCGGCATCCCCAGCATCATCTACGGAATCTGGGGGCTGTTCGTGTTTGCGCCGTTCCTGCAGCAGTATGTTCAGCCATTTCTGATCAACGTGTTCGGCGAAATTCCGGTACTCTCGACGTTGTTCGCCGGCCCGCCGTACGGCATCGGCATCCTGACTGCCGGTTTGATCCTTGCCATTATGGTATTGCCTTTCATCACATCGATTTCGCGTGACGTCTCCACCGCCGTGCCGCCGGTGCTCAAGGAAGCGGCCTATGGTCTGGGTTGTACGACCTGGGAGGTCGTGCGGTACGTCGTGCTCCCTTACGCGCGCGTCGGCGTTATCGGCGGTGTGATGCTTGGGCTCGGGCGTGCGCTCGGCGAAACCATGGCCGTCACCTTCGTTATCGGTAATGCGCATCGCATATCCGGCTCGCTGCTCGCACCTGGAACGACGATCTCCGCAACTATTGCCAATGAATTCACTGAAGCGGTTGGCGATCTCTACACATCTGCACTTATAGCTCTCGGCTTGATCCTGTTCCTCATCACCTTCATTGTGCTCGCGGCTGCACGCTACATGCTGATGCGTCTCAATGCACGGATCGGGGTTTGACGATGGCGCTCTATGAAACTCGTCGCCGCCGCAATGCCGCGGCCGTAACGATGTCGGTGGGCGCCACGCTGTTCGGGCTGACCTGGCTCGTCGTGATTCTAGGAGTGCTGTTGTGGAAAGGCTTCAGCGGTCTTTCGCTTGATGTTTTCACCCATATGACCCCGCCACCTGGCGCTGCCGGCGGGTTGCTCAACCCGATCGTCGGCAGCCTGGTCCTTACATTCATTGCGGTCGCGATCGGCACGCCGCTCGGCATCCTGGCCGGAACCTACATGGCGGAATATGGCCGGTACGACCGGCTCACCACCGTGGTGCGTTTCATCAATGACATCCTGCTGAGCGCGCCGTCGATCGTCGTTGGCTTGTTCGTTTATGAAATTATGGTCGCCCGCATGGGCCACTTCTCTGGCTGGGCCGGCGCCGTGTCACTGGCGGTGATCGTGGTGCCGGTGGTGGTGCGCACGACTGAGGACATGCTCACGCTTGTCCCCGATACGCTGCGTGAAGCCGCTGCGTCCATTGGTCTGCCGCGTTCGCTCATGATCCGCAAGATTGCCTATCGTGCAGCCCAGGCCGGTATGGTCACCGGGGTGCTGCTGGCGGTTGCTCGGATTTCCGGTGAAACCGCGCCCTTGCTCTTCACGGCGCTCAACAATCAATTCTGGAGCCTCGATCTCAACGCCCCGGTTGCCAGCCTTCCTGTTGTTATCTTCCAGTTCGCGCTTAGTCCCTACAAAGACTGGCAGGATCTGGCCTGGACCGGCGCGCTCATCATCACGCTGGCAGTTCTTGCATTGAGCATCGTCGCGCGGACCCTCGCGGCGCAGGGAAAATCGTCATGAGCGTAGCAACTATCACTGTTCCGACCGTATCCCATACGCCGGCGAGCGCCGGGGATCTGACCAAGAAGATATCGATCCGTGATCTCGATTTCTTTTACGGCGATCACCGTGCGTTAAGGAGCATCAACGTGACGCTCTACCAGGGCAAGGTGACCGCGTTTATCGGCCCCTCCGGCTGCGGAAAGTCGACGCTGCTGCGTATTCTCAACCGGATGTACGACCTCTACCCGAACCAGCGTGCGGCCGGCCATGTTCGGCTTGACAACGACGACATTCTTGCTCCGTCACAGGATCTCAATCTGCTGCGCGCCAAAGTCGGCATGGTGTTCCAGAAGCCAACGCCATTCCCGATGACGATCTACGAAAATATTGCCTTCGGTATCCGTCTGTACGAGCGCCTGCCGAAGGCAGAACTCGATGACCGGGTCCGCCGTGCGCTTGAGCGTGCTGCGCTATGGGACGAGGTCAAGGACAAGCTCGGCGCCAACGGCCTGTCGCTCTCCGGCGGTCAGCAGCAGCGATTATGCATCGCCAGGACTGTCGCTGTGCAACCCGAGGTGATCCTGTTCGATGAGCCATGTTCGGCGCTCGATCCGATCTCAACAGCCAAGATCGAAGAACTGATGGACGAACTCAAGGATGACTACACGATCGCTATCGTCACGCACAACATGCAGCAGGCCGCGCGCGTGTCAGATTTCACGGCCTTCATGTATCTCGGTGAGCTTGTCGAGTTTGGCGAAACCACCCGCATCTTCACTAATCCGAAGGATCGTCGCACTCAGGATTATATTACCGGGCGCTTCGGCTAGCCCATGATCAGAATTTGATCGAAAGATGACACAATGACCGACCACACGATGAAGGCATTCGACAGCGATCTGCAGGATCTCGCGCGCATGGTTGCCGAGATGGGTGGCCTAGCCGAAAAGCAGGTTGCGGACTCAGTCGATGCACTGGCAAAGCGCGACACGACGCTGGCGCAACGGGTCACGACGGCCGATGCCAATATTGACGCCCTGCAACGCGAAATCGAGGAAAAAGCCGTGCTAACCATCGCCCGGCGTCAGCCGATGGCGGTTGACCTTCGCGAGGTCGTCGGCGCGCTGCGGCTCGCCAATGACCTGGAGCGCATCGGTGATCTTGCAAAGAACATTGCAAAACGCGTCATGGCGCTCAACGCAGAATTTCCCCCGCCCAAGCTCATCCGCGGCGTGGAGCATATGACCGATCTCGTCCTCCGGCAGATGAAGCTGGTATTGGATTCGTACGGTCGCCGCGACGTCAGCAAGGCGATGATGGTGTGGCGGGGTGACGAAGAGATCGATGCTGTTTGCACGTCGGTGTTTCGCGAATTACTCACCTACATGATGGAAGACCCACGCAATATCACCTTCTGCATTCATTTGATGTTTTGCGCAAAGAATATCGAACGCATGGGCGACCACGCGACCAACATCGCGGAGACGGTGCATTACATCATTGAAGGCCGTCCGATCGCCGATCAACGCCCGAAGGGTGATACGACGACCATCGCTGCCCTGCGTACTGCCGCCGACAGATAGTAGGAAGCGCATGATTCCGAATATAGGCAGCCTGCTTTCGGACAATATCCTGCGCCAGGGAAGAAACCGATGAACGCGCGTATTCTCATTGTCGAAGACGAAGAGCCGCTTACGATGCTGCTGCGCTATAACCTCGAGGCCGAGGGATACGAAGTTGAAACATCGGCGCGCGGTGACGAGGCGGACACCCGCCTAAAGGAGCGCGCGCCCGATCTGGTCGTGCTCGACTGGATGTTGCCCGGACTTTCGGGGATTGAGCTGTGCCGGCGGCTGCGCGCGCGTCCCGAGACGCGTCAGTTACCGATCATCATGTTGACCGCCCGCGGCGAGGAAAGTGAAAAAGTGCGGGGACTTGCCACTGGCGCGGATGATTACATCGTCAAGCCATTCTCGGTGCCGGAACTCCTGGCACGCGTGCGGGCCCTGTTGCGCCGCGCCAACCCCGAGCGCGTCGCCACCGTGCTTAACATCGGCGACATCGAGCTTGATCTCGAGAAGAAAAGAGTGTCCCGCAACGGGCGACCGATTGACTTGGGACCGACCGAGTACCGCCTGCTGGAGTTCCTGATGGAACGGCCCGGACGGGTATTCTCCCGTGAGCAGCTTCTCGATGGCGTCTGGGGATCGGACATCTATATCGACGAACGCACCGTCGATGTGCATGTCGGTCGCCTGCGCAAGGCGATCAACCGCGGTCAGATGTCGGATCCGATACGGACGGTGCGCGGCGCGGGCTATGCGCTCGACGACCGCTTTGGTCGAATGAATTAACGGCCGCGTGGCGCCGCCCTTACTTGCGTCCGGCGAAAATCTTGCAATTCAAGAAAGCGACCGGCGGCTGGCATGGCCGCGTTCAGCCACAGCGGTACCGCCGCGGTCAGTTTCGGAACGGCCGCTTGTCCCGCCGGCGGTCGGTCAGAGGCTGATAGGCGACCCGGCAATGATACGAGCAATAAGGCATTTCGTTCACGGTATCGCCGCCGCAGAAGAAAAATTCGGTGCTCCCGGGATCCCCGACGGGCCAGCGGCAGGTCTTCTCATTCAGCTGGAGCAAGGTTTTGCGTTGCTCGACCGGAATTTCGATCAGCTCCGGCTCGGGCTCCATCTCGTAGTCGTAGGCTAGGGCGGTGTTGCCGCGCATGGTGGCGCGCGGAACCCGCATCATGTGACCCGAAGAGCGAGGCTTGCGGGGTCGCGGGGAATTCGAAGACGGACTCTTGGCGCGGCCCGAAAGACCAAGACGATGAACTTTGCCGATCACCGCGTTTCGCGTAATGCCGCCGAGCTCGGCCGCAATCTGGCTCGCGGACAGGCCGTCCGCCCACAACTTCTTAAGAAGCTCGACCCTCTCATCTGTCCAGCCCATTGGGTTTTCTCCTTAGGCACCAAGGCCTTGGATGGAATCCAATCCCATCGCCGGGCGCACCATCGGGCGCCCAACGCGTACGCGTCAGAAATGAACTAGAAGCAGCTCGGTAGCACGAGATGTCGTACTACCCGACAGAGAAGCTACAATAGGCAGTGAGTTCGTCGCAAGCTTTTGCAAGCCTCTGTGTCTAGCTACCAACAGTTTTCCTTTAGAATCGACGGTTGCGGCGCAATTGAGTCGACACTCCCGCCTCGCGCGTGTGTTGACAGCGCAGGGTCTGACAATAGAATGAAAAAAGTGCCGCCCGGCGAGGCGGCACATTTCTTTTCGGCGTGCGCGTGACCCCGAAAAGCAGTCACCGATGTTTGGAAAAGATCCTGTGCGGAACGCTGCGCATGATCCCGATAAATGGGCATCGGATTTCGGACAAGGTCATGCGTAGACGAAAACGTTCGACGGAAGAGACCTGCTGTGAGCTCGCATCTTTTGCCGACCTATGCACGCGCCGACCTCGCTTTCGAGCGGGGCGAGGGCGCATGGCTATACACGGCGGAGGGTGACCGGTATCTGGATTTTACTGCCGGAGTTGCCGTCAATGCGCTTGGACATTCGCATCCGCGCCTGGTTGAGGCCCTGACAGAGCAGGCGCACAAGGTCTGGCACGTATCCAATCTGTATCGCATCCCCGAGGGTGAGATGCTCGCCGACCGGCTATGTGCCGCAAGCTTCGCGGATACCGTGTTTTTCCAGAACTCGGGCGCGGAAGCGCTCGAGTGCGCGATCAAGATGGCGCGCAAATATCAATACGTGTCCGGTCGGCCGGAACGGTACCGCATTATTACTTTCGAGGGTGCATTCCATGGCCGGACGCTGGCGACGATCGCCGCAACTGGCAACAAGAAATATCTCGAAGGTTTCGGCCCACCCGTCGATGGTTTCGACCAGGTGCCATTCGCGGACCTTGATGCAGTCAAACGCGCGATCGGAGAGGCGACGGCGGCGATCCTGATTGAACCAATTCAGGGTGAAGGTGGCGTGCGCGTCGTTCCGCCAACATTCATGCGCGCGTTGCGCCAGCTCTGTGATCAGCACGGTCTGCTGCTGATCTTCGATGAGGTGCAGACGGGTATTGGGCGTACCGGTGAGTTGTTCGCTTATCAGCGAAGCGGCGTCGAGCCTGATATCATGACACTCGCGAAAGCGCTGGGCGGTGGATTTCCGATCGGTGCATGTCTCGCGACTTCCGAAGCCTCGAAAGGCATGACTGCCGGTACGCATGGCTCGACCTTCGGCGGAAATCCGCTGGCGATGGTGGTTGCCAATACCGTACTCGACGTTGTGATGGCCGATGGATTCATAGAGCAGGTGCGCAAGAATTCGCTCCTGCTCAAGCAACGGCTGGCGGAACTGAAAGACCGGCACGCCTCTGTCATCGCCGAGGTGCGCGGCGAGGGCCTCCTGATCGGACTGCGCATGATTCCGCAAGCTTCCGAGTTGGTCGATGAGCTGCGCGCCGAAAAAATGATCACCGTTGCCGCAGGCGAAAATGTCGTGCGGCTGTTGCCGCCGCTCATTATCGGCGAGAATGAGATAGCGGAAGCGACTGCGCGCATCGATCGCGCTTGCGCGCGGCTGGCACAGACGCATGCACGGACGGCCAAGGTGGCGTCATGACCGCGAACGGTGTCCGGCATTTCCTGGATCTGATTGATATACCGAAGGCCGTCCTGGCCGGCCTGATCGACAGAAGCCGTGCCATGAAAACCGCGTGGATTCAGGGGCAGATCGTCAGCCCATTGGCCGGCAAGACATTGGCCATGATATTCGACAAGCCCTCGACTCGTACGCGGGTTTCATTTGATGTCGCCATGCGCCAACTCGGTGGTGAAGCAATCCTTCTCACCGCGCAAGAAATGCAGCTCGGTCGCGGTGAGACGCTGGCCGACACGGCGCGCGTCCTGTCGCGTTATGTCGATGCCATCATGATCCGTATCCTCGACCACGAGGCGGTTGCCGAACTCGCGCGCCACGCGACCGTGCCGGTGATCAACGGGCTGACCCGGCGCTCGCACCCATGCCAGGTGCTCGCTGATGTCATGACATATGAGGAAAAGCGAGGCTCGATCCGCGGCCGCACCGTGGCGTGGAGCGGGGATTCCAACAACGTGCTGGCCAGCTGGATGCACGCGGCTGAGCGCTTTGACTTTCGGTTGCGGGTGGCTACCCCTGCCGAATTGCGCCCGAAGAAATGGCTTATAGACTGGGTAAAATCTTCTGGTGCCACGATCATGATCGGCGACGATCCGGAAGCCGCTGTCAAGGATGCTGACTGCGTGGTCACCGATACCTGGGTGTCGATGGGAGACCGCGACGGGAAACGGCGGCACAACGTGCTTAAGCGCTATCAGGTCAACGCTCGGCTAATGGCGAAAGCCAAGCCGGACGCACTGTTCATGCATTGCCTGCCTGCGCATCGCGGTGAAGAGGTTACCGACGAGGTCATTGACGGTCCGCAGTCGGTTGTATTCGACGAGGCCGAGAATCGCCTGCACGCGCAAAAGGGTTTGCTCGCTTGGTGCCTGAACGCGGATGCGTAAGCGGGGGCTCGCGTTCCCGGCGCTGAATACTACATAGGGCACATGACTGAACCGC
>Ga0134126_10005737_pt1 | contig 15532 bp, 16 predicted proteins | sample KB31752_FD_96881 | JGI IMG/M metagenome (GOLD analysis project Ga0134126, IMG submission 96881) | Terrestrial soil microbial communities with excess Nitrogen fertilizer from Kellogg Biological Station, Michigan, USA - KB3-175-2 | ecosystem: Environmental > Terrestrial > Soil > Unclassified ...
GCGGCCCGCGATGATCAGCGACGGCGTCGCCGACGGCTCGATTCGCCCGGTCGATCCCTATATCGCGGCGCAGATGCTGAACGCCACGCTCAACGCGGCGTCCGACCTGCCCTACACGATCCCGGACGTCGCCGCCTTCGACGCCGCCGCGCTCTACGCCAAGCCGATGCTGATGGGCGTGTTTTCGCGCTGATTCGGTTGCCAGCGGGACTCGGAGCGAGCAATCTATGTGCGTGTCGCATCGGATTGGGGGTGCCATGTATCTTTGGGCAGTTACGGCAGTTGGCTTTTTGTTGATCGGCGGCGGCGCCTACCGCGAGTACTTCGCGGAGAGCGAGGAAGAGGAAGGCGAAGGTTCCATCCTGACCAACAGCCTCTTCATCGGCGGCGCGGCCATCCTGGTGTGCATGGGCCTCTACGGCCTGTGGCGCATGCTGGCGGGGTGAACTGATTTTTCCTCCCCCATTGTTATGGGGGAGGTGCCGAGCGCAGCGAGCCGGAGGGGGCGCGTCACGAGCGACGCTCCGCACTGCTTGCCCCCTCCACCGCTTCGCGGTCCCCCTCCCCCGCAACAGCGAGGGAGGAAAAGGTCGGCGCCGCGTTTTCGAAAAACCGGTTTGGCGAACGACCTTCCGACTGATAATCTGTCAGCAAACGGGAGGACAGCGTGGATCGGCTGAAGGACAAGGTTGCGGTCATCACCGGCGCCGCGTCGGGCATCGGGCGCGGGACGGTCGAGCTGTTCGTCGCCGAAGGCGCGCGCGTTCTGGCCGCCGACATCCAGGATGGCCGCGAGCTGGAACGCCGCTTCAACGGCCAGGTGAAATTCCACCACTGCGACGTCATCCGGGAAGACGACATCAAGGCGACGATGCAGGCGGCGAAGGATGCCTTCGGCGGCCTCGACATCCTCTTCAACAATGCCGGCGCCGGCGGCAGCCCCAACACCATCGAGGAGATGACGGGCGAGGCCTGGGACCGCTCGATGAATCTCCTGCTGCGCTCGGTGGCGCTCGGCATCCGCTATGCGGTGCCGTTCATGAAGGAGCGCGGTGGCGGATCGATCGTCAACACGGCCTCCGTCGCGGCGCTGCAGGCGGGCATGGGTCCGGTCGCCTATTCGGTGGCCAAGGCCGGCGTCGTCCATCTGACGACGGTGAGCGCGGCGCAGCTCGGCCGCGCCAATATCCGCGTCAACGCGATCTGCCCCGGCTTCATCCAGACCGGAATCTTCGCCGCCGGCATGAAATCGGCCGGCATGCCCGAGGCGGCGATCAAGACGGTCACGGCCGGCATGTTCGAGCAGCAGGCCAATGCGCAGCCGATCCCGAAGGCTGGCATGCCCGAGGATATCGCGGCCATGTGTCTGTTCTTCGCCAGCGACGAATCCCGCTTCGTCACCGGCACGCATATCCAGGTCGATGGCGGCATGACGGTCGGGCCGCGCCACGCCTGGGACCCGGAGGAACAGGCCCGCCGCATGGCGCAACGCGCCGCCTATCAAAACGCGGCGGCCGGCAAGACGAACTGACAGGAGACCGCCGTGCGCTTCGGCATCTTCTATGAGCATCAGCTGCCGCGTCCCTGGAAGGACGGCGACGAGCTCAGGCTGTTCCAGAACGCGCTCGACCAGGTGGAGCTCGCCGACAAGCTCGGCATCGACAATGCCTGGGAGGTCGAGCACCACTTCCTGGAGGAATATTCGCATTCCTCGGCGCCGGAAGTTTTCCTCGCCGCCTGTTCGCAGCGCACGAAGAACATAAGGCTCGGCCACGGCATCACGCTGATGCCGCCGAACTACAACCATCCGGCGCGCGTCGCCGAGCGCATCGCGACGCTCGATCTCGTCTCGAACGGCCGCGTCGAGTGGGGCACCGGCGAAAGCTCGGCGCTGCTCGAACTCGGCGGCTATCGCGTGCCGGTGGAGGAGAAGCGCAACCAGTGGCTCGAAGCGGTCGAGCAATGCGCCAACATGATGGCGATGGATCCCTATCCCGGATTCAAGGGCCGGTATTTCGAGATGCCGTGCCGCAATATCGTGCCCAAGCCGGTGCAGCGGCCGCATCCGCCGCTCTGGGTCGCCTGCTCCAACCGCGAGACCATCAAGCTCGCGGCCAGGCTCGGCATCGGCGCGCTCACCTTCGCCTTCGTCGATCCGCGCGAGGCCAGGCAATGGGTCGACGACTACTACCGCATCTTCAAGGAGGAGTGCGTGCCGATCGGCCATGCGGTGAACCCGAACATCTGCATGGTGTCGAGCTTCTCGGTGCATCGCGACGGCGCGGAGGAGCGGCGGCGCGGCCTCGAGGGCTTCCGCTTCTTCGGCTATGCGCTCGGCCATCACTACGGCTTCGGCGAGCACACGCCCGGCCGCACCGACATCTGGAGCGCGTTCCGGAAGGCGCAGGAAGCGGCCGGAGCGGACGCGCCGGGCGCCGGCGGCGAAGGCGGCATCGGCACGCCCGAGCAGCTGCGCCATCATCTGCGCGGCTTCGCGGAATGCGGCGTCGACCAGGTCGCCTTCATCCAGCAGGGCGGCCGCAACAAGCACGAGCATATCTGCGAGGCACTCGAACTCTTCGCCCAGGAGGTGATGCCGGAGTTCAAGGAGAAGGAGGCCGAGCGCGTCGCGAAGAAGGCGGTGGAGCTGGCGCCCTATGTCGAGAAGGCGATGGCGCGGAAGAAATACATGAAGCCGCTCGCGGACGGCGAGATTCCGAAAGTCGTGGCGCTCGGCCGCCAGATCGCCGAACGCATGCGTGCGGCCGGACAGGAGCCGCCGGCGCCGCAACGCCGCGGCTCGGCCGAATGGGCCAAGGCGCAGGCCAAGGTCGAGGCGGGCGAAAAGTCCAAGTAGATCGCGCATGGCCCGCCTGCGCCGGCGGCTGTTCTCATCGCGCGGCAGGCGCCTAGGCTTGCGTCCATGATCGACCATGTCTCCCTTCCCCTCTCCGACGTCGCCCGCGCGGCGCGGTTCTACGACGCCGTGCTGGCGACGCTGGGCTACCGGCGCATCAAGGAACGGGCGGGCGCGATCGGCTATGGCTTGCGCGACGGCCATCCGCCGGAGTTCTGGATTCTGCAGCGCGAGGACAGCGGCGCGGCATCGGCCGGCATCGGCCTGCACATCAGCTTCCGCGCCAGCGACCGCGCCGCCGTGCATGCCTTCCATGCCGCGGCGCTGGCGCAGGGCGGCATCGACGCCGGCGCGCCGGGCCCAAGGCCGCACTACACCGCCGGGTTCTACGGCTGCTTCGTCTTCGATCCCGACGGCTTCAAGGTCGAAGCCGTGACGCGCGAGGCGCTTTCCGGCTGACGCGTACGTCAGTCGTCGAACCGTTTCGCGCGCTGGCGCTTGGTGCGGGCGTGGCGCTTCTTGGATTCGATGCGACGTTCCTTGGCCGCGCGCGTCGGCCTGGTCGGCTTGCGCCGCTTCGGCACGACGGTGGCGCGGCGGATCAGCTCGGCAAGGCGGACCCGCGCCGTCTCGCGGTTGCGGACCTGGTCGCGGCTCTCGCGCGCGGCGACGATCAGCACGCCGTCCTTGGTGAGCCGGTGGCCGGCGAGCTTCAGCAGGCGCACGCGCACGTCGTCGGGCAGGCTCGGGGAATGCAGCACGTCGAAGCGCAGCTGCACCGCGCTCGCCACCTTGTTGACGTTCTGCCCGCCCGCGCCGGAGGAGAGGATGAAATGCTCCTCCAACTCGGACTCGGGAATGGAAATCGATGCGGTGACTTTAAGGTCAGGGGCCATTGGGTTCACGCGGAGACGCGGAGCTCATTCCGGCTTGGCGAAGATCTTCTTGAGTTCGGTCTTGAGGATCTTGCCGTTGGCGTTACGCGGCAGGGTCTCGGGCCAGAACACGACCTTCACCGGCACCTTGAACGCCGCGAGCTTGCCGGCGACGAACTGGCGCAGCTCGTCTTCCGTCGTGTGCATGCCGGGCTTGAGATGCACCACCGCGCCGGGCTCCTCGCCCAGCGTGCGATGCGGCACAGGCACCAGCGCCGCGTCCATCACGGCGGGATGTTCGTAGAGCACGTTCTCCACCTCGGCGCAGTAGATGTTCTCGCCGCCGCGGATCAGCATGTCCTTGGCGCGGTCGATGATAAAGCAGAAGCCTTCCTCGTCGATGCGCGCGAGGTCGCCGGTCTTCACCCAGCCGTCGACGAAGGTCGCTTCCGTCGCCTCCGGCTTGTTCCAGTAACCCTTCACGATGTTGGGGCCGCGCGCCCACAGCTCGCCGACTTCGCCGGGCCCAAGCTCATGCGTGCCTTCGACGTTCATGATCTTGAGGTCGCACACCGCGACCGGCGGGCCGCAGGAGGTGGGACGGTTCTCGTAGTCCTCGCCGGAATGGGTGGTGCAGGTGGCCGAGGTCTCCGTCATGCCCCAGCCATTGCCGGCCGCCGATTTCGGCCAGTTCGCCTTGATCTGCTTGACCAGCTCCGGCGCCGACGGCGCGCCGCCATAGGCCATCGCCTCGAGCGAGGAGAGATCGTATTTGTGCCGGTTGGGATGCTCGAGGATCTGCCAGGCGATGGTCGGCACGCCGCCGGCGGAGTTGATCTTCTCCTTCTCGATGAGCTGCATCGCCTTCTCGGCATCGAAGCGGCGCATCAGCACGATCTTTCCGCCGCTGACGACGGTCGGCCCGAGCACGGCGAAGCAGCCGGTGGCGTGGAAGAACGGCACCGAGAGCAGCGTCGCACGCTGCGGCGCATCGAGCGGATTGGCGAACACCGGCGGCTGTTCGCCGCGGCGCAGGAAGCTGCGCGTCGCCGAGAAGCCGGCCGCCATGATGTTCGAGGTCATGTTGCGATGGGTGCCGAGCGCGCCCTTGGGCCGCCCGGTGGTACCCGAGGTGTAGAGAATGGTGGCGTCGTCTTCCGCATCGAGCTCGACCTTCGGCATCTCGCCCGGCGGCAGTTTGCCCCAGTCGTTGACGCGGCCGATCACCTCTTCCAGCCGCGACACGATGGTATGCGGCAGCTCTTCGCCATAGCGGCTGACATAGATTTTCTTTAGCGCCGGGCAGTTCACCAGATGCTCGTTGATGCGCTCGAGCCGCTCGGAATCGACGAAGGCGACCTTGGTGCCGGAATCGACCAGGCCGTATTCGAGCTCCGGCCCGGTCCACCACGCATTCAGCGGCGTGACGATCGCGCCGACCAGTTCGGCGGCATAGAACGCCACGACCCATTCGGGCAGGTTGCACATGATGATAGCGACGCGGTCGCCCTTCTTCACGCCGTCGGCCTGAAGCCGCGCCGCGAGCTTGAGCGTCGCGCGGGCGAAGGTCTCGTAGGTGCAGCGGTCGTCCTCATAGACCAGGAATTCGCGGTCGCCATACATCCGCCCGGCGAGGAAGACTTCCTTGTTGGTCGGCGGGCAGTTCTTCCACACGCGGGTGGGAATGCCGCGGATGACGACGGTCTCCATCTCGAAGCGGGCGCCCGGCGCGGTCAGCGCGGCGGTGGCGTCCTTGATCGACATGGCGGGCCAGTTGGGGGGAAGAGTCATAGCGTTGCGTGCTCAGCTCGATTGCGATGGGACATTATTGTCATCCCGGCGCAGCGATGCAAAGCGCCGCCACGGCCATGCGGCGCTGAGACCGAATGGCTCGTTCAACCTGGCGGCAATTCCGCACGGAGCTGGAGCGACCGCACGCCGACGCTTTGGACGTTTCCTGGAATTGCCCTACCGCGGCAGGCGGCGGGCTTCGCGGAAGCTGACCAGCCGGTTCTGGCAATCGTCCCACAAGGCGAGGCGGGTGCAGCGCAGGCTCTCCAGCAGCGAGACGCGCGACACCTTCGTGAGCGCGATCTGGTCGCGCAGCACCTGCGGCAGCCGGTAGAACGGAATGCGCGCATAGAGATGGTGCACGTGGTGGATGCCGATATTGGCGGTGAACCACGCCAGCACGCGCGGCAGGGCGTAGTAGGAGCTGCCGCGCAGCGCCGCCTCATGCACGTTCCAGTCGGCGTTCGAGGCCCAGAAGGTGTCGTCGAACTGGTGCTGGATGTAGAACAGCCAGATGCCGATCGAGCCGGCGATCATGGTGATGGGGACCTGGGTGAGCAGGAAAGTCTTCCAGCCGACCAGCCACATCGCGCCGACGACCACCGCGGCGATGGCGAGATTGGTCGCCATCGGGCTGATCCAGCCGCGCCAGTTGGCGAGCCGCGTGCCGATCGGAAAGCGGTGACGCCAGCCGAACATGTAGACCGGGCCGAGGCCGAACAGGATCACGGGATTGCGGTACAGCAGGTAACCGACGCGGCCGGTCCAGGGAAGCGCGCGATATTCGCTGACCGTCAGCGTCTGCAGATCGCCGATGCCGCGCTTGTCGAGATTGCCCGAGGTGCCGTGATGGATGGAGTGCGAACGCTTCCACGCGTCATAGGGCGTCAGCGTCAGGACGCCGATGACGCGTCCGACCCAGTCGTTGGCGAGGCGGTGGCGGAAGAAGGCGCCGTGGCCGCAATCGTGCTGGATCATGAACAGCCGCACGAGAAAACCCGCGGCCGGCACGGCCAGCAGCAGCGAGACGTACCAGAAGCCGAAATGCCACGCGGCCCAGATCACCGCCCAGAGCGAGACGAACGGCACCGCGGTGACGACCAGCTCGAAGGTGCTGCGCACGGCATTGGGCTCGCGATAGCGGGCCAGGATGCGAATCCAGTCCCCGGCGGCCGGAGCCGCGGCGGGCATTTCGATGTTCGACAAGCAGGTACGACCTTTCGACGGAGTGCAGTGTCTACTCCAATTCGGGCGAATTGAGGATCACATGCGCGGGACCTTCGGGTGCGGCGGATGCGCATAGGCGGCGGAACTCCCTGGCCCGACGCGCCGCGTGTGGCGAAAAAGCCGCGCCGTGCGCCGCGCTTTCCGCATTCGTAAAATTGGACCTATTCGCGGTCCGCTACCGTGGCATGAATCGACCGCCTGGCGCCGCTCCACCGAAGAAGCGGAACCAGAGCAGCGGCGCGTCCTACAGCGCGTCGATGCTTTCGGCGCGCTGGGCCCATTCCTCGCGCAGTTCGGCCACCAGATCGGCGTGCTTCTCGCGCGCCCGCTCGCGCACCTTGGGCAGGTGATAGGAGGGAAACAGGTCGTTGTCGGGACGGAAGTCCTTGAGCAGCTGCTTGGCCACCGTCACCTTGTGCACCTCGGTCGGTCCGTCGGCGATGCCCATCACGAAGGACGAGGTCACCATGCCCATGAACGGCATCTCGTTCGACACGCCGAGCGCGCCGTGGATGTGCAGCGCGTTGGCCGCGATGTCGTGATAGACCTTGGGCATCGCGACCTTCACCGCGGCGATATCCTTGCGCACCTTCCTGTAGTCCTTGTGCTTGTCGATCAGCCAGGCGACGTGCAGCACCATCAGGCGGAATTGCTGCAGCTGGATGTAGCTGTCGGCGATCTGCTCCTGCACCATCTGGTAGTCGCCAAGCTTGCCGTCGCGCGTCGAGCGCGACACGGCGCGCTGGCACATCAGGTCGAGCGCCTTCTGGCACTGGCCGACGGTGCGCATCGCATGATGGACGCGGCCGCCGCCGAGGCGGACCTGGCCGAGCTCGAAGGCCGCGCCGCGCGGGCCCAGCATCGCGTCGAACGGCACATGAACGTCCTTGTACTGAACATATCCCTCGTTGCCGCCGCGCATGCCGCCGACGCCGACATTGCGCAGGATGGTCACGCCCGGCGTCTTGCGCGGCACCAGGAACATCGACATGCGCTTGTAGGGATCCTTGTGATCGGGATCGGTCACCGCATAGACCACGAGCACCTCGGCATTGCGCGCGCCGGTCGAGAACCACTTCTCGCCGTCGATCACCCATTCATTGCCGTGCAGCTCGGCGCGCGTCTTGAAATAGAGCGGATCGGAGCCGCCGGTCGGCTCGCTCATCGAGAAGGCGGACGTGATCTCGTTGTTGAGCAGCGGCCAGAGATAGCGGTCCTTCTGCTCCTTGGTGCCGTAATGCGCGATGATCTCCGCATTGCCCGTGTCGGGCGCCTGGCAGCCGAACACGACGGGCGCGAGCCCGACGCGGCCGAGCTTCTCGTTGAGGAGCGCGAGCTTGACCTGGCCGTAACCCTGGCCGCCGAGATTGGGCGTCAGGTGACAGGCCCACAGCCCCATCTCCTTAACCTTGGCCTGGAGCGGCCGGATCGCCTTCCGATAGGTCTTGGACTTCACCCCGCCCATGCCGACGCCGATATGGGTCAGCGGCTCGACCTCGTTCTCGACGAACTCCTGCACCCAGTCGAGCTTCTTCTGATAGTCCGGATCGGTCTCGAAATCCCAGGCCATGGCGGTCTCCTCCAATTCCTTATTGGCCGGATTATCCCGCCGGACCGGCGCTGCCGCAACGGAAAAGATACCGGAAATTCGAAAAATCTGCGGCCGCAGCCGCCATCAACACAACTTGTCACGGCCAGCAACAGCGGGCCGCCCAGTTGACGCCTCCATATCTTCGGCAAGACTAGGGGCTGTTTCACCTGGATGGCCCGTCCGTACGCTGGTGCTACGGACTGCGGGCCATGACAGTGGGTGTGCAGGGAGAAAACGTAATGGCCAAACCGGAAAGCGCGGGTCTGTCGGCGAAGCGGCTGTAGCTGCTCGATCGCAGGATGAAGGAAGTCTATGTCGACAGCGGCCTGCTGCCCGGCTTCCAGACGCAGATCTGGCGGCGCGGCGCGCTGGCGCACAATTCCGTCATCGGCGCGATGGACCTCGAGCGCGGCAAGGCGTGGCGCGACGACGCCATCGTGCGCATCTATTCGATGACCAAGCCGATCACCGCGGTGGCGCTGATGATGCTGGCCGAGGAAGGCCGCATCGGCCTCGACGACATGGTCGCGACCCACATTCCGTCGTGGAAGAACCTGCGCGTCTATGCCAGCGGCATGCCGAGCCTGGTGGAGAACACCGCCGGCCAGTTCATCACCGTGCCCTGCGAGCGGCCGATGAAGGTGGTCGACCTCGTCACCCACACGTCGGGCCTGACCTACGGCTTCATGTCGCGCACCGCGGTCGACGCGGAATACCGCCGCCAGAAGCTCGGCGACTTCCAGACGCCCGGCGGCCTCGACGCCTTCATCGAGCAGCTGTCGAAGCTTCCGCTCGATTTCTCGCCGGGCACGTTCTGGAACTACTCCGTCTCGATCGATGTGATGGGCTATCTGGTGCAGAAGCTGTCGGGCATGACGTTCGGCGAATTCCTGCGTACGCGTCTGTTCGAGCCGCTGAAGATGAACGACACGTCGTTCTCGGTTCCGGCGGCGAAGCTCGACCGTTTCGCCTCCTGCTACATGCCCAAGCAGGGCGGCGGGCTGAAGCTGCAGGACGATTCCGGCAAATCGACCTATGCCGAGCCGCCCAAGCTCGAGAGCGGCGGCGGCGGCCTCGTCTCCACCGCGCACGACTACATGCGCTTCTGCCGCATGATGCTGGGCGGCGGCACGCTGGACGGCGTGCAGATCCTCTCGCCCAAGACGGTGCAGATGTTCTCGCTGAACCTTCTGCCCGACAACAAGCTGATGAGCGAGATGTCGGCGGCGGTGACGTTCAGCGAGGCCGGCTATGGCGGCGTCGGCTTCTCGATCGGCTGCGGCGTGACGATGAACCCGGCGCTGACGCGCGTGCCGTGCACGCCGGGCGAATTCTTCTGGGGCGGCGCTGCCTCGACCGCGTTCTGGATCGATCCGAAGGAGGATCTGGCCGTGGTCTTCATGACCCAGGTCATGGGCACCGACGCAAGGCTTACGCTGCGCCGCGACCTGCGCACGCTGGTCTATTCGGCGATGACGGAGCGCAGCGCCTGACCTCTCCCGCTTGCGGGAAATGCCGCCAATCCTTGACCCTCCCCCGCCATCTGCTAAGACCGGGTGGACGTCATAAAGTGGCGTCCACGGATTAGGATTTGGTCGAATATGCCCGCGAAAAAGCCGCTCGTCATCGTCACGCGGAAGCTGCCCGACGCGATCGAGACGCGCATGCGCGAGCTGTTCGACGCGCGGCTGAACCTCGACGACCATCCGATGAGCCAGGCCGAACTGATCGAGGCGGTGCAGAAGGCCGATGTGCTGGTGCCGACCGTCACCGACCGCATCGATTCCAAGGTCATCGTGCGCGCCGGCCCCAATCTCAAGCTGATCGCCAATTTCGGCACCGGCGTCGACAATATCGACGTCAAGACCGCACTCGACAAAGGCATCGTCGTCACCAATACGCCGGGCGTGCTCACCGAAGACACCGCCGACATGACGATGGCGCTGATCCTGGCGGTTCCGCGCCGCCTCGTCGAAGGCGTCAAGGAGCTGGAGGACGACCATTTCAAGGGCTGGTCGCCGAACTGGATGCTGGGGCACCGCATCTACGGCAAGCGGCTTGGTATCGTCGGCATGGGGCGCATCGGCCAGGCGGTGGCGCGGCGCGCCAAGGCGTTCGGGCTGCAGATCCACTACCACAACCGCAAGCCGGTCCATCCCGACATCGAGCACGAGCTTGAAGCGACCTATTGGGAAAGCCTCGACCAGATGCTGGCGCGCATGGACATCGTGTCGGTCAACTGCCCGCACACGCCGGCGACCTATCATCTGCTCTCGGCGCGGCGGCTGAAGCTGATGAAGCCGACCGCCTATGTCGTCAACACCGCGCGCGGCGAGGTGATCGACGAGAACACGCTGGCGCGCATGCTGGAGGCGGGACAATTGTCGGGCGCAGGCCTCGACGTGTTCGAGCACGAGCCGGCGGTGAACCCCAAGCTGCTCAAGCTCAAGAACGTGGTGCTGCTGCCGCATATGGGCTCGGCCACGATCGAGGGCCGCATCGACATGGGCGAGAAGGTCATCATCAACATCAAGACCTTCGCCGACGGTCACAAGCCGCCGGACCGCGTCATCCCGGCGATGCTGTAGGCCGGCCTCAGGCCAGGAACCAGAATCGCGCGCAGACCATGAGCAGGACGCTCGCCAGCGCGACGCGCACCACCGGCTCGGGCACGCGCGCCGACGCGATGCTGGAGAGTACGATCGCGGGAATCGAGCCGCACAGCAGCGACACCAGGATGTGCAGGTCGACCATTCCGAGCATCGAGTGGCCGAGACCCGCAACCAGCGTCAGCGGCACGGCATGCGCGATGTCGGAGCCGACGATGCGCTGCGACGGCATGCGCGGATAGAGCAGAACCAGGGCGGTGACGCCGATCGCGCCGGCGCCGACCGAGGAGAGCGTCACCAGGATGCCCAGGATGGCGCCGGTGAGAACTGTCAGGCGTGCCACGAGACGCGGCGACATTCCGCTCAGATGCCGGTCGTGCCAGCGCATCAGCGGCTTGCGCGCGATCAGCAGGCATGCGGTGGCGAGCAGCGCGCCGCCCAGCACGCGGGTAATGAGCCCCTGTGTCGCCTTGCCGTCGATGCCCAGGACGTAGAGCGCCCCCAGGGTGAGAAGCGCCATCGGCACGCTGCCAAGCGCCAGCAGACCGACGACCTTCCAGTCGATCGTCTTCGCGCGACCATGCACCGCCGAGCCCGCCGCCTTGGTGACGGACGCATAGAGGAGATCGGTTCCGACCGCCGTCGCGGGATGGATGCCGAACGCCAGGATCAGGAGCGGCGTCATCAGCGAGCCGCCGCCGACACCGGTGAAGCCGACCAGGCTTCCGACCGCGACGCCGGACAGCACATAGAGCGGGTCGATGAAGAGGTGGGGCATGGCGTCCTCTCAAGACCGGATCGAGACGGCGTCGCATTTCGGGACAGCGCGCGGCGCGGCGCACAAAGGCGCGTTGCGACCCGCTATCCGTTCGTTGGACACGGCGCCCACCTTGCCTCCTGTCGCCACCGCAATTCGTAGAACGCCGCCTGGCGCGCCGCGTTCCAGAAACAATGTTTCGTTCCCGATCGGCAAAGCGGAGAACGCGGAAAGGGGGCGGAAGCCGACCATCGGGGTCCGGTGCGAAAGACAGCACCGCCAGATTTCCGCTAAATACCTATCGAGTCAATAGACTTTATGGAGAATAACCACAGCACCGAGAGTGCGAAATGCGCCTGAGCGGAAGACGTTCAGGCCCAGCCGGCCTTGCGCGCCTGCACGACGGCCTGCGCGATGGTGCGCGATTCCAGCACGTGCGCCGTCGCATCGCGGGCCGCGAGCAGGACCTTGCGGATGGCGCAGGTCGCCTCGTCCACGCAATCCTCGCATTTGTGGTAGGCGGTGACGGACACGCAGGGCGCCAGCGCCAGCGGTCCGTCGATGACGCGGATGACGTCGGCGAAGGTGATATCCTTCGGCGCCTTGCCGATGAAATAGCCGCCGGCACGGCCGCGCTGGCTGCGCACGATGCCCCGCTTCTTGAGGTCGACCAGGATCTGTTCGAGGAATTTGCGCGGCACCCGGGCCTCCTCGGCAATCTGGGCGATCTGCATCGGCGCCTCGCCCGAGCGCTCGGCGAGGACGATCAGCGCATGGAGCGCGTAGCGGGCCTTTTGCGACAGCATGAATATCCACAATCCACATCGATCTTATGGGGCTTTGGACGGCAGCGTCAAAGGCGCGGGCCGAACCCGGCTCTCTCCGCCGGCCGGCGAATTCGCCCGCCCAAGCTTGATCTCAGTCAATCGCAAGCCCAATCTGGCGACTAGAATTCCACCGGATCGAAATGAGGAGTTTTGCGATGGCGAATTCGGATGACAACGCGGGCGGCATTTCCCGCCGGGAAATGCTTCGCACCGCCGCTGTGACGGCGGGCGGCACGGCGGCGCTTCTCGCCTCGGTGACGGCGGCGCAGGCGAAGATGCCGCAAAAGGGCGCGGGCTATGAGGACACGCCGAAGGGCGACCAGAAGTGCTCCGGGTGCTCGCTGTTCAAGGCACCGGACTCCTGCACCTTGGTGGACGGAACGATCAGCCCCGAAGGCTGGTGCCGGTTCTGGGTGAAGAAGACGTCATAGGCGTCGCGCTTTCGGGGAGGATATCATGTCCCGACGATCAAAACTCTTGCTTGGCGCGGTCGCCGCGATTGCGCTGACGGCCGGCGCCAGAGCCGCGGAAGTGGCCGTCGACCAGCACGACCTCCGGTTCATGCCGAACGCGGTCACGATCAATGCAGGCGATTCCGTGCGTTTCACCGACACCGACCGCATCGCGCATGATGTGACGATCGTCAATCCGGACGGAACCTCGGTCGATCACGGCATGGACTATTTCGGCCAGGACATCGTCGTGAAGTTCGACAAGGCGGGTGTCTATCAGGTCCGCTGCCGGATACACCCCGACATGAAGATGACGGTGACCGTCAAATAGCGCCCCGCGCCGCTATTTCAGTTCCGCGTCGAACAGCGCGAGCAGCTTGGCGAAGGCGCGGTCGGCCTGCGCTTCGTTGTAGGCGCCGACATGGCCGGGCACGCACCAGCCGTGCAGCGCGCCTTCATAGGTCTCGCTCTCGCTGCGGCCGGTCCAGCCCTTGAGCGCGGCTTCGAGCTTGACGATGGCTTCGGCCGGCATCGAGCGGTCCTGCACCGCATGGCCGAAATAGAGCCGCGCCTTGATCCTGGGCAAAAGCAGATGCGGGCTGTCGGGTTGATCCGTATACAGACCACCGCCATGGAACGACGCGGCGGCGGCAAACTTGTCGGGTGCGGCGGCTGCGGCGCGCACCGTCATCGCGCCGGTGAAGCAGTAGCCGACGACGCCGACGCTGGAGCCCTTCACCTCCGGCCGCGCCAGGAGAAAATCGGCATAGGCGACACCGTCCGGGCCCATCCTGTCGTTCGGCAGGCTCGCGCGCAGTTCGCCCATGCGCTTCATCGTTTTCTCGTCGCCCAGCTTAGGCACGAAATCGAGCACAGGCAGCTTCGTCACGCGGTGGAAGATGTTGGGCAGCAGCACGGCATAGCCCTTGTCGGCCAGGCGCTGCGCCATGCCGTGATAGGCGCCGCGGATGCCCATGATGTCGGTGAGATAAACGACGCCGGGCCAGGGCCCGCTGCCGGAAGATGGGGTGAAGAGAAACGCCTCGGCCGTGCCATCGGCGGCTTTCACATCGAGCTTGATCTCTGGCATGGCGGTGTCCTTCGGGGCTTGCGGAAGACTAGGACGCCGGATCGACGGTGCGAAAGTGGCCGCGACAAGCGTTCCCGCCGGGACATCACGGCAGTTCGTAGATCACCGCGTTCCAGTATTTCACGCGATGGGAACCGGAGCGGCGGAAGCCGCGGCGGCGCAGCTCGCGGCCGATCATCAGGTTGAAGTAGCCATGGGCGACCAGCGCGGTCTTGCCGTCGGCACCGGCACGCTGGATCAGGATGTCGGCGGCCCCGGCGGCGCGGTGCTTGGCCTTGCGGTAGTTCTCGATCTCGGGGTGATAGCCGGCATGCCAAAGGATGCGGGCGACCACCGCCCAGGTCGGCACCGACAGGCGCAGCAGCGGGATGCGCGGCGAGGCGAGCGGCGCCTCGACGAAAAGCGGATCGGCGATCAGCGCGGCGTTGGGCGCCAGCGCGCGGGCACTGTCGGTCGAGCGCGGCCGGCCGCTCGTGTAGATCTGTCCCAGCTCCTTGACGAGGTCCTGCAGCTCTTCCGGCGGCGCGCTCGCGGGATCGAGTCCGGCGGCTTCGTAGTCGTCGATATAGTCGCGAAACTCCGCATGGCCGCCGCGCGCGTCGGTCGGGATCGCGGGGCGGCCATGGCGGATGAGCACGATCCGCATCGGCGAGGCGGCACGGGCATGGCGGCGCGCACGGGGCACGGAAATCTCGGGCATCGCGTCGGCGGAAGTGCTAATGGCGACTCCTTGGCGGGCCTTGCGCCCGGGCATACCATCCGGCGCAATTCAGCACCACTACGTGACGGGGAAATGGCACATGAAACAGGGCGATCTGGCGGGCAAGGTGGCAATTGTCACAGGCTCGGCGACCGGAATTGGGGCGGCGGTGGCGCAAGGGCTGGCCAAGCGCGGCGCCGATATCGTGGTCAACTATACCAGGAGCGAGACGGAGGCCCGCGACACCGCCGCCCAGGTCGAAAAGGCCGGCGCCAAGGCCGTGCTGGTTAAGGGCGACGTCGCGGACGATGCCGATTGCCGCAAGCTCGCCGCCGCGGCGGTCGCCGCCTGGGGCCGCATCGACATCCTCGTCAACAATGCCGGCACGACGAAGTTCGTCACCAATCACGCCGATCTCGACAGCCTGAGCGCCGAGGACTTCGCCCGCATCTATGCGGTCAATGTGATCGGCCCGTTCCAGATGATCCGCGCCTGCCTGCCCCATCTGCGCGCGACGAAGAGCGGCTCGGTCGTCAACATCTCCTCGATCGCGGGCGTGCTCGGCATCGGCTCGTCGGTCGCCTATGCGGCGTCGAAGGGCGCGCTGAACACGATGACGCTGTCGCTGGCGCGCGCACTGGCGCCCGAGGTGCGCGTCAATTCGGTGTGTCCCGGTTTCGTCGACACCAACTGGTTCGTGAAGCAGTTCGGCAAGGAGATGGCCGAGCGGATCGCCGAGTCGGAAGGCAAGCACAA
>Ga0134126_10005738_pt1 | contig 15530 bp, 15 predicted proteins | sample KB31752_FD_96881 | JGI IMG/M metagenome (GOLD analysis project Ga0134126, IMG submission 96881) | Terrestrial soil microbial communities with excess Nitrogen fertilizer from Kellogg Biological Station, Michigan, USA - KB3-175-2 | ecosystem: Environmental > Terrestrial > Soil > Unclassified ...
AAAAACCTTCTTTGAAAAAATCCAACACCTCTGAAAATAAAACAGTAACAAAGCGTTCCACATCCAGTGAAAAACCGCCTCCGAAAGAGGAAAAAAAGATAGTGAAAAAGCCGGTCGTTAAAAAGGTAGTCGAAACGCCAAAAGAGGAAACAAACAAAGTCCCTAAAGCAGTGATGCCGGCAAAGAGTGATTATTGAGATGAAGAGGCAAGACAGCAGTAGCAGGAATTAACAAATAAAAAAAACAACATAGTACAACCCAATCTTTGATAAAAAGATAAAACAACAAACACATGAACAACGAACAACCCATTATCGTAGGCCTCGACATTGGTACGACTAAAATCGCCGCCATTGCCGGAAGAAAAAATGAGTTTGGCAAACTCGAAATTCTCGGCTTTGGACGTGCTAACAGCAACGGTGTGCAACATGGCATGGTGTTGAACATCGACCAAACCATTAAAGCCATTCAAACCGCTCTCGAAAATTGCTATGCCAGCAATCCAAACCTGCCAATCACAGAAGTATATGTGGGCATTGCCGGACATCACATTAAAAGTCTTCAAACCCGCGGAGATATTGTAAGACAGAACACAGAGGAAGAGATAATGCAATCAGAAATTGATCAATTGGTGAATGATCAATATAAAACTTACATTCCTGCAGGCGACCAAATCATTGATGTAATTCCGCAGGAATTTACCGTAGATAATTTTCAAAATATTCCTGATCCGATTGGATACAGCGGCGTGAAAGTTGGTGCAAATTTTCACATCATTACTGGTGATAAAAACGCGATCAGAAACATAAACCGCAGCGTGGAAAAAGCCGGATTGAAAATACAGGACCTCGTGCTTCAGCCGCTTGCCTCTGCAGCCGCAGTGATGTGTGATCATGATTTAGAAGCCGGCGTTGCTATTGTTGATATCGGTGGTGGTACTACCGATCTGGCTGTTTTTTACGAAGGAATTTTAAAACACACCGCAGTCATTCCTTTTGGTGGAGAGAATATTACCAATGATATTAAAATCGGATTGGGCGTTTTAAAAACACAGGCCGAACAAATGAAAGTTCAGTTTGGAAGCGCGCTCGCTGATGAAGCAAAATCAAACACATTTATTACCATTCCCGGCCTGCGTGGCATGGCAGCGAAAGAAATAAGTGTAAAAAATCTTGCAGCAATCATCCAGGCGCGAATGAGCGAGATAATGGATTTTGTGTCTTATAATTTAAAACAGATAGGACTGGATAACAGGATGCTGAATGGTGGCATAGTGCTTACCGGTGGCGGCTCGCAACTGAAACATCTGATTCAACTTACAGAATATGTTACTGGTTTAAATGCGCGCATCGGCTATCCCAATGAACACCTTGCTGCAGGTCATATAGAAGAATTGGCAAAACCAATGTACGCAACTTGCCTCGGTTTGATTTTGAAAGGATACAATGATTATGAAAATAAACGCAAACAGTTTGAGCAGAAATTCGCAAAAATTTCTATTCCAAAAGGCTTACAGGAAGCAATAGCAGAAGAAGAACCGGTTGAAGATATTTCGGAAAGAATGAATGTGGTAAAGCCAAGAAAAACACTGAAAAGTTTTTTGGATTCCTGCAAAAACGGATTAATAGAAATGTTTAAAGATGAAGGAGATTCAGAATTATAAAACACCATAAAAACAAATAACCCATTAAACAAACAATCCCTTTATTTCCCTAAAAAAAGTAAAAGGATAATCACTAACCAACAAAATAAAATACCCTTCGGGGAACAAGGAGGAACCTTACTATGATTCAATTTGATTTGCCCAAAGAGCAATCGTCTATCCTCAAAGTAATAGGCATAGGCGGTGGTGGCAGCAACGCTGTAAACCACATGTTTAATCAGAATATTGATGGAGTTAATTTTATTATCTGCAATACAGATGCACAGGCAATAACGACAAGTAAAGTGCCGAATAAAGTACAACTCGGCCCGCATCTGACGCAGGGCTTGGGAGCAGGAGCCAATCCGCAAATCGGTCGTGAGGCTACAGAAGAAAGTCTTGAAGAAATAAAGAAGATTCTTGAAGTAAATACAAAAATGGCGTTAATAACCGCCGGAATGGGCGGTGGTACAGGAACGGGCGGAGCACCGATCATTGCAAAAATTTGTAAAGATTTGGGTATTCTTACCGTTGGAATTGTAACTACTCCATTCGGTTATGAAGGTAAAAAAAGGATCGCACAGGCCCAGGAAGGAATCAATAAATTAAAAGAAAATGTAGATACACTTTTGGTGATTAGTAATGATAAGCTGCGTCACCAATTTGGTAATCTAACTATGAAGGCCGCGTTTTCAAAAGCTGATAACGTTTTATCAACAGCGGCTAAATGTATAACAGATGTGATCAATAGTACTGGCCATATTAATGTGGATTTTGCTGATGTATGTACAGTAATGCGTAACGGTGGTGTTGCGATTCTGGGGAATGCCGAATGTGAAGGAGAAAACCGCGCCCAGAAGGCTATTGAACAGGCGCTAAATTCACCCTTGTTAAATGACAACGATATACGCGGAGCGAAATGGATATTAATTAATATTAATTCCGCACATGGAGAACATGAATATACTGTCGATGAAGTAGATGTGATTCAAAACTATTTATGGAGCCAGGCGGGTGAAGATTCAGATGTTATTTTTGGATTAGGATATGATGAATCCTTGGGAAATAAAATAGCTATAACGCTGATTGCAACTGGGTTTGAACACAAGGAACCGTTCGATAAAAAAGAAGAGCCGCTTGCAGAAGTAAAAAAGGAAAATGAAAAAGTCGTAGTGGTTTTGCAGGAAGAAAAAAAGAAACCAAGCCAGCCGCTTTTTCTGTTTGATGAAAAGAATGAATCGCTCTTAAATAAGAATGAGGTAACTGAAGAAGAAAAAGTAATGGAGCAAAAGGAAAATGTTTTTAAAACATTGAAAGACGAAGATGTCTTTGCCGCGTTGCAAAAAGAGAATAAAGAAGAAGAAGAAATGACTCCAAAAATTGTGGAAATTCCGCAAAACGAAATCGTAAAACCACGAATCACGGATGAGAAAATTACTGTTGATAAATCGTCCGAACATATTGTGCGATTCGAATTATCTTCGGACTTCAATCCTGTACCTCTGAAAACTGAATCTGTTGACCAGAACAAAACAGAATCATTAAATAAATCAGAAAAAAAAGACATTAATAAAGAGGCTAGCACCGTCACAACGTCAGGCGGTTTTTTGGCTAAACCAAGGCAGATATATGCCGAAGAAAAGCCAACCAACAAATCCGAAGATCTTGATAAACCAACCCCGTTGTCAATTTCAAAACAGGAAGACGAGCCTGTGGAGGAAATGCAATTGGTGGTGAAAAATTTCAATGATGCGGTGGAGGAAACTCAGGAAAAGAAAGTACACCAAACGATGCCATTCATGAAGTCAACTGTTGAGGAACCGCCAATGGCGGACGAAGCAGGAGAACAAAAGCGCCGGGCTATGGAACGCATTGCAAAGTTGAGGAATCTTTCCTTTAACGTAAACGCAGCGGATCCTAACAATGAGTTTGAGTCTGTTCCAGCTTACCTTCGCCGCAACATGGAATTACACAATTCCATCGCCAATGTCGAAAGTTTTTACAGCAATTACACCGTCAATTCGGATGAAAATAATAAAGCAGAAATAAGCACCATCAATACTTTTTTGGATGGTAAGAAACCTGATTAGAAGTTGAGGGTTGATCAATGAATTTTGAATTCCTCAACTTTCACTCTTCAACTGTAAACCCTCAAATCAAAACTTCCTTGTTGTGTTCGTACTATTTGGTTTATTTCCCCGGAGACTTTAAAAAGTTAGCCGGGGTTTTTGTTTTGAGAAAAAGGAATTGTGTTTATTTCCCTGTTTACTGTAAAGGCGTATTATTCTTTGACAGGATTTAGATAAGAAATGGTTTTCATCCTAATCCAACTTCTGTATGCCTTGCAGGAATTTCTACATCCGAAAAGCCTTTGCTGATCAGGCGGTTTTTGAAATCAAGCTGCACATCATAATCGCCGTGCACCAAAAATAATTTTTTTACTTCTTTCGGATTTTGACAAGCAAGCCATTGGCACAAATCGTTATAATCTCCATGGGCACTCATGCTTTGAATTTCCCCGATTTCTGCATGCACTTCATGTAGCTGACCAAAAATTCCTACTTCTTTCGGATGCAATTTCAATCTGCCTCCTAATGAATTTGGCTCACAGTAACCGGTTAATAAAATGGAATTGCGACTGTTTTCGATATTGTTGCTGATGTGGTGTTTTACCCTTCCTGCTTCCGCCATTCCGCTGGCAGAAATGATAACCATTGGATCAGTCCGATAGTTCAGCGATTTACTTTCTTCCACTGATTTTACAAATTTTAAACCTTTGAACTGAAAAGGATCATGATCAGTTTGCAATAACTTTTGCACACGGTTGTTAAAATCTTCGGGATAGCTTTCAACAACTTCCGTCGCTTCCAGGCTTAGCGGGCTATCTACATAATAAGGAATATCCGGAAGACGGTTTTCATTTTCCAATTGATTCAAAAAATAAAGTATTTCCTGCGTGCGCCCCACGCTGAACGCGGGTATGATGAGTTTTCCTTTTTTTTGCAAACAGGTTTTTGTAATCCATTCCAGCAATTTATCGGCAGTGCCGGTAATCTCTTCATGTAGTTTATTTCCGTAAGTAGATTCCATAATAATATAATCTGCCTGAGGAAAATCCTGAGGTGATTTTAAAATAACATCCCTGTATCTTCCCAGGTCGCCGGAAAAAGTAAGATGCGTTTCCTTTCCGTTCTCAGTGATCTTTAAATGTACAGTAGCGCTGCCAATAATATGACCGGCATCGAGATACATGAACTGGACATTCTCATCAATAGTAAACCATTTTCCATAATCTACTGTTACAAAATGCTCTGCTGCACGTTGGGCGTCTTCCATCACATACAAGGGTGAGATGTATGGTTTTCCTTGTGCAGCGCGGGTTTTGTTCAAAAATTTCAAATCACTTTCTTGTATTCCCGCGCTATCAGCCATTAAGATGGCAGCGAGATCTTTTGTTGCCGGCGTCGCAAATACTTTTCCATTATATCCGTCTTTTATCAACTTCGGAATCAGGCCGCAATGGTCAATATGTGCATGTGAAAGAATCATGTAATCAATTTCAGCAGGATTAAATCCAAAGTCACGGTTTAGTTCATCTGTTTCCTTTCCCATTCCCTGGTACATGCCGCAATCGAGCAAATATTTTTTGCCGTTTGAAAGTGTAAGAAGATGCTTGGATCCAGTAACCGTGCGGGCTGCGCCATGAAAGGCAATTTTCATACATAAAATTTTAAGAATGAATAATGTAAATAAAGTTAAGGTATAAATTTTTGCCGCAGCATTTCTACTGCGTTGATCAGGATCTGTTATCGGGAAAAATAAACATAACGGTGATGCATATTCGGAAAAAATAAAACGATGTAACAGTAAAAGGATAAATAATGCGCATTCCTATTTTCTTCTAATATCAAATTCCTTTCACCAAAGAAATTACTATAAAAATATCGTTCGTAATTTAGCTACTCAATCTCACTATTTCATTTTCATGAATCCTTTCTCAAATATTGCTGCAAAAGCTGCTGACTCTCCTGCTACTATTGATTTTCGCCGCTTGGCCCGCGCTATTTCTTTGGTAGAAAATGAGTCCTTGAATTACGAGGAATTATTGTTGAATTTAAAGCCTTCATCAGCAAAAATAATCGGCATTACCGGGGCGCCCGGCGCAGGCAAAAGTTCTTTAGTAGATGCATTAATTGGTGAAATGATCCAGAATAAAAAGAAAGTAGGAGTTCTTTGTGTGGACCCTTCATCGCCTTTTAATAAAGGTGCATTGTTAGGCGACAGAATTCGTATGAGCGAATGGTATAATCATCCCGATGTGTTTATACGTTCGCTTGCCAGCAAAGGGTCACTTGGAGGTTTGCATCCAAAAATTATTGAAATTTCCGACCTGGTGAAAAGCTTCGGTTTTGATTATGTAGTTGTTGAAACAGTGGGAGTGGGACAGAGCGAAGTAGATATTGCCGCACTTGCAGATATTACCGTCGTAATGCTTGTCCCGGAAGGTGGCGATATTATTCAAACGATGAAAGCGGGACTAATGGAAGTTGCAGATATTTTTGTGATCAATAAATTTGACCGCCCAGGCGCGCAGAATTTGTACAACAGCCTGAAACAAATGCTGAGTCCGGCTTTCAGCAAAGCCGCTAAAAGTATTCCGGTTCTAAAAACCATTGCTTCAGAAAAAGAAGGAATCACGGAATTATACAAAAAAATAAATGATTGGCAGTTTGATAATCAATCCGAACAAAAGATAAACCTGCTGACAGAAAAAATATGGACTTTGATTCAAAATGAAAAAATGAAACATTTTGATAAAGAAAAAATGAAAAAAGAAATCGGAAAAGTGCTTTCAAATGCTGATTTCAACATCTATTCTTTTGCAAAAAAATATCAAGGATAAAAATGAATTCAAATTCGGCAAACCAATAAATATCCCGGATTTGTATTTCAATATTAATAAAAAAAACCTGCTCATCAAAAGCAGGTTTTTAAACTATACGCTACACATGAGAAAGAAAGTTTACCAATTGCTCAATCGTATTCCAACCGCATAAGGAGTGAAATTTAAATCGTTTTGAAAAATGGATTTCGGGCTGTACGAACCATACAATCTTACCGGGCCAAGGCCAAGCTCACCCACATAAGAGAATTTCCATTTATCCAGATCATAATCGCCGCGATTTTTTTCTTTTCCTCTTTCATGGCTCACTTGTTTGTTGCGGCTGCTGTACAGATAACCCATGCTTACACCGGCGCTGATACTAAGTCCTTTTTTATTATCATTCGGATTGGTATTGAAGTTTAGCATCAGTGGAACCGTCACGTAATCCGCTGCCAGCTTATTTTTTGAGAAATGAACAGAATCTCTGAAGACAAAAGCTTTAGGGATATTTTGTAAAGAATTATAGGGATTGGGGCCGCCTTCGTTAAAGCTGATGTCAGATTTAAAACGGTAATTATTGAGCTCGATTCCCAAACCATATTTCAAATTTACATAGTGTTTTACCAGGTTCATTCTCTGCATAAAGAACCAGATATTTACATTCACTGATTTAATCGTTTTTAATTTAAAATCGTTGGCAGATAAATCATTATTGGGCATAGAAGGATTATTTACAATGCTGCCATTATTGCTATAATTCGTCTTATCTGTCCAGTTTGCAAATCCGAGATCAACAATGAATGAAGAAGTGCTGATGTTGGAATTTTTTTGTTTCCGTTTGTTGCCGACAGTCACGGTTACGCGCCTTTTCTCTTCATTGGGTGTTCCTTTTTTCAGGATGATCATGCCACCAATGCGGATGGTATCATCTTTTCTGTCAACTTTTACCGAATCCGTTTGAGCGAAACTCGTCATTCCGGCAAACACCATGCTTAGTATTAAAATTGTCTTTTTCATTTTAAAATGTTATAAGTAGTATTTAAATATTGATAAATTATTTTGCAGCCATTTGTTCTTCCTCACCATTAAAGATGCGGGTTATCGGGTTATTTCTTTCAACGATCCGCCTTACTTTTTTTATGAATCCGCCAACTTTTGATTTTCGAAATTCTTCGGTTGCCACATCGTAAAAAACGTAGTTTTGGTTATCTGTAGAAGCATCAGGAACATAAGAAACTGTGCGGGCTTGTGTGTTCTGAATTTGCGATCCAGTTTGATTTATTGTGGCCACCGTTTCATTTGCTGCTATTTGATTTTTTTCATTTTGTAAAAGTTCTGGAGCATTTTTTACCGGACTAGTAATTGCGATTGTTTGATTTTCAACACCCGGTTTTGCTTCTTTAATTTCTTCTTTTATAGTTGGCTTTTTTATTGTCAAATCCGGCTTTATTGGAGCAACGTCATTTGTATTTTTTCCCTTTACAATTGGCTTCTTACTTTCTGTTTCTTCTTTTCCTGTTTTTTCAGATTTTGTCACTCTCGAAGCAATTTGATTTTCGTCTTTTACCAGTTCTTTCGGAATAATATTTTTCTCTTTTTCTGCCGGCTGTTTTATTTTATTTATTTGAGAAGCAACAGGAACATTTTTTTCTGTTTTATTAAAATAAGAAAAACCAATCCACAAACCAAAACCAATGAAAACCGCTGCTGCCATCGCTCTCCACAAAATCAACGGAATTACTTTTCCGGATTTTTCTTTTCTGTATAATTCTTTTTTGTTAGGATAAATGATTGGAGGTTCAGCAACAAATTTTGCTTTTCCAATCAGTTCAAAATCATTTTTATATTTCGAATTTTCGCTTACAAAGTTTTCTACTTCTGTCTTTTGAGAAATGGAAAGTTCATTATCAAAATATAAAACAAAGATTTCTTCATAATTATTTTCGTTGATAAAAACCGGTTCCTTTTTCAGTAAAAACGATTTATCCAAAAGTTTGATTTCTTCTTCAGGAGCATTTACAGTCATTTTTATCATCAAAAATTCTTCTTTCAAATCCACGTTTTCCTGGAGAAATATTTCCACTACCTTTTTTTCTGTTGGTGATAGCTCATTATCCGCATACAGTAAAAAATATTCTTCGTAATTATTTCTGTTAATTTCCATTTTTAAATCACATTTTCGGGTTTCACTAAATAATTCTTCAATTGTATCCTGGCGCGGTGCAAATAAACTTTTACCTGGCTGATGCTCAATGAAGTAATGACTGCAATTTCATCATAACTGTATCCTTCATAATCTTTCAGCAATACAAGGCTTCGTTGTGTTTCACTCAGCCTGTAAAGCGCTTCGTTTAAAATCTTTTTTACGTGATGCTGAGGTTCTGTTGTAGTCGCTTTGGAAAATGAAAAATCTTCCTGTATCGTTTCTCTTTTATTTTTTCTGATCAGGTCAATCATCTGGTGGTACGCAACGGTAAACAAATATGATTTGCTTCTTTCATTTTCCACTTTTTCCCGGTTCACCCACATCTTTTCAAATGCTGCCTGCACCACATCCTTCGCATTATCTTCATGTCTTAAATTCTTCAAAATAAACCTGTAAACATTGTCTGCGTAAAGGTTGACACATTCATTATATTCTTTCTCAGTCATACAATCAAAGTAAAGTTTTAATCACTTCCAGCCTGTTTTTCATATAATACGAAGCAACGCGATAAAAGTTACAATTTCTTTTAAAAGAATTTTTACCGCGAAATTTTTTATTGAATTCATTGTAGGTTTGTGGGCTCAAAAGTAAAAAAGTTATGAATGAAAATTTTTCAAAAAGAATAGGTAAGGAACTGGAAGAGATAAAGGCAGCAGGCCTTTACAAAACGGAAAGAATCATTACCAGCAACCAGGGTGCAGAAATACAGGTGGGTGGCAAAACGGTTTTGAATTTCTGCGCCAATAATTACCTTGGGTTAGCTTCTCATCCTAAAGTGGAAGAAGCTGCAAAAAAGGCCATTGACACACATGGTTATGGATTGAGCAGTGTGCGTTTTATTTGTGGCACACAGGATATTCATAAAGAACTCGAACAAAAGATTTCGGATTTTCTGGGAACAGAAGACACGATATTATATGCCGCTTGTTTTGACGCAAATGGCGGTGTTTTTGAACCGTTGTTTGGCGAAAATGACGCAATTATTTCTGATGCGTTGAACCATGCGAGCATCATAGATGGTGTTCGTTTGTGCAAAGCGCAGCGCTTTCGCTATGAGCATAATAATATGGAAGATTTGGAAAACAAATTGAAAGAAGCGAAAGATTTAAGAAGCCGTATCATCGTTACGGATGGTTCTTTCAGTATGGATGGCACGATTGCGCAATTGGATAAAATAGTTGAACTGGCTGAAAAATATGATGCCGCAATTATGGTCGATGATTCACATTCTACCGGATTTATTGGAAAGACCGGCCGGGGCACACATGAATATCGCGGCGTAATGGGAAAGATTGATATCATCACGGGGACTTTGGGAAAAGCGCTAGGTGGCGCTAATGGAGGATTTACGTCGGGTAAAAAAGAAATTATAGAAATGCTGCGTCAGAGAAGCCGGCCTTATTTATTCAGTAATACAGTTGCTCCCGCAATTGTAGGCGCTTCGATCGCGGTTTTTGATATGCTGAGCGAAACAACCGATTTAAGAGATAAATTGGAAAGCAATACCAAATACTTCCGTGAAAAAATGACGGAAGTTGGTTTTGATATAAAGCCGGGACATCATCCTATTGTTCCCATCATGTTGTATGATGCGGTATTATCGCAAAAATTTGCAGCAAGATTATTGGAAGAAGGAATTTATGTAATTGGATTTTTCTTTCCGGTGGTGGCAAAAGGGCAGGCAAGAATTCGGGTACAGTTGAGTGCCGCGCATGAGCAAAAGCATTTGGATAAAGCGATTGAAGCATTTGTCAAAGTGGGGAAGGAATTGGGCGTGTTGAAGTGATATCAATAATTTAATTATTGTATCTTTAGAAATGAAAATAAGACATATATGGCACAGAAAAAAAACATTGGAAGATATATTGTATCCGACCCTGAAATCTGTCATGGGAAGCTTACTTTTAAAGGAACGCGCGTTTTTGTGGAAGATGTATTGGATATGGTAGCAGAAGGCCTTTCATGGAGTTATATTGAAGAACAATGGAATGGTTCAATAACAAAAGATGCGATAAAAGAAGCGGTAATATTAAGCAAGGATTCTTTAAAACATGAAACTGAAAAATTAATCTCCGCCTGACAATGTACTTACTTGATGAGAACATTACCAGAGACCAATAAGAGCTTTTAGAGCGATGGCGTTTTCGTGTGAAACAAATTGGCTGTGATTTCAAGCAAGAAGGGATAAAGGATGAACAAATAGTTACTTTTCTTCAACAAATAAATAGAGTTCTTTTTTTAACCCGCGATAGTGATTTTTTTAAGAGTAGCTATTGTCATTCGAATTATTGCATAGTGTATCTTGAGGTTGAAAAATTTGAAGTCGCTTATTTTATAAGAAAATTTTTGAAAAATTCGATATTCAATACAAGTAAGAAAAGAATGGGTAAAATCATTAAAATAAATCAAACGCTTATTCAATATTACATTTTAAATTCTGACGAATTATTCACCCTTGAGAGTAATTATGAATAGAACCAAATGGAAACAACATTATTAAATAGAATCACCAATAATCCTGATATATTAACTGGTAAACCAGTTGTGAGAGGAATGCGTCTTTCTGTAGAACATGTTTTAAAGATGCTTGCAAGAGGTACTTCTCATTCCGATATTATTGAGGAATATCCATTTTTGGAAGAAGATGACATCAGAGCTTGTTTGCTTTATTCAGACCTTAATTTATAAAAAAATATAAAGATGCGCACATTAAATATATCTGTTTCAGATTTAGAATACGAAAGGTTTGGGTTAAAGGAACAAAACCTTTCTTTCTCAGAGCTTCTCGATATTATTGAAAGAGAATTAGCGCGTAAAAATCTAAGAGAAGCTGTTGAGCTTGCAGAAAAGGTATGGACTTTCTAAAATGACTATGGATGAAATTGATGAAGAAATTAAAGCTGTAAGAAATAATGCTACGAGGAATAATTCAAATTAATTTTTAATTTCTTCAATTTGATGACAACTAATTACCCATGACAGAAAACGAATCAACCTTCAAAGCAAAGGCAACTATTAAAAGTGCTGACCTGGAGCACAGGCAGAAAATTAATTTCAATATCGGAAAATATAATTCCGTTGTGCCCCAGGCTAAGCAGCAGTTTGCCGATATAAATCTGGTAAAAGAAAGAGCAAAAAACATCAAATGGCGCGCACTGGAAAATCTTCACGAGCAACTGGAAGAATTTGAACTCCATTTTACGAGTCGTGGAGGAAAAGTGATCTGGGCTGAAAATTCGCAGGAGGCACTTGATGAAATTCTCAACATCTGCAAACAAAAAAATTGCAAGACAGTTGTGAAAAGCAAGAGCATGGTTACAGAAGAAATTCATCTGAATCATTTCCTCGAAGAAAATCATATTGAAAGCGTCGAAACTGATTTGGGCGAATACATTCAGCAATTGGATGGCGAGCCGCCTTATCATATTGTAACTCCGGCGATGCATAAAAGCAAAGAAGATGTTGCCAAACTTTTTTCCGAAAAGTTAGGTACTTCTTCCAAGCTTTCCCCGGCAGAATTAACCATAGTTGCCCGCGAAAAATTAAGAGAAAAATATGTGGAAGCGGAAATAGGAATTACCGGTGCCAATTTTCTCATCAGCGATATCGGCGGTATTGCTCTTACAGAAAATGAAGGCAACGGACGGTTAACTTCTGCATGGCCAAAAACACATATCGTAGTTGCCGGAATTGAAAAAATGATTCCTTCAATTACTGACCTGGCTTTGCTTTGGCCGCTTCTGGCAACTTATGGAACCGGGCAAAAAGTGACCGTTTACAGCAGCATCATTTCCGGACCGCGCCAACCCGGAGAAACCGACGGTCCCGAAGAAATGTATGTGATTCTGCTTGATAATAATCGTACAAATATTCTTGCAAATCCTGTTCAAAGAGAAAGCCTTTATTGCATCCGCTGCGGTGCTTGTCTGAATGTTTGCCCTGTTTATAAAAACATCGGTGGCCACACTTACGGCGCGACTTACAGCGGCCCGATTGGTAGTGTAATTACTCCAAATTTAAAAGGACTTGAAGAATATAAACACCTGAGTTACGCTTCTTCTTTGTGTGGCGCCTGTACAGAAGTGTGCCCCGTGAAAATAAATCTGCATGAATTATTATTGGTAAACCGGCATCAAAGTGTGGAAGATGGATATACAACTTTTTCAGAGAAGATGGCCTGGAAAATATGGAAAACCGCTTCATTGAAAAGAGGTATGATGAACAGGGGAAATGGCGGGTTGAAAACGAAAGTAGTGAATATGCTTTTCAAAGATTGGAACAAGCACCACGCGCCGCTTGAGTTTAGTAAGAAAACGTTTAATGAAATGTGGAAAGAGCAACAGAATTTGAAATAATAGCGCATTTCATCAGCAAACGAAGAAAGATCGTGAATTTGGAATCAACCAAAAATTATTCCCAGAAATTTTTAACTACCACATCAATATTGCAATCATCAGAAAGAGAAAAAGTAAAAGGATTTTCAGGAGAAAATTCCTGAAGATTATACTTCGAATTTTCCAAAGAATAAATTTCGACACTTTCTTTTTCCGGATCTACAATCAGATAATACTTAATTCCAAATTTTTCATAAATGGAAAATTTGGTAATCCGGTCTTTCAATGCAGTAGCTTCTGATATTATTTCCACTACTAAAGTTGGAGGAAAATCAATAAAATTTTTATGCGTTGAGCCACAAATGATGGAACCATCAGGTTGTAGAATTGTATCTTCTTTTATTTTTAAATTGACAAACGCATAAGCTTTGCATTCTTTGCTATTTGATACTTTTAATGCGCCTTTTAATTCTGCAAGTATATTAGCCTCAATCCATTGATTTGATGGAGTTGAAGAAGGCATTGCAAATGGAATTCCGTCAATTACTTCCCATCTTCCTTCCCACTGGCAATAATCTTCATAAGTGTAATGTGGTAATAATCTCACTGCGCTCATTGGATAAAGATAATATTTTTCATTCGCTGATTCATCACAAAAATTATTTATTCTAAAATTTAAAATTCAGCTTATTTATTGCTTTACTGAAAACGCGCTACATCCCCATCATACATCCGACATCACACATCACACATCCTACATCCAACATCCAACATCCTACATCATACATCCAACATCCTACATCATAAATCCTAAAATCATACATCATTGACCGCCTCTTCCCGTTTTTTAACATACATTTCCGTGAAGGTTTTATATAAATACTTTTTTGTTTATCTGTAGTTCGTAATTTGCAACCCTTTAAAAGCATTTTTAATTATATCCAGATGTTACAAACCGCAGAAGACATTCGCCTGTTAAATGAAAAGATCAACCACTCCGCTACATTTATTGACAAGATACACGATGAAATAGGCAAGGTAATTATAGGGCAGCATCACATGGTAGAACGCTTGCTGATTGGCCTTTTGAGCAACGGCCATATTTTGCTCGAAGGCGTTCCGGGTCTTGCTAAAACACTTGCGATAAAATCACTTGCAAACACTATCAACGCTCAATTCAGCCGCATTCAGTTTACTCCTGATCTGTTGCCGGCCGATGTGATTGGTACCATGATTTACAATCAGCAAAAGAATGAATTTGTAGTTCGTAAAGGCCCGATATTCGCAAACTTTATCCTTGCTGATGAAATAAACCGTGCACCGGCAAAAGTGCAAAGCGCATTACTCGAGGCGATGCAGGAACGGCAGGTTACCATTGGTAATAATTCCTATTTATTAGAAGAACCTTTTCTTGTTTTAGCTACGCAAAACCCCATTGAGCAGGAAGGAACTTATCCACTGCCCGAAGCGCAGGTTGACCGGTTTATGCTGAAAGTAATTATTGATTACCCATCAAAAACAGAAGAACAGGCGATTATCCGTCAGAATGTTCATGCCATACAACAACCAAGGGTAAATCCCGTTGTTTCTTCTTCCGAAATTTTGAATGCGCGTCAATTGGTTCGGGAAGTTTATATGGACGAAAAAGTGGAACAATATATTATTGACATTGTGTTTGCTTCCCGGTATCCGGATAAATATAACCTCGCGAAAATAAAACCGTTGATTTCTTATGGAGGTTCACCAAGAGCGAGTATCAACCTGGCTTTGGCCGCAAAAGCCTATGCATATTTAAACAAACGCGGCTATGTAATTCCGGAAGATGTAAGGAATATTTGCAAAGATGTTTTGCGCCACCGCATCGGGCTTACTTATGAAGCGGAAGCAGAAAATGTAAACGTGGAAATGGTGATCAATGAAATTTTAAAAGCGGTAAATGTGCCTTAAGTATTTCTGATTTCTGATTTGATGATTTCTGATATGTAAATCAACAAACAAAGAAATAATACAAATTCGTATTTGAGTAATAATTTAATAATAAAATAATTCAATAATTGCCTTTAACCACCGCCGATATCATCAAAAAAGTAAAAGAACTGGAGATCATCAGTAAGAAGATCACCACACATCTTTTTACCGGTGAATATCATTCTGCATTTAAGGGAAAAGGCATGAGATTTAGAGAAGTGCGTGAATATTATCACGGCGATGATGTAAGATTTATTGATTGGAATGTAAGTGCAAGATATGCGCATCCATTTACGAAAGTTTTTGAAGAAGAGCGCGAACTTACCGTGATCCTTTTGGTAGATATAAGTGCCAGTTCTATGTTTGGAACGGTTCATCAGAATAAAAAAGATCTGATCACAGAAATTGGGGCGGTACTCACTTTCAGTGCGATCAACAATAATGATAAAGTAGGTGTTATATTTTTTAGTGATAAAATTGAAAAATATATTCCTC